>Ga0194061_1000193_pt1 | contig 36901 bp, 32 predicted proteins | sample SepL2221m_MetaG_FD_163423 | JGI IMG/M metagenome (GOLD analysis project Ga0194061, IMG submission 163423) | Anoxic zone freshwater microbial communities from boreal shield lake in IISD Experimental Lakes Area, Ontario, Canada - Sep2016-L224-21m | ecosystem: Environmental > Aquatic > Freshwater >... | reverse complement strand
AAAAACACGCCGTCGCTCTGTGACATCCCGATCGCCGTGCTCACGGCCTCGAAGGATGACGCGGATGTGTACCGCAGCTACGACCTCGGCGTGAACAGCTACATCGTGAAGCCGGTGACGTTCGAAGCAATCGTGGACACGCTGCAGACGTTGGAGAAGCACTGGTTCCAGATTGTGGAACTGCCGTCGGAAGACGCGTAGCATGAAGAGCAGACACGGGCGGATCGCAGCCCCAATCGGGACTTTGTGAAAAATTTCACAAAGTGCTTGCGTCATCGCGGGACGTGGCCTTTTCTGTGCGCCCATTTTCGCCCTGTGAGCGGTCCGGCTCCGCGCGCATTTTGCGTCTCCCCGATTTCGCAAAATGCGCCGCATGTGTCGTGCGATCGTCCGCGGGTGAAGCGAACGCAATGAAACCATCACCTTTCAGCACACTCGGAAAAACCCACGGCTCCTTCGCGGCGTTGCTCGCCGTGCTGCTTTTCTTGGTCTTCGCATTCGCGGGCTCGGAGGCCTTCGCAAATGCACCTGCTGCGGATCACGCTGCACCTGTGACCGCGCACGCGGAGGAACACGGGTTGCCGACTGCGGCTCCGAAGATTTTTGGCGGCTTCGTCAACAGCTCGATGATCGTGACGTGGATCGTCGCGGCACTCATTATTTGGGGCGCGCGGCGCGCGATGCGCCATGCGAAGGACGTGCCGTCGGGCGGACAGAATTTCTGGGAGTTCATCGTCGAGGGTCTGGAAAATTTCCTCGGTGGCATCCTCGGGCCGAAGCTCGTGAAGCACATGTTCTGGTTCTTCGCGACCATCTTCATTTTCATCGTGGCGACGAACTGGTTCGGCCTGCTGCCCGGCGTGGGCACCATCGGCTGGAGCTCGCACTACGACCCCTCGGCACCGCACGCATTCGCTCACGTCGAGAGGCCGCTGCTCCGCGGCGGAAATGCCGACCTGAACATGACCTCGGCGATGGCGCTGACGTTCTTTGTGTGGTGGATCATCTGGGCGCTGAAGGAGAGCGGCCCGGTGGGTGTGCTGAAGCACATCTTCGCACCGAAGGGCGAATCGAAGGGCTTCATGAAACTGTTCATGATCGTGATTTTCTTCATGGTCGGTGTGCTGGAGCTGATCTCGATCGCGTTCCGCCCGGTGTCGCTGAGCTTCCGACTTTTCGGCAACATCTTCGCAGGCGAGACGACGCTCGAATCCATGCAGCAGCTCGTGCCCTCGCTCGGCTGGCTGATTCCCGTGCCTTTCTACTTTCTCGAGCTGCTCGTCGGCATCGTGCAGGCGCTCGTGTTCATGCTGCTGACTTCCGTTTTCACCCTCCTCATCTGCGAGCATGAGGAGCATCCCCACAAAGAAGAGGGCCACGCCCACTGACCACAAATTTCGCCGACGGGACCGTCCAAAGTGAGCGGGCGTCGGCGGGAAAACCAAAACCAAACAAACACATGAGCATCCTAGCTGAACTCACTGGTAATCTCCACATCGGTCTCGCCGCCCTCGGCGCAGCCATCGGCGTGGGTCTTATCGGTTCCAAGGCCGCCGAAGCCACGGGCCGCAATCCCGGTGCCGCAGGCGACATCCGCAACATCGCGATCATTCTCGCGGCACTCGCGGAAGGCATTGTGTTTTTCGCGATCTATCTCGCGAAAGGCCAGTAACCCTATTCCGGCGCGGGGCTCCGGCTCCGCGCCGAAAGATTTCTGATTCCCAAAAAATGAACCTCTATCTTCTGCTCGCCAATGCAGCGCCTGCCGCTGCGGAGAAAGGTGGCGTCAAGGAAACGCTCGAACAGTTCGGCTGGAACCCGTGGGCATTTCTTTGCCAGGTCATCAGCTTCTCGATCGTCGCGTTTCTCCTGAACCGCTTCGCCTACAAGCCCGTGCTCGCCATGCTCGAAGAGCGCCGCAAGCGCATCGCCGAAGGGCTCGCGAACGCGGACAAGATCAAGGGCCACCTCGCCGACGCGCAGAAGAGCGCCGAGACGATCCTCGCAAAGGCAAACGCCGATGCGACGAAGATGATCGAGGAGACGCGCGCAGCGGCGAAGCAGGTTTCCGAGCGTGAAAACCAGCGCGCCGTGCAGCAGGCCGCCGAGATCATCCAAAAGGCCCGCGAAGCCGGCGAAGCCGAACAGAAGCGCCTCATGGCCGAGCTGAGGAAAGAACTCTCCCGCCTCGTCGTGGACACCACGGCAAAGGTGACGGGTAAGATCCTCACTTCCGCCGACCAGCAGAAGATCACCTCCGAGGCGAACAAGGAGCTCGCAGCGTAACGTCATTCGCAATCCGCTCAATTTCGCAAACCGTCCGCGATGAAACTGAACAAAGAAGCCCGCAAACTTTCCAAGCAGCTTTTCCGTGAGAGCTTCACGAATGGCGCGCTGGACGCTGCGAAGGTGGGCACTGTCACGGACACCGTCATCCGCGCGAAGCCTCGCCAATACATCGGCGTGCTGAAGGAATTTGCCCGCCTCATCCGTCTCGAAACGGCGCGCCGCCATGCGATCATCGAGAGCGCTTCGGAACTCGAAGCCGCAGAGAAGACTGCGACGACCAATACGATCCGCGCAAAATACGGCGCGGACGTGACGACTGAATTCAAGACGAACCCCGCGCTCATCGGCGGGCTCCGCATCCAGGTCGGCAGCGATGTCGTGGACGCCAGCGTCCGCTCGCGCCTCGACCGCCTCGCGAACGATCTCGCGGCGTAATTTTTCACCCCAACCTTTTCCAAATCTACCAAAGCCATGAGCAGCATCCTGCAAGACCTCGAATCCAAAATCGCCGGCCTCAAAACCAGCACCGCCAAGTCCAACGTCGGCATCGTCCGTGAAGTCGGCGATGGCGTCGCGAAAATCGAAGGACTGAGCGACGTCATGCTCAACGAAATGCTGGAATTCCCCGGCGGCGTCTATGGCCTCGCGCTGAACCTCGAAGAGAACGAAGTCGGCGTAGTGCTGCTCGGCGACGACAAGGGCGTCGTCGAAGGCTCCGAGGTGAAGACCACGGGCCGTCTGCTTTCCGTGCCAGTCGGCAAAGGCCTGCTCGGTCGCGTGGTGAACACGCTCGGCCAGCCCGTTGATGGCAAGGGCCCGATCACTGCCGATGCGCAGTATCCGGTGGAAAAAATCGCCCCAGGCATCATCAAGCGCAAATCGGTGAGCCAGCCCGTGCAGACGGGCATCATGGCCATCGACGCGATGATCCCGATCGGCCGCGGCCAGCGCGAACTGATCATCGGTGACCGCGCGACGGGCAAGACGACCATCGCCATCGACGCCATCATCAATCAGGGCCGCATCAACAAGGCCAACGAAGGCAAGGCTGGGTTCCGTCCTCTTTATTCGATCTACGTCGCCATCGGCCAGAAGCAGTCGAACGTCGCGCGCAACATCGCGGTGCTCGAAGAGACCGGCGCGATGCCATACACCATCATCGTGGTCGCAACCGCATCGGACACGGCATCCATGCAATATCTCGCGCCGTTCGCGGGTGCCTCGATGGGCGAATGGTTCATGGATAACGGCATGGACGCGCTGATCGTGTTCGACGATCTCTCGAAGCAGGCCGTCGCCTACCGCCAAGTCTGTCTGCTCCTCAAGCGCCCCTCGGGCCGCGAGGCATATCCCGGCGACGTCTTCTATCTCCACAGCCGTCTGCTCGAACGCAGCGCGCGTGTGAACGAAACGAGCGGCAACGGTTCGCTCACCGCACTGCCGATCATCGAGACGCAGGCCGGCGACGTTTCGGCCTACATTCCGACCAACGTGATTTCGATCACCGACGGCCAGATTTACCTCGAAACCGACCTCTTCTACCAAGGCATCCGTCCGGCAGTGTCAGTCGGTCTCTCCGTGAGCCGCGTCGGTTCCGCCGCGCAGATCAAGGCGATGAAGCAGGTCGCCGGAAAAATCAAAGGCATGCTCGCCCAGTACCGCGAACTCGCGGCATTCGCCCAGTTCGGCAGCGACCTCGACGCGGCAACCAAGGCGCTCCTCGATCGCGGCCAGCGCATCGTGGAAATCTTCAAGCAGCAGCAATACAACCCGCTCTCCGTCGAGTTGCAGGTCGCCACGCTGTGGGCGGTGATGAACAATCACTTCGACGACGTGCCCGTGGATCGCGTGAAGGAATTCCAGAACAAATTCCAAGACTACCTCAGCACGCGCAAGGAAGCCGTGCTCGCAGCTCTGCGCGACAAGCCGGAAATCAACGACGCAAACGCGGCGGCGCTCAAGGAAGCGATCGCTGAATTCAAGCAGGGCTGGCGCTAAGAATGATTTCGCCGGAGCCGTTCCACTCAATGCCGAAAGCCCTGCCAATCGAGAAGGTCGAGAGCGCCATTCACACGGTGAATGGTCTGCGCGTGATGCTCGATTCCGATATCGCAGGCTTCTATGGCGTGACGACGAGGGCGCTCAATCAAGCCGTGCGGCGGAATGCAAAGCGCTTCCCAAAGGACTTCGCGTTTCAGCTTACAGCCCAACAGCTTGCAAACTTGAAGTCACAGATTGTGACATCAAGTTTGCACGGTGGTCGCCGCAAATTGCCGTGGGCTTTCACCGAGCATGGCGTCGTCATGCTGGCAAGCGTGCTCAACAGCAAGACCGCCATTGATGCGAGCATCGCCATCGTCAGGGTGTTTGTGCAGTTGCAAAAGGCAGCGCGGATTTCCGGGAGCAACCTCATCGCAAAGCTCGCACAAATTGACGTCCGCCTCGCGGGGCACGACGAGACATTGGAGCAAGTCCTTCAGGCGCTCGGCGCACTGCTCAATCCGCCCGCCAAACCCGCGAAGGAAGTGGGATTTCACACATTGATGGAAGAAATCGAAGGCTGCGCTGATCTCGCGAATGCACCGCGCCGTGAAATCCGCTACACCGCGCCGCGTCGCGCACGCAAAAAGACAACCCGCTGATTTATGGCCGCAAACACCCGCGACATCCGCCGACGCATCAAGTCGGTAAAGAACACATCGCAAATCACGAAGGCGATGCAGATGGTCGCCGCCTCGAAGATGCGCAAGGCGCAGATGCGCGCGCTCAGCGGCCGTCCTTACGCAGAGGAGTTGGCGAAGATTCTGGCAGCGCTCGGAAAAGCCGGTGGCAGCGACGAACTGCACCCGCTCTTGCAGGAGCGCAAGGAAGTGAAGCGCGAACTCGTGATCGTCATCAGCACCGACAAGGGCCTCTGCGGCGCGCTCAATACGAACCTGCTCCGCGAGCTGAACCGCTTTGACGCGGCGAAGACGACCTTCGTCGCCGTCGGACGCAAGGGCGCGCAATACCTCGGCCGCCTGAAGCGCGACCTCGCTGCGGAGTTTGAGCTGAAGGAGGCGTTCACCTTTCTGGAGTGCAAGCAGGCGTCCAAGTTTGCCATCGAGAAGTTCCTCTCGGGCGAAGTGGACAAGGTCACCGTGGCCTACACCGATTTCAAATCCACGCTGCGTCAGGAACCGACGCTGAAGGTGATTTTACCCGTGCAAAATTTCGATATCGACGACCTGCACGGCCAGAAGACTGAAGTCGCCGCCAGCTCGACCGAGTATCTTTTTGAACCAAGCGCCGGTGGCGTGCTGGAGCACCTCGTGCCGCATTACGTGCACTTTGCCGTCTATCAGATGGTCCTCGAAAGCCGCGCCTCCGAGCACAGCGCGCGCATGGTCGCGATGAAGAACGCGACCGACAACGCGAAGCAGCTCATCAAGGACCTCACGCTCGAATACAACAAGATCCGCCAGGCGGGCATCACCACCGAACTTCTCGAAATCACCACGGCGCAAATGGCGCTCGGTTAAAAAATCTCACCACCCATTCACATGAATCAAGGCAACATCGTCCAAATCATCGGTCCCGTCGTGGACGTGGATTTCTCCGCGAGCGGCATCCTCCCAAAAATCTACGAGGCGCTCGAAATCACCTTCAACGCCAACGGCGTGGACACCAAGCTCGTGCTCGAAGTGCAGCAGCACCTCGGTGACAGTTGGGTCCGTTCGGTCGCCATGAGCAGCACCGAAGGCCTCAAGCGCGGACAGAAAGTCAACGCCACCGGCAACTCGATCACCGTGCCCGTCGGCGAAGCAACGCTCGGCCGCATTTTCAACGTCACCGGCGACCCCGTGGATGAGCGCGGCCCCGTGAACGCCGAGAAGCGCTACCCGATCCATCGCCCCGCTCCGAAGCTCACCGATCAGGACACCAAGGCGACCATCCTCGAAACCGGCATCAAGGTCATCGACCTCATCTGCCCGTTCACGAAGGGCGGCAAGGCCGGCGCATTCGGTGGCGCAGGCGTCGGCAAGACGGTCGTCATTCTCGAACTCATCAACAACATCGCCAAGAACCACGGCGGTTTCTCCGTGTTCGCCGGTGTCGGTGAGCGGTCGCGCGAAGGCAACGACCTTTACCACGAAATGAGCGACGCAGGCGTCATCAACCAGAAGGACCTCAGCAAATCCAAGGTCGCACTCGTGTATGGCCAGATGAACGAGCCTCCAGGCGCGCGTCTCCGCGTCGCGCTCTCCGCGCTCTCCATGGCAGAGTATTTCCGCGACGAGAAAAACCAGGACGTGCTCCTCTTCGTGGACAACGTGTTCCGTTTCTCGCAGGCCGGTTCCGAAGTGTCCGCACTCCTCGGCCGCACGCCGTCGGCGGTGGGTTACCAGCCCACGCTCGCCGCAGAAATGGGCCAGCTCCAGGAACGCATCACGACGACCAAGTCCGGCTCCGTGACTTCCGTGCAGGCCGTTTACGTGCCCGCAGACGATCTCACCGACCCCGCACCCGCAAACACCTTCGCGCACTTGGACTCGACCATGGTGCTTGAGCGCAGCATCGCCGAGTTGGGCATCTACCCCGCCGTCGATCCGCTCGCCTCGACCTCGAAGGCCCTCGCGCCCGACGTCGTCGGCGAAGAGCACTATGCAGTCGCCCGCGGCGTGCAGAAAGTGCTCCAGCGCTACAAGGATCTGCAGGACATCATCGCGATTCTCGGCATGGACGAGCTCTCACCCGAGGACAAGCTCCTCGTCTTCCGCGCCCGCAAAATCCAGCGCTTCCTCTCGCAGCCCTTCTCGGTCGCCGAAGTCTTCACCGGCACTCCCGGCCAATACGTCCCGATCAAGGAGACCGTCCGCGGCTTCAAAGAAATCCTCGAAGGCAAACACGACAGCGTCGCCGAAGGAAATTTCTACATGAAGGGCGGCATCGACATGGTGACCGCGTAAGCAATTTCAGAATTCGGATTTCAGATTTCAGATTTCCCGTTCACCCAGCGACGGAAAATCCGGAAGGCCGAAAGCCCCAACTCTGAAATCCTAAATCCTAAATCTTAAATTCATGGCCTCCACTCTCCGCCTCGAAATCGTCACTCCCGAATCGCGCGCCTACAGCGACGATGTCGAGATGGTCGTGCTTCCCGCCATCGAGGGCGAGATGGGCGTCTATCCGCAGCACGTCCCGCTCATCACCGCGATCAAACCCGGCGAACTCGTCGTCACCAAAGGCGGCAAACAGACGCACCTCGCCGTCGGCGAAGGCTTCGTCGAAGTCACCGCTGAAAAAGTCAGCGTCCTCGTGGACATGGCGCTCACCGAGGAAGCCATCGACGAAAAAGCCGCCGAGGAAGCCGTGAAGCGCGCCGAGGCGCGGCTCAAGGAAGAGCACGTCGGCGACGAGGAAGCCGCACTCGTGCAAGCCGCGATCGCCAAGTCGCTCGCCCAACTCCACGTCAAGCGCCGCCGTCGCGGCGTCTAGCGGACCACAGGCATCCTTGCCTGTGCGGCCGGCATGCTTCCAGCGTGCGCGCGTCCGCGTTGGCAGGCAGGATGCCCGCCGTCCGCACTGTCTGGAAGGCTGTGTTCCGATTTGCCGGACGAGATTCTATGCCGGCTTCGGATTGATCCAAATTTCCCCATCGCGCACTTCGACCGGATAACGCGGCAGCGCGCGTGGCGGCGGGCCGGCGAGCACGCTCCCATCCTTTGCGCTGAAAAACCCCTCGTGGCACGGGCAGTATAATTGCCGCTTCTCGTGCTGATAATTCACCGGGCACATGAGGTGCGTGCAACTCTGGCTGAACGCGGCGAATTCATTTTCACCCAGCCGCACGAGGATCGCGGGATGATGCTCGGTCGGGTAGGCGAAGAGCTTGTAGCCGCCGACTGGCACCTCCTCCACGCGCGCGACGAGTTTCGGTTCCTTCGCCGCGGGCACGGGGAAAAGTTTGTCCTTCGCCAGAAAACCCGCGCCGACGGCGAGCGCGGAGCAGCAAGCGACCTTTGCAAATTGCCGACGCGTCACGTCGTGCTCGGACGATTGGCGGATCGGGTAATTGGCTTTCCAATCAGGTTGGTCGGACATGGTCGGAAAAATTACGGCGTCGCTTTCTTCCAGCCGAGTTTCGGCGCGGAGTAGATCGAGAGAAACACAGCGTCCTCGCCACTGTCATTGATGGCACCGTGGACTTGGTGATGTTCGGCGACATCCACCTGCCCGGCGCGGATCGCCATTCGCTCGCCATTGCCCAGGTAATAACTGAGCGAACCGCGAAGCATGATCCACGTGTCCTGTCCGTCGGGATGAATGTGCGCCGGAACCTCCTGCCCGGGGCGCACGCCCCACACGGCGATGCTCGTATGCTCGGTGATCGAGATTTCGGTGACAGTAGCCTTCTCGTCCGAAAAACGGACGAGGACTTCGGGATCAAGCGTTCGCAGGTTCATGGCATGTGCAGTGGCTGCCGCAGGGCGTTGCGGTCTTGTTGGAAATTGCGGGAAGTTCATCCCATACCGCACCACTCGCCGCATCCCGCGCGCCCGCGCGAGTGAGTTCAAAAGGATCGTAGTCTTTCCCCTCCCACGGCAGGAAATCGAGCACCTCAAACGGCAGCGCCTTCAGCTCCGGTGCGGTCATCATGTTCACCTTGGTCTTCACAGTCTGGCGTCCAAACTGAAACTCATTCACAGGCTGCTCGCGCCGATATTTTTCAATGTAATCACGCGAGCCGTAATAGAGTGCACCGCTCGGGCAAACCGTCGCGCACATCGGTTTCTTACCCACGCTCGTGCGGTCGTAGCACATGTCGCACTTCATCATCAGATCGATCTCGACCTTCATCTTCGGCACGCCGAATGGGCACGCGATCACGCAGTTCGAGCACGCCACGCAGCGCGGTTTCGCGGCGCTGTGAACGATGCCGTGATCGTCCTGCTTGATCGCATCCGCCGGGCACACGCGCGCGCAAGTCGGATCCTCGCAGTGCATACAGACGACCGGCGCGGTCTGCACGCCAGTCGAGCGATGCACGTATTCGAGATGGATCATCGGCTGACCACGATGCGTGCCGCACTCGCCGCACGCCTGCACGCATGCCTGACAGCCGATGCAGCGTGACGGATCGAGAAAGAATTCGTTGCCGTTGTGAGTTGCGGTCATGGAGAAGTTCCCAGTGCTCAGTGCTCAGATTTTTCGATCGGCGATCAGTCCTGTCTGAGCACTTTGTTTTATCGGCGCATCGGCGACTTTCTCCACGCGACATGCGCAGACTTTGAACTCGGGGATCTTCGAGATCGGATCGAGCGCGCGGATTGTGACTTGGTTCGCAGCCTTTTTTCCTGGCCAGTGATAAGGGATGAAAACCGTGTCGGGCCGGATACTTTTCACGACCTGCGCAGGAACGATTATCTCGCCGCGTCGCGTCGTCACTTTCACGATGTCGCGATCCTTGATGCCGAGTTTGTCCGCGAGCAGCGGGTGCATCTCACATAACGGCTCGGGATATTGATCCACGAGACTGCCGATGCGCCGCGTCTGCGTGCCGCTGAGGTATTGCGAAACCACGCGGCCCGTCGTGAAAAATATCGGGAACTCCGCGTCCACATCCTCGGCGGGCGGCCGGTATTCGTAGGCGTGGAATTTCGCACGCCCATCCGGATGATGAAACTTTCCACCTTCAAACAGCCGTGGCGTGCCGGGATGATCGGGCGCGGTACACGGCCAGAAGACGCCCATGTTGTTCTCGATCTTCTCGTAGGTCATCCCGCTGTAATCAATCGGCCCGCCCTTCGATGCCGCGCTCAGTTCCGTGAAGATCTCGCCCGCATTTTTGTATTTGAAGAACTTCTCCTTCCCGAGCAACTCGGCCAGTTCGCAGATGATCTTCCAGTCCACGCGCGCGTTCTCAGGCGGCGAGACGGAATTGCGCAGCCGCACGCAACGGCCTTCGCCGGTCGTCACCGTGCCTTCGTCCTCCTCTTGCAGCGACCCCGCGAGCACCACGTCCGCGTAGCGCGCGGTCTCGCTCAGGAAGAAATCGATGCAGGCAAAAAACTCGAGCTTCTCGAGCGCCTTGCGCGTGCGCTCGGAGTCGGGGATTGAGACGAGCGGATTGAAGCTGATCGATAGCAGCCCCTTGATCTCGCCTCGTTCGATCGCATCAATGATCTCGCACGCGGTGAGTCCCACCTTCGGCAACTCCGGCTCGGGGATTCCCCAAAAATCCGCGATGAATTCCCGATGCTCCGGCTTCGAGATGTCGCGCCCACCGGGGAGCTGATTGCAGCGCTGTCCGTGCTCGCGTCCGCCTTGGCCGTTGCCCTGGCCGGTGATCGTGCCATAGCCGCAGCCGGGCCTGCCGATGCGGCCCGTGGCGAGCACGAGGTTGATGTATGTCAGCACATTCTCCGTGCCCTTCGTGTGATGCTCGATGCCGCGCGCGTGCAGCAGCATCGAGGTCTCGGCCTGTCCCCACATTTCCGCCGCGGCGATGATGCTCTTTGCCGGGACGCCGGTTATTTTTTCGGTCACCTCCGGCGTGTAGCGCTTCACAAGTTCACGCACCTTGTCGAAGTCGGTCGTGTGCTCGGCGATGAATTTCTCATCCGTCCATCCGCGCTCGATCATCACGTGCAGGATGCCATTTGCCAGCGCACTGTCGCGGCCCGGACGCACGGGGAGAAAAAGATCCGCCGTGCGCCCGATCGGCGTGATACGCGGATCGATGACGATGATTTTTGCGCCCGCATCGCGCGCGCGCCAGACGTAGTCGGTGAGGATCGGAAAGCACTCGGCGAGATTCGTGCCGGTGAGGATGATGACCTTCGCAAGCGGGATGTCGCTCCACGGATTCGCCGCGCGGTCCACGCCGAACGCCATGCGATTCGCCGAGCCTGCGGCGACCATGCAGAGGCGTCCGTTGTAATCAATGTTCGCAGTCTGAAGCGCGATGCGCGCGAACTTGCCATTGAGATAGGCCTTCTCGTTCGTCATCGAGGCGCCACCGAGGAATGCGAACGCATCCTTCCCGTGCTTCGTCTGGATTTCTTGGATCTTTGACGCCGTCGTCTTCAACGCCTCGATCCATCCCGCCGCACGGAAGCCTTCGTTCGTGCGCATGAGCGGTGTGAGCAGTCGGTCGGGGTGATCGTTCTGCATGTAGCGCTTCACGCCCTTTGGACAGAGCTTGCCTTGGTTCACGGGAAACTCCTCCCACGGCTCAAAGCCGATGACCTTGTTGTCCTTCACCTTGAGCTGGATGCCGCACTGCACGCCGCAGAAGCAGCAGTGCGTCTTCACCAGCTTATCCGGTTCGCCGTTGTTCCAGCCGCCAGCAGGCGTGTGCGCCAGCGTCGGGCCGTACATCTCGATGTATCTTTCTTCCGGTAAAGTGAGCGTGGCCATGAGTGATGAATCAGCGGCCGATGGATCGGCCTTGGTTAAGTGCGAGCAGTCCGCGTCGGCACGCCGGGCAGATGTCCTGATAGTGCACTTCGCCCTGCGCGCCCGTGAAACGGTAGTCGAAGCCCAGTTCGTCGAGCACGATCTTGAGATCGTCCACGTGCATCTGGCTCGCAAAATCCCCACCGCAGCGGCGGCAATGCGCGCGCGCACCGGCAGCGCCGACTTTTTTATAACGGCTCACACACAGCGAGCACGTGCGCTGGAACATGTGAAAAAGTTTTCCAAACGGAATGTAGAGCAACAGCGCGACGACACTGACCATGTGGACGATCGCCCAAATGCCGTGACCGCGACCGGCGAGAAACTTGTAACTCACCGTGAGCGCGAGTCCCGTCGCCGTGACCGCAAAGATGAGGAGCAGCGGCACGATGTCCTCGGCAAAACTCTGCGTCGCGCGCTCGCCGACATCGGTGAAGCGCCGCCATGCCGCCATTACGAGGCCGATGAGCACGAGAACCGCGGAGATGTTCAGCAGATTGAACATCAGAAACGCCTTGAAGCTGTGAACGCTGAAACTGTCCACATTCACCCCGAATGCGGCCACGTGATACATCTCCGCGTTGTCAGCAAACGACTCGCAGTGGATCCAGCCGAATACGAGCGGAAACGTAATTGCAAATGCCAGCGTGCAACCACCCGAGAGGCACAGGTGCATGATCCAACGACTTCCGCCCCGGCGGCGGATGAAATCCTGTGCGAGAAAATTCTTTGCGACGGCGAAGCCGAGCGTGCCCGCACCGTGCGGAACCGGCACGACGATCTTCGCCGCATTTTTCGCCGTGTCAGGAACCGCGCCAGCGCGACGGAAGAACAGTTCGAACCCACGCCGGAAATACATCCGAGACGGGGGACGCTGCGCCTACACCGCAAAACGGTAACCGACTGCGAATGCCGACATGAGCGCGCCGAGCGCATAGCCGCTGAGCGCCGGATCGAAATGCCGCATCCAGATCGAACCGATCGCAATCGCAGCCGCAGTCGCGACTGTGAGCACCACGCCCGCGATGAGTGCCACCCGGTTGAAGAGCTTCATGTGCGGGCCTCACTCATCATTGGAAAAAATCGCCTGAAGCATGTTGATGTCGTGACGCGCGGTGAACGCTTGGAACGTCTCGTCGGCAGTGCGGTGACGCAGATAGCCGCGCAGGATTTTTTCGACGAGCGGCGGGAGGCTGTCGAAGGCGATGCCGTTGAAAACCTGACGCCCCACGGCCTGGTTCGTTCCGAATCCGCCACCGACGAAAACATGGTAACCGTCCTGGCTTTCACCCGCGACTTTCACCTTCGTGCCGAGCAGTCCGATGTCTCCCATATAGTGCTGCGCGCAGGAATTTGGGCATCCGGTGACGTGGATGTTTACGGGCTGATCCAGCTTGATGCGCCTGTCGAGCCAATCGGCGAGCTTGAGCGCGTGGCCCTTCGTGTCGGCCTGCGCGAATTTACAATACGAGTTGCCCGTGCATGCGATGAGACCGCTGCGGAGATTCGACTGCTGCGTGTCGAAACCGATCTTGCGGAGCGCCTTTTGCACCGTCGCGACGAAGTGATCGGGCACATTCGGGATGATGAAATTTTGCCAGACGGTGAGGCGGATTTCGCTCGAACCGTAAAGCTCAGCGATCTCGGCGATGCGGAGCATTTGCTTCGGCGACATGTGGCCGACAGGCACGGCGACGCCGACAAAATTCAGCCCCGCCTGCTTCTGCTTATAGACTCCAACGTGCGTGTGCGGCAGGGTCTGGCTCGGATACTGGATCGCCGCCGGATCGAATGGTGCGCGCTGGAGTTGATAGCCGAGCAGCTTCTCCGTTTCTGCGAGGTACTGATCGAGCGTCCACTTTTCGAGCAGGTGCTTGAGACGCGCCTTTTTCCGATCCGTACGGTTCCCGTTCGCGATGTACACGCGCACCACGGCGGACACGACCTTGTTCAGTTCCGCAGGCTTCACGAGCACGCCGAGGTCACGCGCGAACGCCTTGTGTCCCGTCGCTCCGCCGAGCGCGATGCGGAAGAAAACTTCGTCTCCGACTTTCACGGCCTTGCAGCCTATGTCGTTCGTATCCTCGACCGTGCCGATGAGCCCGCCGCCGTCGTAGGCGATGTTGAATTTGCGCGGCAGGTCGTAAAACGCGCGGTCATTGATGATGATCTGCCCCATCTCCTGGCAGAGCGGCATAACGTCGATCAACTCATGTGGGTCGATGCCGGCCGTCGGATTTGCAGTAAGGTTGCGGATGTTGTCTGCGCCTGCGCCGCGCGTGTGCAGGCCAACGTGCTGGATGCGCTGCACAAATGTCGGCGTGTCCTTCGGAAGAATGAGCCGCATCTGCAGATTCGCACGCGTCGTGATCTGCACGTAACCGGTGGTGATTTCCTTTGCGATGTTCGCGAGTTCGCGAAGCTGGAAAGTGCGGAGCTGTCCGCCGGGGATGCGCAGTCGCGCCATGAACGCCTCCTTCACCGGTGTCAGAAAAAACAGTCCGTTCCATTTGAAACGGAAAGTCTCCTCCTTATCCGGCGCCTTGTTCGCAGACGCGTTGTCGAGGAGTTGCTGATACGCGTCGAGCGGATGCAGTTCACGCTTCACGCGTTCCTCGAAGATCAAATCCTCAAGCGCGGGCTTCGCTTCCGCACTCGGTGCCGCATCACCGAAGCCGACTCCGCGCGCAGCGACGCCGGCAAACAATCCGGTGAGATATTCCTTCTGTTCGGAGCTGAACGTCTGACCGTTGGAGATTGCGGTGCTCATTGTTCAATAGACATCGCGCTGATAGCGCTTCTCGCTCTTCAGGCGTTCGACGTACTTCTTTGCCTCGTCGCTGGATTTTCCGCCTGCGCTTTCGATGACGGTGTGCAGCGCGGCGTCAACGTCCTTTGCCATGCGCGACGCGTCGCCGCAGACGTAAAAGTGCGCACCGGCTTCGAGCCACGACCATAGCTCGGCAGCAGCTTCGAGCATTCGCGACTGCACGTAAATTTTCTCCGCCTGATCGCGGCTGAAGGCGAGGTCGAGGCGCGTGAGATGGCCGTCCTTTACCCAGCCTTCGAGTTGCTCCTGATACAGAAAATCGGTCGCACGTTTCTGGTCGCCGAAGAAGAGCCAGTTCCGTCCCTTCGCTCCGGTCGCGAGACGCTCCTCGAGGAATGCGCGGAACGGCGCGATGCCGGTGCCGGGGCCGACCATGATCATCGGTGTGTCGCCATTCACCGGCGGCTTGAAGCCATGGGACGGTTGCACAAAAACGGAAACCGCGGTCGTTTCGTTCACGCGATCCGCGAGGAACGTGGAGGCGACGCCGTTGCGACTGCGACCGTGCGACTCGTAGCGCACTGCGGCGATGGTGAGATGCACTTCATCCGCGTGCGCCTTGAGACTCGAAGAGATCGAGTAAAGTCGCGGCGCGAGTTTCTTCAGCAGCGTAATGAATTCCGCAGGCGTGAATGGCGCTGTGAGGCCTCCGAGCACATCAATGATCTCACGGCCGTAGAGCCATTTTCTCAAGTCGTCCTTGCGGGCGGGATCGAGCAGCGGCGCGAAATCCGCACCAGGCGAACGCTGCGCGACCGCTGCGAGCAGTTCAGCGGACGGCTTCATGATGTCGAAGTGCTGCGTGAGCGCAAGGCGGAGCGGAGTTTCGCCATCGGCAGTCTTCACGGCTTCCTCGCCGTCGCAGCCGAGTGCGGCGAGAATTTCGCCGATGCGCTGCGGGCAGTTCACCGGGAACACTCCGAGCGCGTCGCCGACCTCGTACGTGAGCCCGCTGCCAGCGAGGCTGATTTCGAAATGGCGCACGTCCTTGCCGGAGCCTTCCGCGCTGAGGCGGCGGTTCGTGATCAGCTTCGCAGGAAAAGGATTCTTCTTCGACCAGCCCTCGCTCGTTGTGTCCGTAGCGGCGCTGCCATTCGCTCCGTTCGTGCCGCTGTGCGCGGACACATTGCCGAGCGCGGTGAATACACTCGTGGTCCACTCCGCGGCGGGCGTCTCGTAGTCCACGTCGCAGTCTTTGCGATCCGCGACCCGCTTCGCTCCGAGCGCAGCCAGACGCTCGTCGCAATTCTGTCCAAACTTGCAGAACTCCGCGTAATTCGTGTCACCGAGAGCGAGCACGCTGTAACGAAGATGAGCGAGCTTCGGCGCGGTGTCGGCCTTGAGCCAGTCCCAGAATCCCTTCGCCATGTCCGGCGGCTCGCCTTCGCCGTAGGTGCTCGTGATCACGAGGACGTTTTGCTCCTTCGTCAGATCGACGTCGGAGAATTTCTCCATGCTCACGAGCTTCGGCGCGAAGCCGCGGCCCTCGGCGACCCTCGCGGTCTTTTTTGCGAGCCCCTCGGCGGTACCGGTCTGACTGCCGTAGAGCACGACAAGCGGAGTCTTCGGCCCCGCGTCGAGGCCAAGCGTGGAAGCGAGTGCGGATGCGCCGGGCGGATTTGCATTGGAAAAAACGCCTGCGAGAAAACCGTTCAACCACATCCGCTGTTCGGCGGTGAACGGTGCGTTTTCGGGGATGAATGGAATGCGGTTCATCAGTGCGAGGACACGAGTTTCAAAATGAGCGCGATGCATGCTGCGAGCAGCAGCCAGAAGCCGGTGCGGTAAAACACGAGCGGATCGCGCTCGATGAGTGACGCGCCCTTTTGGAAGAACGGCTCGACGCGATCCGGGTGTACGAGATCAAAGGCAAGCTCGCTGAAATGCCGGTAGCGCCGCGCAGGCTCGACGCTGAGCGCGCGCAGAATGACATGATCGAGCCACGGCGGAATGTTTGCGTTCAGCAGACTCGGACGCTTGGGCGCATGAAAGGCTGGTGTCTGGAAACGCTCGATTTCGCCGAATGGAAACGTTCGCGTGAGCGCCTCGTAGAGCGTGACGCCGATGGCGAAAATCTCCGTACGCTCGGAAATGGGCTCACCGTGAAAACGTTCCGGTGCGAGGTAGCTCGCTGTGCCGGCGCGCGAAGTGACGCTGAAAATTTCCGCGGCACTGCCGAAGTCGATCAGCTTGAAGCGGAGCTTCGCGTAATCGGAGATCACGAGCACGTTCTCGGGTTTCAGGTCGCCGTGCACGAGATCGAGGCCGAGCAGGTGCTGCCCCGCGGAGCACAGCATCCTGCCGAGTGCGACAGCCTCATCCGGGCCGAGTGCGCGCGCCTTGAGCACACTTTTGAGGCTCGGGGCCTCGACGAATTCCTGGACGTAGTACCGCACCGTGGCGCGCTCCGGCGTGAACACGGTGACGAACGGCTCCGGCGCGGCCTCGGCTGCACGCTGCGCATTCCATTCCTCCTTGATAAAACGCGCGAGAATTTCCTCGTCGTTACGCGCTTCGAGCGGCGCGAACTTCAGCGTCCAGCGCTGGTCGTCCTTCGTCGCGAGCCACACGCGGTCGCTGTGCTGGAAGGGGCGGATGAGTTCGTAACCATCGATGACCTCGCCCTTGCGGAGCGTGTCGGGAATCAGGAGCGGGAGCTGGCTCACGGCACGCAGCATACCAGCCCGGACAATGTCGATCACGATCGCGCTGGCGTCATCGAGCGTCTCATTGGTTGCGAGTTCACGCGAGTGCTGCACGATCGCGCGCGCGGCGGTGTGATGGGCGAGTTGCTTCGAGAGGACGTCATCGCTCAGCACATTCGAGACACCGTCGGAACAGAGAAACGCAATGTCGCCATCGCGCAACTCAGTCTCAAAACAATGCGGTTCGACGTCCGGCGCGAGGCCGATGGCGCGCTGGAGGACGTGGGAGAATGTGCGATCGTTGATGACGTGATCGTGCGAGAGTTGCGAGAGCTGGCCGCCACGGGAAAGATAGACGCGCGAGTCGCCAACATTGAGGCCGAAGAGGCGGTTGCCCTCGATGACTGCGACCGAGAGAGTTGAGATCATCTCGGGTGCCGAATGCCGCACGAGCGATTCATGATGCAAAGTTTGGTTGATGATTTTTGTGAACTCCGAGAGCGCCTTCTGCGGGCTCCAGCTTGCCGGGCGCACGGCGTAATTGGTCATCAGCGATTTCACGATCCGCATGGCTGCCTCACGTGCATCGCGTGCCGCCCCTGCCCCGTCGGCGAGCACGGCGATCACAGTTTCATCCCACGTCTTCACGGCGAAGGAGTCGTCGGATTCCACACTGTCGTGCTTCGCGAGACCGTAGCTGGTGAGGTTGACTTTCAATCTTCTGGAATCAGATCCGCGCTGCGGAGACTGCGCCCCACGTCGTGCGCCAGCGGGTTTTTACGAGCTTCAATCCGATCAGCGCAAAGATGCACAGGCTCGCGAAGACGAGCAGGCCGGTGAGGTAACTGCCGAAGTGTTGCTTGCTCTGGCCCATCATGTTTGCGAGCAGGAATCCGCCGAGGCCGCCGCCGCATCCGACGAGACCGGTCATGAGGCCGAGTTCTTTGCCGAAGCGCTGCGGGAGGAGCTGAAAGACGGAGCCATTGCCCATGCCGAACGCGCCGCAGGCGATGAAGAACATCGCGACATTCAACGTGAGATTTTCCACAAGTCCGCCGAGCACAAGCGCGCAGCATGCGACGGTGTAATAGACGTGCAGCGAGCGAATGCCGCCGATGCGATCCGATATCGCGCCACCAATCGGCCGCCCGAGCGCGCCGATGGCCGTGCAGAGCGCGACGAGGTCGCCTGCCTGCGAATTTGTGAGACCGAAGCGATCCTTGAAATACATGCCGAGCGAGTAGGCGAGGCCAACGAATCCGCCGAAGGTGACCGTGTAGAAAAAGCAGAACCAGTGGACATCCTTGTCGCGGAACATGCCGAAGTAATCTCGGAGCTTCTTCGGAGTCGCAGGGTTCGGTGGCTCCTTGGAAAAGATGATGTAAATCGCGAGGACGAAGAACGCAGGGATGAGCGCAAACCCGAACACCGCCTGCCAGCCGTACGCCGCCGCGAGGCGCGGCGCGAGCAGCGAGTCAATCACCACACCGATATTGCCCGCGCCAGCGAGACCCATCACGAGGCCCTGCATGTTCGGCGGATACCAGCGGCCCGCCTGTGGCATCGCGACTGCGAAGCTCGCGCCTGCGACGCCGAGCACCGCGCCCATCGCGAGCGTGGCCTCATAATTTTTCAGACCGAAAATCCATGCGACACCGAGGCCGGTCATCACGACGATCTGCGCGATGATTCCCGTGCGCTTTGCGCCGATGCGATCCACGAGCAGCCCGAGCGCGAGCCGGAAGAGGCCGCCGAAAAGAATCGGCACCGAGACCATGAAGAACCGCTGCTGCGCGCTGAGATTGAGCGACTCCGGCGCAGCAATCTGGTTCGCGAGGACGCCGAGGAGCGTCCAGACCATGAAGCTGTAGTCGAAGTAAAGGAACGCGGTGACGAGCGTCGGAAAGTGGCCTGCTTTCTTGAGCGATGTGAGATTCAAGGGCGTGTGTTGGTTGTTTTCTGATACACCCAGAAGGTGTCGCGCTCCCCATTAGCTACCGCGATGCCATGTTCCTCCCTAGGGTATGATGAACCCGCCTCAAACTTTTCATGTTCTGCATGAACAATATTCATACTTCCCCCGTAAAGTTTGCTGACAGAGGAGAGTGACTGGTAATGCGCCGCATGAACCCGCGAAATCCGGCTTCACCCAGCCCAAACTATTTTTTTCCACCGTCCAGGTCGCCCTGCCGACGGTGTCTGCATTTGCACACCCTGCGCAGCCTGTGTGTGCAAAACGCGCCGCTCCGCACGACGGGGATGGTGCGACTGATCCCAAGATCAATGTCAGTCGCACGCATCCGCCGCCGGCGGAATCTTAGTGCGTTAGAACGTAAACGTCGCCTGCACGTAGCCGAAGTCGGCGTCGCTGTGGAAGCCGGTGCCCTTCAGATAATCACCAGCGAAGAAGTGGCTGTAGCCGCCTTGGATTTGGACAGCCTTGCACGGGTTCCACGTGACGATGAAGTCCAACTCGGAGCCGACGTAATCGCTCGCGGCACGTGAGGCCTTGTTCAAGGGGCGTACGGTGGTGATTCCGTTGGCGCGATACCACGTGTCATTCGTATCCGCGAGCCAGAAGGCGTTGAAGTCCACCTGTGCTGTCACGTTTTTTACCGGCGTGACTTTAAAACTGAGCATCGCGTTGTGCAGGTTCTGCCACGCAAAGACATCCATGATTCCGTAGAACTTGTGGTTCGTCGGGAAGAGGTTTTGGAACGTCCCCACATTGCCATCCGCGGAGTTGCCGTCGCCGGAGGCAAAGTTGTACTCCGCATAAATGCGCGGCTTCATCGGCAGGTCGAAGTTGTAGCCGACACCGACGTTTGCCGCGAATGCGCTGAGATTGAGCCCGCGCACGTCGCCGACCTGATAGGCAAATTCACCCTGAAACTCGAGGCCGTTCAGTTTTTTCGGATCGCCCTTGATGCGCGTGCCGAGCGTGACGAAGTCGCTGTGACGCGCGTTCGCACCGACGGTGGAGACAGCGCCCTGCACGTTCGCGGTGTTACCACGCGGCTCATCCACGAAGAGCGAGTAGAGATCGAGCGTGCCAAATGGCAGTTCATCGAACGTCGCATAGACGCCGCTGAAGACGAGGCCGCGATTGCTCTCGGTGCCGTTGAAGAGGTCGGACTGGTTGAAGTTGTTCCGGGTGATCACGACGGGCGTGGACGTGAATGCATCCACGGTGAAACCCTTCGTCTTGTAGGTCAGTTTCACCGCGTCGAAAGTGCGGCCAAAGTTGTTCCAGTCGAACGCGCCGACGAGCCGCTCGTCGCCGTAAGAGAGGATCTGCCGTCCGACCTTGAGTCCCCACGGGCTCTTCGAATAATCGGCGAATTCGATCCACGCCTGCCGCAGGTCGAACGAGTCATCGCCCTCAGAACCGCCCGTGCCCGGAATCAGCGTCCGACCACCGAAAAACTCACGGCTGTCCTGAGCCTGCGCGTAAATTTTCAGCCACGGCGCGGGTTTGAGCATCATGCCGAGGCGGAAGCGCTGGAGCAGGAAGCCGTCGTCAGTCACGGCGTTCACGCCGCGATTGAAGTCGAAGTTATTGTCGCGGACTTCCCAGCGCAGGCGCTCCTGCACGTCGAAGACGATTTTTCCGTCCGCGAAACTGAGCAGCGGTGCCGGCTCGGGTTTCTTCGCTTCAGGCTTCGCTGGCGGAGCGGCGATTGCGCTTCCTGCAAAGAGCGCGGCGGCGAACAGGGTGGTGATGTGTGGTTTCATTTTGGTTGTCATAGTATGTTGGTGGTTTGGCTCGTCTGGGCGTTTCTTGGGATTCAACAGGCCGCCGTTGGCGTCATCTGCGCAACGGGAGGCGGGACGTGCGGAACGCGCAGATGCGCGCCGACTTCGAGAAATTGAATGAGCCGCGCCCGCAACGGAGCGTAATCCGGATGCTCCATGATCGCCTTGCGTTCGCGCGGACGCGGAAAAGTCACGGGCACGATGTCGCCGATCGTCGCTGCGGGACCATCGGTCATGCACACGATGCGATCCGAGAGGAAAAGCGACTCATCAACATCGTGCGTGACCATGAGCGCGGTGATGCGCTCCTTGCGCCAAAGCGTAAGGAGCACCTGCTGCAACTCGTAGTGCGTGAGCGCGTCGAGCATTCCGAATGGTTCGTCGAGCAGGAGCATCCGCGGCTTTAGCGCGAATGCGCGTGCGATGCCGACGCGCTGGCGCATCCCCTGCGAAAGTTCCGCAGGCCGCTTGTGCATCGCGTCGCCGAGGCCGACTACAGTGAGATAGTATTCCGCGATCTGTTTGCGCTCATCCTTGCTCGCGGTGAAGAAGACCTGGTTGATGCCGAGCATCACATTTTCAAACGCCGTGAGCCACGGGAGCAGCGAGGGCGACTGGAAGACCATGCCACGATCGGGCCCAGGAGCGGTGAGTTCCTTGCCGGCAAGAATGATGCCGCCGTCAGTGATACTGCTGAGGCCCGCGACCATCGAGAGCACGGTGCTCTTGCCGCAGCCCGAGTGGCCGATGAGGGTGACGAATTCACCCTTCTGGATCTTGAGGTTGAAGTCCTTAACGATCACCGCGGGACCTTTCGGCGAAGGATACGTTTTCCCGAGTTGAGAGAGTTCGCAGTAGGCACTCATTTCTCCACCTCCACCTCGGCGGTCTTGATCTCATTCCGGCGAATCGGCCCGCGCCGTCCAATCCACGGAAGCACCGAGCGCGGCAGCGAGAGATCCTCCGGCTCGATGTCGGGAAGCACGAGCTTGCGATCGAGCACCGCCTTTCGGCTGTGCGCGCTCTTGAGCAGGTACTCGACGAGTTCGAGGCGGATGCGTTTGAAGTCGGGATATTCCGCGATGGTCTTGCGGTCGCGCGGGCGCGGAATCGTGATCGGAATGGACATTCCGAGCGTGGCATTCGGCCCGGCGGTGAGCGGGATGACGCGGTCTGCGAGCAGGATTGCCTCGTCCGGATCGTTGGTGATGAGCACGATGGTCGTGTCGTCCTCGCGTTTGATGCGCGTGACTTCGTCCTGAAGATTCGCGCGCGTCAACGCATCGAGCGCGCTGAGCGGCTCGTCGAGCAACAGCACACGCGGCCCCGTCGCGAGCGCGCGCGCCACGGATACACGCTGACGCATCCCGCCGGAAAGTTCGCGCGGCAGTTTCGTCGCTGCGGGAGTGAGATTCACCATTGCGATGAATTTCTCCACCTGCTCGCGCCGTTTCGCAGCCGACCACTGCGGGAAGACCTGATCCACGGCGAGCGCGATATTCTCATGCACCGTGAGCCACGGCAGCAGGCTGTAGTTTTGAAACACGATGCCGCGCTCAGGCCCCGGCCCGGTGATCGGCTTGCCCTCGAATCGCGCAGCGCCCTTGTCCGGCGTGATGAGACCGCTGAGCAGATTGATGAGCGTCGTTTTTCCTGCACCGGAAAATCCGACGATCGCAACGAACTCGCCTTCCTGGACTTCGAGATTGATGTCCGACAGAACCTCCGTGCGATTCCACTTTGGGCCATACCCTTTGAATGCGCGTTCGATTTCGAGGAATGCCATTGGATTTAGGATTTCTGATTTCTGATTTCTGATTTGATGGCGCTCCTAGGACTCAGGATGAATTGAAACGCCGGACGAAGGCTTTCGCGCTTCGTGTGATGACGATGACCGACTCGCTGCCTCGCAATGCGAAGGGGCGTGTGCTCGCGAATCAAGTGCTCCGTAGCGGAACCGCGATTGCTTCTGGCTTTCGTGCTGCCTGCCGCGCGCGTTCGCGACCCGATTGGGTGGACAAGGTCGGAAGGGTTCTCGATGAAGCCGACGAGTCCGCACTTTGGGTCGAACTGATCCACGAAGGCGAATTGCTGCCTGCAAAACGGATCACTCCCTTGCTTCAGGAAGCCAACGAACTGACCGCGATTTTCGCCGCGATGCACAAGACCTCGAAGGCCCACGACAAATCCGAAATCAGAAATCCGAAGTCCTAAATTCCTCATGCGGTTTTGAAACGTGACTCAACAAGCGACATCAACCGGTCGAGCAGCAGCCCGATGACACCGATGGCGAGAATGCACAGGATGATGCGCGAATAGCTCCCTGCATTATATTCCTGCCACAGGAAGCCGCCGACACCGGGGCGGCCGGTGAGCATTTCCACGGCGACGATGACGAGCCACGCGATGCCGAGCGAAAGCCGGAAGCCGGTGAACATGTAGGGCAGTGTCGCGGGCAGCAGCACTTTGAAGAGCGTCTTGGTGCGTGAGAGCTTCAGCACTTTCGCGACGTTCAGGTAATCCTGAGGCACAGCGCGGACGCCGACCGCGGTATTCATCACCGCGGGCCACATGGAGCAGATTGCGATGGTGAAAAGCGCCGCGGCGTCGCTCGCACCGAAGACCGTCTTTCCTCCGCCATCCATCAGCTTCACCGAGCTGAAAAGCACGAGCCCGAGCGGAAACCACGCGAGCGGTGAGACGGGGCGCAGCACCTGGATGATCGGATCCATCGCCTTCGTGAACGTCTTCGACAGCCCGAGACAAAAACCGAGCGGCGTACCGATGAGCAGCGCGATCAGGTAACCCTGCATCACGAGACTCAGCGAGAGCTTCGCGAATGCAAGAATGCCCTGATCGAGTTCGCCGCGTTTTGCGAATGGCTTCGCGAGGTAAGGCTTGCTCGCCTTCCACGTCTCCGCAGGCGTCGGCAGATCCGGCGAGACTCCGGTCTTCACCGTCTTCGTCACCGGGTCACCGAAGTCGTCCACGGTCTTCCGCGTCTCCACGTGCCCGGCGATCATCAGCCAGACGAGCAGCACCGCACCGATGCCGATGAGCGGGAGCAGGAAGCTGTCGAGTTTGAAACGCTTGATGAATTCCATCGCCATTGGTCGCTAGGCTTTGAGTGATTTCACCGGGAAGCTCGCAGCATAAGCCTCGAGATCGCCCTTCGGATCGAAGGTGGTACCGTCGAAAAATTTCTCCGGCGTGTCGCTTGCCCCGCCATGCACGTAGCCGATTTCCTTCATCGCTTCCTCGTAGATGTCGCCGCGCATGACCTGCTTTGCGACGCCCGCATAGTCGGGACCGCCCTCGGTGAAGCCCCAACGGCGAAGCTGCGTGAGCCACCATTTTGCAAACTTTGCCTGCGGGTAGTTGCAGTTGCGGTCGCTGAAGATCATGTAGTTCGGGTCTTTGAATTTGCGCCCGTCGCCCATGATGTATTTGCCCTGAAGTCGTCCGAGGATCGTCTCGGGCGGACAGTTGATGTAGGTCGCGCCGCTGACGACATTCGCCTGCTCCTCGCGGTTCTCCATCTTGTCGAGCCACACGCTCGCCTCGTGCAGCGCCTTGAGGATTGCCTTCACGGTCTTCGGATTTTTCGCGGCGAACTCCTCAGTGAACGCGCAGACTTTCTCCGGGTGATCCTTCCACATCGCCTGCGTGGTGATCGCAGTGAAGCCGATCTCCTCGGCGATGGCGCGCGCATTCCAGGGCTCGCCCACGCAGAAGCCGTCCATCTTGCCGACCTTCATATTCGCCACCATCTGCGGCGGCGGGATCGTGATGAGCGAGACGTCCGCGCCCGCACCGGCGGCGTCGCCGGGATGAATGCCGCCGGCGGCGAGCCAATAGCGCATCCACATCGCATGAGTTCCCGGCGGGAAGGTCATCGCAAAAGTCATCGGCGTGCCGCTGGCTTTCGCAGCGAGCGCGAGCGGCTTCAGCGCGTTTGGATCGTCAGCGACTTTTCCGATGAGTTCCTTCTTCAGAGTGATCGCCTGGCCGTTGCGATTGAGGATCCACGGAATGACCATCGGCTTCTTCGGCGCACCACCGAGGCCCATCGTGCTTGCGATGGGCATGCCGATGAGCATGTGCGTGGCCTGGATGTCACCATTGCCGAGCGAATCGCGGATCGCAGCCCAGCTCGCGCCTTTGCTCACCGTTGAGTTGATGCCGTATTTTTTGAAGAGCCCCTTCTCGTGCGCCATGACGATGCTCGAGCAGTCCGTCAGCGCGATGATGCCGAGTTTGATGTCCGCGGTCTCCGGCGCGTCGCTGGCAAATGTCGAACCGACCCAGCCCTTCGGCAGGCCGGCGACGAGCGCGGCGAGACTGGTGCGCGTGATAAAGTTGCGGCGGGTGAGGTTGCGTGCGGTGTCGGTGGTTGGGTTGGTTTTCATGTACGGTGGTTGGGTTCAGGCTGCGTTGGAAATGAGGCCAGGCGCAGGGAGCGGCTCGGGGTGCGTGAGCGCGGCGGCGCGGGCGAAAATGTCGGAGCGAAAAGTCTTCACGCACTGCTCCATCGGGAGCTGCTCCGCGGTGGCGAGGCCGCTCGACACGAGCGACTGCGCGACCCACACGGCCTTGCGTTCGTCGGGCTCGCTGGCGTTTTCGCGGGCGAAAATATTGAAGCCCTGACACGGCTCGACGCGGCCGTTTCCGAAATCATACACGGCACGCATGCCCTGCTGGATCGCATCGGCATCCGCGCCGACACAGCCGGGGCGCGCGAGCCCCTCCGCGACCGCGCCGCGGTTTGCGGGCTCGTCGCAAAAGCGCGCGGCCTCGAGGATCGCGGCGATGAGCGCGGTGTGCTGGTCGTCGTGACGTTCGGCGAAATCACCGCGGACCATCAGCACCTTTTCCGGATGCAGCGGCGCGAGTTCCGCGCTGCGCGCGACCACCCATCCGGCGCGGGACATCACGGCGAGCGAGTTCCACGGCTCGCCTGCGCAGAATCCGTCGAGATGCCCCGCGCGCAGGTGGGCCGCCATCTGCGAGGGCGGTACCACCACCACGCGCGCGTCGTTTTCACAATCAAAGCCGTGGCGCTTCAGCCAGAGCCGGAGCAGCACCGAGTGCGACGACCACTGGTACACCGTGCCGAGCGTGACCGGGCGTTTGCGCCTGTGCACATAGGCCCGCAGCGTCGCTCCGTCGCGAACGCCCGCATTCCAGAGGCGCTGCGAGAGCGTGATGGCGTTGCCGTGCAGATTCAGCACGATGCCCGTGAGGCACTCGGTGCTGACTCCACCGAGGCCGGCGGCTGTGGCGAGGAGCATTCCTGCGGGTGCGTGCGCGGCATCGAGTTCGCCGTGGGTGATCTTCGCGCGGATCGTCGCCCAGCCGAGTTCGCGGGTCAGCTCGACATCGATGCCGTGCTTTTCAAAAAGCCCAAGCTCGCGCGCCATGATGAGCGGCGCGCAATCTGTGAGACCGACGAAGCCGATGCGGATGGCCTGATGCTTGCCCCGGCTCCGTTTGAGATGAGCCGTGTGTGCTGGCGAATTCTTTGTGATGGACGGCGCTGTTAGCCGCGCGCGTGCCACGTCGGAGAAACGGCATCAGAAACAGCTTGCCTCTTTTTCATGCGTTGCATGAATTTGATTCATAACATGCCGCAACCACTCGACAGCAGGCAGCTCCGTGCCTTCACCATCCTCGCCCGAACCGGCAGCTTTACGCAGACCGCGCGCGAGCTCGGGCTCTCACAATCCGCCGTGAGCCACTCGATGAAGGCCCTCGAAGGCGAGGCGGGGTGTCGCCTTTTGGACAAGATGGGCAAAAAAGCAGTGCTCACGCAGGCGGGCGAACAGCTCCTCGAACGCGCGACGCGCATCCTCGCCGAGATGTCCGAGGCGCGCGCAGAACTCGGCCGACTCGGCAAGTGGGGCCAGAGCCGGCTGCGGCTCGGCGCGAGCACGACGGCATGCCAGCATGTGCTCCCCGGAGTGCTGCGCGAGTTCAAGGACAGCTTCCCAAACTGCACGGTCTCGATCGAGCCGGGCGACACGCCAGAAATGATCGAGGCGCTGCGGAATCACAAAATTGACCTCGCAGTGAACCTCGAACCGAAGCGCGGCGAGCCGTTGGATTTCCGACCGCTGTTCACAGACGAACTGCATTTCATCGTGAGCCCGCAACATCCTTGGGCGCGCGCGGGGAAGGTCGAGCGCGCTGAAATCGCGCGTCAAAACTACATCGTGTACAAACGCAGGAGCTACACCTCGGAGATGATCGAGGAACATTTCCGCGCGGACGACATCGTGCTCTTCAGCCAGCTCGACCTGGGGAACATGGAGGCGATCAAGGAACTCGTGAAGCTCGGCATCGGCATCAGCATCCTCGCACCTTGGACTGCGAAAAAGGAAATCAAGGCCGGCACACTCGTCGCGCTGCCGCTGGGTAAAAGAAAGCTCAAGCGCCGATGGGGAATCCTGCACTGGGAAGGCCGGCGGATGAGCATGGTCGAGGAGACATTCATCGGGCTGTGCAAGACGGTGACGGAGGAGTGGTGAGGCGGCTCCGTTTTTTCTTATCCTTATTCTTAATCCCAATCTTCATCCCGGCGACGGCGGGCTGTGCGGGGGAGGAGTAAGATTAAGAATAGGAGGCTTTTGCAAAACCCCTCCGCAGGGATTCAAAAAGTCGCAGCGCTCTCTGATGAGGTGTTCTGCGGGTGGAGATTTCGGAGGGTTTTGCAAGAGCCTCATAGGATTAGGATTAAGAGGGCCGGCGCGCGACCCAGATACCCGCTGAACTTGCCAGCAGGAGGCCGAACGCGGCGACACAGAGCGACAGCCGCCACAGGCGCGGGCGGTAGGTGAAGACGATCTCGTGAGGGCCGGCGGAATTTACGAGCACGCCGAGGAAGGCGTGGTTCACGCGGAACGGCTCGGACTGTTTGCCGTCCACGGTCACGACGTAGTTGCCCTGCTCAAAGGCCTCGCCGAGCACGACGGCTCCGGGTGCGGTGGCGTTCACGCGGAATGCGGTGGTGTTGGCGGTGAGGCGGTAGTCGGTCGCGGGGACGACGGTGCGCTCGGGGAGCGTTGTGGCGTCACTTTTCAATGCCGCAGGGACGGGCGTGCCGGGCTGCACTGCTGCCAGCGGGAGGCCGCGCTTGCCCCTTACCAGATCCATGAGTTCGCCCGGCTCCGCGTAGGTCGCTATGCGATCTGTGAAGAATGCGCGCGGCCATGCGGAGGGGTTTTCGTGGAGCAGCATGTCCATGCGGGCATGCGACACGAGGCCGTGGATTTCCGACGCATTCGCGACCGGCGTGCCGACGACGAACCGCACACCGAACATGTCGAGCCCGGGCAGGAGCTCCGGGATTTGCTGTTCCAGGATGAACACGCGCCAGAGCCAGACGCGCTGAAAGCCCGCGGCATCCGCGAGTTCCCACTGCCAGCGGTTGCTCACGGCGTCGCAACTGAACGGCGACTCCAGCCCGTAGATCGCGTTGAAACTCGGCGTGAGATTCATGTACGTGCCGACGACGCGGGACGGCGCGTGCGAGTCGGCGATCATGCCGCGGATTTTTTCGATCGCGGCGGACTTTGCGTGGAAGTCGGGGCGTTCCTGCGGGCTCATCACGTAGGCGTCGAATTTTGTCTCTGCATAGTACGCGTGGCGGAAGTGGATTGCGAAAAATGCGGCGGCCACCGTGAGCCAACCCCCGGTGCCGAGTCCGGTCTGCGCGCTTCGCCGCCAGAGCAGCGGGAGCACGATCACCGCGGCGGCGAGCGCGGTCGCGTAGCCGATGAAGAAGGGGCTCTTTGGGACGGTGTTCCCGACGGCGATCAGCGATATTCCCGAGCGGTGCGCCGCCTGCGTGAAGCCGAAGTAGGCCGCGTAGAGCGCGCCGACGGCGATGCAGAACATCACGAAGTCGCCGCGCCACGACGGATCGTTGCGGCGATCGAGGCAGTCGCGCAGGCCGAACGCGGCGAGCACGAAGGTGAGCATGATCGCCGCGAGGGAGAAGCAGTTGTCCACATGCCAGATTTTTCCGAGGAAGGGCATCGCGGCGATCCACGAGGGCGGCACGACTCCAAATGCAAATGCGAGCGCGCACGCGGCGGAGATCGCGCATGCAAGCCAGAGCGGTTCGCGTGCGAGCGAACGCGCGCGGACGAGCGACCAGAGCATGCCGAGGAGGAGCAGAAAATTTCCCGACGGGTCGAAGTGATCCTCTTCCTTGCAGAGCTGCCGCGGGAAGAGATCATCGAACAGCCCCACGAGCAGCGAGGGCTGGTTCTGATAGACCTCCATCTTGTCGTAGATCGTGCGCGCATTCGCGAGCAGGTCCGCGAACGTCATCCAGAACGGCGCGGCGACGAGCGCGAAGATTGCGTTCGCCGCGAGCATCGCGGCGACGGGGCCGAGGCGTTCGCGCCACGGAAGCGGGCGCAGCAACAGCGCGAGGAGGCCGGCGCCATTCAGTGTGCCGAGCAGGATCACACCCTCCTTCATCGCGCCGCTGTTGAAAAGCGCGAGGCTCGCGAGCACATGCAGCGGCATCCATCGCAGCGCGTCGCGGAATGATTTCGAGCGCAGCGACTGCACCCACGGAAGGAGCACCCACGGCGCGTAGCACATGGTGAAGTGCGCACCGTGGCTGAAGCGGTACGCGAAGTGCCCGATGAACGATGCGGATGCCGCGAGCAGCAGCGCGACGCCTGTGCGTTGCACGGCGGCGAGCACGACGAGGCCGATGCCCCACGCGAAGAGCACGCGCGCCAGGATGAACTTCAGATCCCACGCCCACGGCTCGCCGTTCGCGGCGACGGGGATGAGGTGCAGCGGGTCGCCGAACATCGAGATCCCCTGCCCTTGCAGGCCGGCTCCGCAGGCTGCGTAGCGGTTCCGCAGCGGCCATTCGCCCTGCGCGAGCGCGTCGTGCTGGATATGCGAGTACGGCACGAATGCCCACATCATCGCCCCGAGGTCGCTGCCCTTCACGCTCTTCACCACGGCCTTCTTCGCACCCGGCACACTCGGGAATCCGCCGTAAAGCGCGCGCGCCCCGTTGTTCGGCGAGACGAAGCTGCGGCCCAGGAAAATCATGGGATGGCACGTGATGAGCACGCCCGCGAGCGCGGCGCAGAGCAGCGCGGTCTTTGGCCGCGCACTTGCCCATGCGGCAAATTTTTCGGCGAGCCTTGCGCCCGCTCCGCCGAAGCGCCGCGCGAGGAGCGCGCACAGTCCGCCAAAGAGAATCGCCGCGGTGAAAAATTCCACGAGCACCACGCCCCATCCCGGCCAGAGATCGCCCGGCACGCCGAGCGGACGTTCCATTTCAAAGAGCATCTCGATGCCGGGGACGAGCCGGAGCTTCATCGTGCCGTCGCCAAGGCTGCCGATGATTTCCCGCGCCATCGGCTTTACGCGCTCGACCGCGTACCGGTGGAGCACGCGGCCCGTGGTGTCCTCGATGCGCGGATGGCGGAGTTCCATCATCCCGCCGGACACGAGCGGCTGGAAGAGCAGCGCGTCACAGTCCTCAACGCGCACTTTCATGCGCACGGTGCTCGGCGTTTCGGATTTTGCGACCTGCACGCGGCCCGATGGCAGCAGGCTGATGCCGCCGTAAATCGCCTTGCCGATCTGCATGGTGCCGTCGGCGGGCGAGGCGATCTCCGCGACAAAATCAACGGTCGCGCCCGGCGGATACCACGGCGAGAAAGGCCGCACATTTACGAGCACGATGCAGAGGATCGCGAAGACGATTCCGGCGACGACATGCGTGCGGATGCCGCCGGAAACCCGGCGGAGGGTGGGTTGTGTGGGCTGGGTCAAGACGGCGGGCTTCTAAGAAAGAGGCGTGCCAGCGGCGGTGCCGTTCACAGCTTCAGCTTCCCGAATGCCTCTTCGAGCGCGGCCTTCCACTTCGCGTAGCCGGCCTTGTTCGGGTGCAGCATGTCGGGGAATTCGGCTTTCTTGCAGCTCCCGGTCCCGTCGTCGAAAAGAGCCCATGTGTCGCAGATCACGATGCGGCCGTTCTTCTTTGCGAAGTCCTCGATGAGCGCGTTCAGCTCACGGATTTTCTCCGGAAATTTTCCGGCCTGCGGGCCGCGCGGCATCACGAGATTGATCACGATCCGCACGTTGCGGTTCTGCTTTTCCAGCTCGGCGACGATGGCCTTGATGTTGTCAATCACCTGCGCAGGCGTGCCGCCGAGCGCGAGATCGTTCGTGCCGATGAGCAGGCTCACGGCGCGCGGGTGAAGATCGATCACATCCTCCTTCAATCGGTAGCGCAGGCCGCGCGAAGTGTCGCCGCTGATGCCGCGGTTCGCGACGGTGAAATTCGGGAAGTCCTTTGCGAGGTCGTTCTGGCCATCGCTCCAGCCCTGCGTGATGCTGTCGCCGAAGAACACGACGGGGCGCTGCTCACCGGCCTTGTCCTTTGAAAACTGCACGCGGCGCACCATCCACAATTTTTGAAACCACGCCCCCTGCTGCAGCGGGCCCGCACCGGGGAACACATTCTCCGGCGGCATCGCGAGCGCGGTGTACTGGCTCACGGCGAGCGCCATTTTCTGCGCGGGCTGGCCGCGGCGCTGCGCAAAAAGCCACGGCAAAAGATTTGGCTCGGCGTAGGCGTAGGTCCACGAATCGTGCTGCACGCCGGGATACTCGGTGTGCGCGGCCTTGCCGCCGGCGGCGCGCACTCCGGCGACCATGTCCTGCGTGCGCACGGGCAGCACGACATTGTCCGCGAGGCCGTGAAATGCCCACACGGGCACGCCCTTCGCAAGGGCAGCCTTCGTCTTGTCGCCGCCGCCGCAGACGGGAACCGCGGCGGCAAATTTCCCCGGATGCCGCGTGATGAGATCCCATGCGCCGTAGCCGCCCATCGAGAGGCCGGTGACGTAGATGCGGTCGGGATCGATCGCGAATTCCTGCACGAGCGCATCCATCGCGCCGAGCAGGAGCTTCTGCACGGGGCCGGGATCCTCGGGCGCGGTGCCCGTCGTGCCGCCCCAGTCCATCTCGGCCCACTTCTTGTCCTTCGCGCACTGCGGCGCGAGGACGAAGCACGGAAATTTCTCGCGCGACTCGGGCTTCGCAAAAAGCGGTGCGCCGTGCTTGATCTGCGCCTTGTTGTCGTCACCACGCTCGCCCGCACCGTGGAGGAAGACCACGAGCGGATATTTTTTCCCGGCCTCGATGTTCGCTGGCTGGAGGAGGCGGTATGGGAGCTTCGCGCCGTCGGCGGAAAATTCGCGCGCCTCGAAGTCATCACCGCGCGCCACGAAGACAGAACAGAACAGGCTGAGGAGAAGGAGCCGGAGTTTCATGGGCGGAGTGTGGGACGCGTTCGCGAGGACAATCAAGCGCGAGCTTCTGGGCGCGGATGACAACGCTGCCACTCGACATCGCCGTGCCGCAGCATCTACGAATGCGCGCCACCCCCCATGCGCACCTTCTTCATTTTTCTCGCCACGATTTTCATCACCATCGCCTCGTCCGCTGCGAGCGGGCCTGGAAAGGAGAACGACTTCGGCGGCAAGCGCGTGCTGCTCATCGGCATTGACGGCTGCCGCGCCGATGCGCTGCGTGCCGCGATGGGCTCCGGCAAGGCGCCCGCATTTCGCAAGCTCGCCGCGGAGGGCTGCGCAAACTGGAGCGTCTTCGCGGGAGGAGAAATGGGGGGCGCGACCGAGCAGGCCACGAAGAGCGGGCCGGGCTGGAGCACGGTGCTCACCGGCGTGTGGCGCGACCGGCACGGCGTGAGCAGCAACAAATTCGAGCAGCACCGCATCGCGGAGAACCCGCACTTCATGCGGCGCATCAAGGACGCGAAGCCTTCGGCATCCTGCGCGTCCCTCGTGACGTGGCTCCAGATCCACGATTTCATCGCCGACCCGTCGCGCGCGGATGGTGCGGAGTTCCTCGATGCAAAAATCTCGCTGCGTCCCGACCCGGCGAAGCACGCGGCCGACTGGCCGGAATTCGACGCGATGATCCGCGACCGGGCCGTGGCGCTGCTGCGTGAAAAAAATCCCGACGCGATTTTCGTGTACTTCGGCCAGGTGGATGAGACCGGCCACGCGGAAGTGGATCGCGCGGGAAAATTTTCCGCCGACAACGTGCCTTACCTCGATTCGATCGGCCGCGTGGACGTGCTCGCGACGGACGTGCTCGCGGCGCTGCGTGCGCGTCCGCATTTCGCCGAGGAGGACTGGCTGATCCTCGCGACGACGGATCACGGCGGCATCCACACCGACCACGGGAAGCAGACGCCCGACGAGCGCGACATCTGGATGCTCGCGCACGGCGGGCCGTTCCGCGGCGGCGCGGTGCTCGATCAAAAATGCGGACACAGCGTCGTGCCGCCCACGATTTTCAAACACCTCGGCCTCGCGATCGATCCCGCGTGGGGCTGGGAGAAGACACCGCTGCTGCCTCCGGCAAAAAAGAACGCCCGCTGATCCGTGAAGCTGCTCGCCGCACTCTCGCTTTCGCTTCTGATCGCAGCCACCGCGCACGCAGAACTCCGCATCCCCGCCTCGACCGCCTACGCCGAACCGTGGGAGGTCGGGGCGAGAATCGGCAAGGACGGCATCACAGGCTGGAGAGACCCGGGCGAAAAAAAGTGGATGCTCATCGCAAGTTTCCGCGCGCCGAAGGACGGCAAGCTCCTGCGCGGCCTGCATTCGTTCAGCGAAAATTTCGGCGGCAGCAACGGCCACCTCCAGCGCAAGGCGCTCTACGGCCCCCAGTGGATCCGTACCGCGGATGGCAAGTGGAGCGAGATCACCGAGGCCAGCTTCAGCCACGATCCCACTGGAAAAGCCGCGCGGCTGGATCGCTTCATGGGCGTGGAGAGCGGCCTCTTTTTCCTCTCGCACGGCGGCTTCGTGCAGGGCTCCACGAAGTTCGGGGAAAAGTTCACGCGGCCCGGATCGAAAGGGCCGCCGCAGATTGATTTCGCCGCGCTGCCAGAGGCGAAGTAGCCGGGAAGTGCTCAATGCTCAGTGCTCAGAAGTCAGTTGTCGCAAAGTTTGAATCTGAGGACTGAGCACTGAGCACTTTCGCTCGAACCCGCACCCGCGCGCCTTTTCACAGCTTGCGGTGCCACGATGAGCAGGCACATTTGCGGAATCATGCAGCGTTTTCTTCCCGCCATCCTTGTCGCGCTCGCGGTCGCCGCGGGCGTATTTGCCTACTTCCAATACGACAGCGCCGCCTCGCTGCGACGCGAGATCGCTGAGACGGGAGCGACGCGAGAGAGGGTGGAGAAGGCCGAGTCCTCCGCGCAGTCCGAAATCACACGACTGAGGGCTGAAATTGATGCCGCGAAGGAAAACATCGCGCGCCTCGCCGCGGAGCGCGACGCCGCACTGGCCCGCGCCAAAAATTCCGCGGGGGGAGGCGCGCCACCGGCCATGACCTCCACACCGCCGACCGCACCGGACAAGGCCGGGAACCCGATGATGGAGGGCATCGCGAAGATGTTCGAGACCGAGGACGGAAAAAAGATGATGCGTTCACAAATGGCGATGGGCCTGCGCATGAAGTACGGCGGGCTCGCGAAGGATCTGAAGCTCGACCCGAAAGTCGCAGACCAGGTGATGGGGCTGCTCGGCGACCGGCAGGCGGCGCTCACCGAGGCTGGTTTTGCCTCGATGAAAAACGGGACGCTCGACGGGGCGGCGACGAAGGACATGGGTGCAAAAGCCGAGGCGCTGGAAAAGGAATACGACGCGAAACTGAATGCAGTCCTCGGAGAGCAGGGCGTCGCGCAGCTCAAGGACTACGAGCGCACGCTTGGCGACCGGATGATGCTCAAGATGTACGAGCAGCAGTTCACCGACGCGGGTGCGCCGCTGGAGCAGACGCAGCGCGATTCACTCCTCCAGATCATGAAGGACGAGCGCCTGAAGACGCCACCGACCGCATTCGACGCCGCGAACGCGGGCAACACCAGCAAGGCGATGGCAGCAATGCGCGACGATGCGGCGATGGAAAAATGGCTCAAGCAGGAGGAGGACTACCAGCAGCGCGTGCTGCAAAATGCGACGAAGGCGCTGAATCCGGATCAGGTGAACGCACTGCGCGACTCGTTCAAGCAGCAGCTCGACAACCAGCTCTTTGGCGTGAAGATGAGCAAGGAGATGTTTGGCGGCGCGGGAGGCAGCGCGACCATCTCGGGTCGACGACCAGCGAGGTGATCCCAGCCGCGCCGCCAGTGAAGGAAGCGCCCGCGAGGTAGGCGTTGATTGAGAGGTGGCGGCGAAAGGTCTCGGCCTTCGCCATGTCCTCCGTATTGGCGTGCCTGCGGCGTTACCCCACTCGCCAGCGAACAGTCGTGGCGTCAGGGTATCTTTTCACAGCGCCTCGATCGTCCGAACGGTCCGCACGCCCTCCGCCGACACGCACACCGAGATTTTTTGGCTTGAATCTCCCGGAGTTTCTGGCACGTACGCTCCGCCGGGCGGACATCCCCTCCGCCCCCGTGGCCCGGCAAGGAACCAACAAAGAAACAGCCATGGTTAACAAAAGACAAAAAACCGAGGGAGCCAAAAAAACGGCCACCACCACGCCCAAGCGTACCACCGCAGCGAAGCCGAAGGCCGCCGCCCGCAGTGCGGGAGCCGCGCCGAAAGCCAAGCCTGCAAAAAAGAAAACCGCCGGGCCGTCCGCAATCAGCACGGACGACATCGCGCTCCGCGCCTACTTCATCGCCGAACGGCGCCAGCAGCTCGGGCTGCCGGGCGATTCGCTCGGCGACTGGATCGAGGCCGAGCGGCAGTTGCTCGGCGAGCGGGTCACGCACGGCGTGAACTAGCCCGCGCAGCGCTCCACAGGGCGCAGGGGAAAAGACACGGGAAAATGCGCTCGGCTGCGCGGACGCATCTTCGTGCCCGGGTCTTGCAGTCGCGTCGTGTTCGTAATGCACGTTTTCACAGGATTTTGCAGTAGATTAAAAAATCAGAAATAGACTTGCGCGTTTCCGGAGGCGCGATAATGTCCGCCCCGCGTCTGGAAGCGGATGCGACACTTTATAAATGTTCTGGGGGGAACATCGGCCCTCCGTAGCCTTTCGGCTGCGGGGGGCCGAACTTTTTTCCGGGGATCGCTCCGGGAGGTAAAGCGTGGGATTGCGCGCCGCGCCGCGGGCAGGAAAGATGCCCGGCTCGTGAGCCACTCCCAACACCGCTGCAAACCATGAGGATCGGGCTCGTCCGCAGGGGCTATTCGTCGAGCGGCGGCGCGGAATCGTATCTGTTCCGCTTTGCAAATGCGGCGCGGACGGCGGGGCACGAGCCGGTGCTCATCTGCGGGCCGGAATGGCCACGCGAGGTGTGGCCTCACGACATGGTCGTCGTGGCCGGGAAGACGCCCGGCGAATTTGCCGACCGGCTCGATGATCGGCGAGCGAGCGGCGGCTGGGATGTGCTCTTCAGCCTCGAACGCGTGTGGGCGTCCGACGTGTATCGCGCGGGCGATGGCGTGCATTCGGCGTGGCTGGACCGGCGCGCGCAATTCGAGCCCGCGTGGCGCGGATGGTTTCGCAAATTCCAGCGCAAGCACCGCGAGATCATCGAGCTGGAGTGCGCTCTCTTCACCGGCGGCGCGCGGCGCGTCATCGCGAATTCGCAGATGGTGAAGGACGAAATCATCCGGCTCTACGGCACGCCCGCGGAGCATGTGCATGTGATCCACAACGGCGTCCCGATTCACTCCGCCGAGCCCGGCGCGCGGGAAAAAGTGCGCGCGGAACTCGGCCTCGCGCCGACGGAATACGTCGCACTCTTCGCTGGCACCGGCTGGGATCGCAAGGGCCTGCGCCACGCGGTCGCGGCGGTGAACGCGCTGAAAATCCCGATCACGCTGCTCGTCGCAGGGCGCGGCGGGCGCGGTGAGCAGCGCGCGCTGCCGCCGTCGGATCGGGTGCGGTTTCTCGGTGCGCTGC
>Ga0194061_1000191_pt1 | contig 36958 bp, 37 predicted proteins | sample SepL2221m_MetaG_FD_163423 | JGI IMG/M metagenome (GOLD analysis project Ga0194061, IMG submission 163423) | Anoxic zone freshwater microbial communities from boreal shield lake in IISD Experimental Lakes Area, Ontario, Canada - Sep2016-L224-21m | ecosystem: Environmental > Aquatic > Freshwater >... | reverse complement strand
CATTTGAGATGGCTGACGCGCTGCATCTGGATACCGTCTTATCGGCCGTTCGTAGCGTCGCAGGTGTATACGACGTTTATCGCGTCACCAATAACTAATTATTATTTCTTAAAGTCTGCTAAACCTTTTTGCGCTTCGGTGAGCCATGACTTACGTGCAGCTGCCGCTTCACGAGCTACCAGTGCTTTGGCAGTCTGCCCAGCGGCTTCGGCTTTAGCTGCTTGCTTCTCATAGTTCTCGATTGCATCAAGTAGGCCTTGAACAACAGTGTTCGCATGAGCGATCGCCGTTGGATCACTGCGTCGAGAAACCTCTTCATGAAGTGAATCGATCTCGGTCTGAACTTTCTCAAGACGCGCTTCCAATGCAGCTCGCTTGGTGCGTTCGGTCATTCCAATGCGATCCCACTTCTCATGAAGGTCATGGAACTTATGGCGCGCTGATTTAACATCGCTGACAGGTAACAAAGCTTCAAATTGCGTTATTAATTCTTCGCGCTTGGCGAGATTTGCGGCCATTGTTCCCTGGCGCTTCTCTAGATCAACCTTTTTGGCGGCGAAGAAAGCATCTTGAGCAGTCTTGAACTCGTCCCAGAGTCGTGTATCCACGCTCTTCTTGCCGCGTCCGGCTGCCTTCCAGGCATCCATAAGCTCTTTAAATCGGTTGGCGGTGGCAAGCCAATCCCTGGAATCAGCTAACTTCTTAGCCTCCTCGATTATCGCCGCCTTGGATTGGGTTACAAGTGCGGTCTGGCTTTCGAGTTGAGCAAAATGGGTGCGACGGCGCTTATCAAATTTATTCCGTGCGCTGGAAAAACGCTTCCAGAGATCGGCATCGGCTTTCTTATCTAAACGTGGAGCAGCCTTCCACTCATCGAGAAGAGTCTTGAGGCGATCACCCGTCGATTTCCAACTCTCGGAGAGCGCAAGTGATTCTGCTTCGACGACCAACTTCTCTTTTATCTCTGATGCCTCAGCACGCTTCGCTTCCTTTGCGGCGTTCTCTGTGGCTTTACGCGCCTCATAGGCCGCTTTATGACCCTCAATCAGATCAGGGATCTGATCGACTGATTTTGCAAGGGTCGCAAGATCGCCAACGCCATTGAGGTTGAGGATCTGCTCCTTCAATTTTGTGACTGCAGCGTGAGCATCGCTGGGAACCATCGCACCGCTCTTGATACGGGCGGCAAGAAGCGCGACCTCGGAAGCGAGTGATTCAAATTTTCTAACAAAGTATGCAAGGGCCTCTTCGGCGCTCTTGCCAGGATAGGAGCCGACTGCGCGTTCACCTTCTGGAGTTGTTACATAAACTGTTCCATCATCACCTACGCGACCGAACTTCGCTGGGTCGCCGATTAAAGCTGATGCTGCACTGAGATTCTCTGGAACTGTCATGACTTACTCCTTAGGTTGCGCGTCCAGTGCTCGCTCTGGATGGGTCCAGAAGGGCGCACTCTCCGTTATCGGTTGGCTCTAGCTATTCCCACTTTGGCGCGGGTTTAGCCCTCTGATCAGGTTTAATCAGGGCTTAACGGTACCCTTAAAGCCTCTACCTGGGAAAATTAGTCTCTCAGGCCGTTGAAAAGTGGGCTGATTTAGTGATTCTTGAGGTCGTACGAGCCCAATACTTCGCGACAAACTGTTGGATCTTCGCGGTAGGTAAGAATTCCGAGTGCTTTATCGTCGACCCCGGGATGGCGATTCCAGACCTGGTTGGAGAGATAAGCGAGGTTATCGCCCGGCACAACCTTAAGCCGATTGCCACGATTGTGACCCATGGCCATTTAGACCATACCTTTTCGGTGCACGCCTTCGATGAGAAGTACGGCGTCGCTACCTACGTTCACCCGAAAGACCGCGAATTTCTCGGTAACCCGCAGGGCATTTTGACCCCAGGCGGGCCAACGACCCCGATCTTAGAAGCGATGGGTGTTACCTCTTTCAGTGAGCCAAGAGATGTTCGAGAACTAACAGATGGAACCGTCATTGATATCGCAGGTTTCACTCTCACGGCCAGACATGCACCAGGGCATACACCGGGTTCGACAGTCTTCGTTGTCAACAATGAATTTCTGATCAGCGGCGATGTGCTCTTTCAAAATTCGATCGGAAATACCTCCTTCCGGCTGGGTTCCAGCAGTGACATGAAGAAGACGCTGCGAAACGTAATACTTCCGCTCAGCGATGACCTAATTGTCCTTCCCGGCCACGGTCCAGAAACTACAATTGGGCGAGAGCGCAAGAACAACGATTATCTGCAAGATCGATTCTTAAGGAGTGCCGATTAATGGCTAAGTTTCAAGCACCTAAAGGTGTGAGTGAGTACGTACCAGAACGCTCATCGCACTTCGACTACGTGCGGAGCACCCTGATCGAATCTGCCGTGGTCGCTGGTTATCAGCTCGTGGAACTGCCTGTCTTTGAAGACACCGAACTCTTCGCCAGAGGCGTGGGGGAGTCGACCGATGTAGTCCGTAAAGAGATGTATACATTCGAGGACCGTGGTGGTCGCTCCATCACGTTGCGACCAGAAGGAACAGCTGGCGTCATGCGCGCAGTGATAGAGCACAATTTGGATCGCGGCCAACTTCCAGTGAAGGTTTATTACTCAGGAGCATTTTTTAGAGCCGAGCGTCCGCAAGCGGGTCGTTATCGCCAGTTCTATCAGGTTGGAATCGAAGCCATTGGTGTCGCTGATCCGCGAATCGACGTCGAAGTCATTTCAGTAGCGGAACGTGCATTTCGCCAACTCGGATTGAAGAACTATCGACTGGAGATCACTTCTCTGGGTGATGCAGTAACGAGAGAGAACTACCTTAAAGATCTTCGCGGATTCATAACATCCGTACCGCTGGATGAAGAAACTCGGGAGCGTGCCGCCCTTAATCCTCTGCGACTCTTTGACGACAAGCGTCCGGAAGTTAAAGAGGCAATGAGTAAGGCACCTGTACTTATGGATTACTTAACCCCAGAAAGTGCTGCTGACTTCGCCAAGGTGCAAGAGTTGTTAAAACTAGTTGGTATCGATTTTGTCGTGAATAACCGGATGGTTCGTGGCTTGGACTATTACACAGGCACCGCCTTTGAATTTGTTCACAGCGATCTCGGCGCGCAAGCTGGAATCGGTGGTGGGGGTCGATACGACGGTTTGATGGCCCAACTCGGGGGACAAGAGTTATCTGGAATCGGTTTCGGACTGGGAATTGATCGCATTCTTTTAGCCCGCGAGGCAGAAGGTCTCTCCCTTCCTGAAGGGTTGGGCCTAGACCTCTACATCGTCCCTCTCGGAACGGGAGATGCAGCGCTGCAGATCGCTGAGGAGTTGCGGCTCCGTGGAATCCGCGTCGATTTAGCCTTTGGAGATAAGGCGCTCAAAGGAGCGATGAAATCTGCAGATAAGAGCGGAGCCAAATATTCCATTGTCATTGGAGCAGACGAAATTGCCTCTGAAGCGGTCGCTCTGAAGGAGATGAAATCGGGGGAGACTACTTCCGTTACTCTTAGTGCTTTAGCCAATGAATTAATCGAACGTATCGCAAACCTTGGAGAGCACTCTTAATATGTTACGCACACATGATGCCGGTTCACTGTCAAAGTCCGATGTAGGTACCACCGTTGTGCTCGCAGGATGGGTAGCGCGTCGACGTGACCATGGCGGAGTTGCATTTATCGATCTCCGTGATGCCTCAGGTGCCGTTCAGGTAGTTATCAAAGATGAGATCGCCGGTGCCTTGCGCGCTGAATGGTGCGTTCTTATTACTGGGACTGTCCGGATTCGTCCGGAGGGCAACGAGAATCCAAATATCGCAACTGGTGCGATTGAAATTGATTGTCAGAACCTTGAAGTTCTCAGCGAAGCTGCTGCGCTACCTTTCCCCGTTGATAGCGGCGATGTCTCCAATATCAGCGAAGAGATTCGTTTGAAGTATCGCTACTTAGATCTGCGTCGTGAAGGACCAGCGCGGAATCTTCGACTGCGCTCACGCGTCACCTCAACTATCCGTACCGTTATGGATCGCCTAGATTTTCTAGAGATCGAAACCCCTTACTTGACCCGCTCCACGCCTGAAGGAGCGCGCGACTTCTTGGTACCAGTCCGTTTACAACCTGGAAGCTGGTATGCGCTTCCACAGTCGCCGCAATTGTTCAAGCAGTTGTTGATGGTCGCTGGCATGGAACGTTATTACCAGATCGCACGCTGCTTCCGCGACGAAGACTTCCGTGCTGATCGCCAACCCGAGTTCACACAGTTGGATATTGAGATGTCCTTTGTGGATCAAGAAGATATCTTGCGAGTTGCTGAAGAGATTCTCGAAGAGGTGTTCAACAAGACTGTGGGTTACCAAATTCCACGACCTATTCCACGTATGACTTATGCGGAGGCGATGCGTCGCTATGGATCTGATAAGCCTGACTTGCGCTTTGAATTAGAACTTGTTGACGTTAAGGAATTCTTCGCCGACACCACTTTCCGCGTCTTTCAAGCCGATTACGTCGGTGCAGTTGTTATGCCTGGAGGGGCGAGCTCACCACGCCGCGAATTGGATGGCTGGCAAGATTGGGCAAAGGCGCGCGGAGCTAAAGGTCTGGCATACATTTTGGTGCAAGAGGATGGAACGCTCGCTGGCCCCGTCGCTAAGAACCTCTCCGAGAGCGAAGCCGCTGGAATTGCTGCGCATACGGGTGCAAAGCCGGGAGATGCCATTTTCTTCGCCGCTGGGACTAAGAGTTCCTCGCAAGCGCTCTTGGGTGCGGTTCGGTTAGAGGTCGCGCAACGTTGCAATCTCATCGCTCCAGGCGCCTGGGAATTTCTCTGGGTCGTTGATGCTCCAATGTTCGAACCAGTTGACTCGGAAAATCCAGCGGCTGGCTGGACCGCGGTGCATCACCCATTTACTGGTCCAAAGCCGGAGTTTGCCGATAGCTTCGATAAGGATCCGAGTAACGCTCTGGCCTACGCCTATGACATCGTCCTAAATGGAAATGAAATCGGCGGTGGTTCCATCCGTATTCACAAGCGCGAGATGCAACAACGCGTCTTTGATGTGATCGGGCTTACCCCGGAAGAGGCTAAGAGCAAATTTGGCTTCCTGCTCGAAGCCTTCAATTATGGCCCACCTCCGCATGGGGGAATCGCTCTTGGCATGGATCGCCTCTGTGCTCTATTGACAGGCGCTGAGTCGATTCGCGAGGTCATCGCATTCCCTAAAACCGCAAGTGGCGGCGATCCGCTTACCGGTGCTCCAACACCGATCACACCAGCACAAAGAAAAGAAGCTGCCGTCGACTACGTGCCTGAAAAGGATTAATTTTGCGCTCAGCGCCTAAAGTTCAGGTAGGCTAATGCGTATGGGTCCTGGAGGTATTGCAACCATCATCGCAGCGTGTTCGCTGCTGGTGATTGCCTTCGCCTTGGCATATGCCATCATCCGCGTCGGCAATCTAATCGACGAGGTTGAGAAGACCATCAAGAGCGTTAATCGCATCGTTTCAACTGCCGAAAATTTCACGGAGAAGGTAACCGGTTCGATCACCTCTTTGGTGGAGAAGAACTCCGGCTTTTTAAAGGTGATTGGAACTCTGGTAAGCGCCTTTGCGGGCAAGAAGTTTTCTCGTTCCGACCGGGAGCACGAGTAGTCGGTGGAATCCGCAGAAATTAGAGCGCGTTGGTTGCGCTTCTTCGAGTCCGACAATGCCCTGGGGTTAAAACATACCGTTGTGCCTTCAGCCTCCTTGATCGCTGATGATCCAAATCTTCTCTTAGTAAATGCTGGAATGGTTCCCTTCAAACCATATTTCTTAGGTGAGATCAAGGCCCCATACGCCCGTGCCACCTCCGTGCAGAAGTGTGTTCGTACCTTGGATATCGATGAGGTCGGAAAGACCACCCGCCATGCCTCTTTCTTTCAGATGTGTGGCAATTTCTCTTTTGGAGATTACTTTAAAGAGGGCGCAATCACGATGGCGTGGGAACTACTCACAAAACCGATCAGCGCTGGCGGCTTTGGCTTTCCGGAAGAGAAACTCTGGGTCACGGTCTATCTCAACGACGATGAAGCTGCCGATATTTGGCATAAGAAAGTTGGCGTTCCCAAGGAACGTATTCAGCGACGGGGGATGGCAGATAACTTCTGGTCCATGGGTGTTGCCGGACCATGTGGCCCCTGCTCGGAAATTTATTACGATCGCGGACCGGCCTATGGTCGCGAAGGTGGCCCCATCGCTGACGAGGATAGATACCTCGAAGTCTGGAATCTCGTCTTTATGCAGAACATCCGCGCCGATGGCGGCTCTAAAGATGATTACCCGATCATTGGCGAGCTTCCTGCAAAGAATATTGATACCGGACTTGGCTTAGAGCGCACTGCCGCGCTTCTCCAAGGTGTAGAAAATATCTACGAGATCGATACCACGATGCAGATTCTCTCCAAGGCTTCCGAACTCGCTGGCGTCACTTACGGCAAAGACGAGAAGAGCGACGTTTCGCTGCGCGTGGTTGCCGATCACGCACGTACATCAATGATGTTGATTGGTGATGGAGTCCTTCCCGGAAATGAAGGACGCGGGTATGTTCTGCGCCGCATGATGCGCCGCACCATTCGCAACATGCGAATCCTGGGAGCACCAGACCATAATTCAAAAGAGTTATTAATGGCGGCCATTGGCGCGATGTCACCGCAATATCCGGAATTGTCGGAGAAGAGCGCTCGACTCATTGAAGTGACCGAAGCTGAAGAAGATTCCTTCCTATCGACTCTTAAGAGTGGAACCCAAATCTTTGATTTAGCGTCCACTGATGCAAAGAGTTCAAAGAGTGCAACTTTGACTGGAGATACCGCTTTTAAACTTCATGACACCTATGGATTCCCATTTGATCTCACCTTAGAGATGGCATCTGAAACTGGTCTGAAAGTTGATGAGGATGGCTTCCGTCGCCTCATGAAAGAACAGAAGGACCGCGCTAAAGCGGATGCCAAAGCCAAGAAGAGCGGCCATACCGATCTCTCTGAGTATCGCAAGATTGTGGATGGAACCGGTAAGACCGAGTTCATTGGTTATCAACATCTTGAGGGTGAAGCCAACGTGCGCGCCATCATGGTCGATGGGACCAGTGTCCATGAAGTGCACGAAGGCGATGTAGAAATTATTTTGGACCGTACTCCCTTCTACGCAGAAGGAGGTGGACAACTTTCCGATGGCGGAATCTTGACCCTGGCTGATGGCTCTCGTGTCGAAATCGATGATGTGCAATCACCTGTGCCTGGGCTTTATGTGCATCGCGGTTCTGTTATTTCCGGTTCTATAAAAGTGGATCAACAATTATTTGCGCAGATTGATCAGGGACGACGCAAAGCTATCTCGCGCGCTCACACCGCGACCCATATGGTGCACAAAGCCTTCCGCGAAGCGCTGGGCGAAAGCGCGACCCAAGCGGGGTCGGAGAACGCACCTGGTCGTTTTAGATTCGATTTCCCAGCAAATGGCGCAGTTCCGACCAGCGTTCTGGGCGATGTGGAATCCCGCGTCAATTCGTTGCTGATCGAAAATTTGGAAGTCACTGCAGAAGAGATGAGCCAAGCGAAGGCCAAGGAGATTGGCGCGATGGCGCTCTTTGGTGAGAAGTATGGTGACGTAGTTCGGGTGGTCAGCGTCGGAGATTGGGCTCGTGAGTTGTGCGGTGGCACGCATGTTCACTCATCCGCCGAACTGGGCGTTGTTAAATTGCTGAGTGAATCTTCGATTGGTGCGGGTGTTCGTCGTGTGGAAGCACTTGTAGGAGCCGACGCTTACTCTTACCTAGCTCGCGAACATATCCTTCTCAACTCTCTCACCGAAATTATCAAAGGGGCGCGGGTCGAAGAACTTCCTGAGCGCATTTCTGATCTTCTCAACAAGGTAAAAACGATAGACAAGGAATTGGCGACCTTCAAGTCGGCACAAGCAATGGCATCAATCAATGACCTTGCTAAGAACTTTGAAGCTATCGGCGCTTTCAAGGTTTTGATCACGCAGGTCGCAGATGGAATTTCTGGTGACGATCTACGCGTTATGGCCCTGGATCTGCGCAATAGAGACCCCCATGCGGTGGTTGGCTTGCTCTCAGTAGTCGATGATCGTGTGGTCCTAGTTGTTGCAGTCTCGCCTCAAGCAACTGGCGCAAAGGCGGGTCAACTTGTGAAAGTAGGTTCTGCAATTCTCGGTGGCGGTGGCGGTGGCAAGGATGATTTCGCTCAAGGTGGTGGCAGCGATGCCACAAAGATTGCTGCTGCAATTGCAGAGTTAAAGGCAGCGCTAGGTTCTAACTAGTCGATGAAGACCGGCCGTCGCGTAGCTTTTGATTATGGCCAGGTGCGAATTGGTGTTGCGGCGAGTGATAACTCTGGATTGATCGCCTCACCCATAGCAACTCTCATTGCTACCGATGCAGATCTCTTAGAACAAATCGCAGCATTGATCGTCGAATACGAACCGATCTACCTCATTGTGGGAGAGCCGAAACATCTCTCTGGCGCCTCTAATCCATCGCTCGTTGCAGCGCACGAGTTCGCCGCTCGCTTGGCAACAATTACCGACATTCCAATTCACTTTATCGATGAGCGGATGTCGACGCTATCTGCAGCGCGAAATTTACGTAGCGCTGGCCACGACGCGAAATCCAGTAAGTCGCGCATCGATGCCATGGCCGCCGTCTCCATTCTTGAGAGCGCTCTCGAACGCGAGCGGATTGCGGGTCACCTTGATTAGGACGCCTCGAGAACGAAATCTCATCACTCTCTTCATCACCTTGCTTATGGTTTTAGGGACCATGATTGCCCTAAGAGTCATCATTACTAATGGCAATTCTGATTACCCGAAAGGGCACCCAGGTCCACCTGTACGCATCGTTGTGACCCAGGGGGAGAGCGGCACCGCAATCGCAAATGACCTGGCGACCCAGCATGTAGTCGAGAACGCGGCCACGGTCATCGCGAAGATGATCAAAAGAAACATTGTTGGCATCGCGCCGGGAATTCATCTCATCCAGAGCGCACTTCCCAGTGATGAGGCCCTCATCCAACTCCTGGATCAGAAGCGAATAGTGGATTCGATCTATGTCCTTCCTGGATCCACCGAGGCCGATATCTTGAAAGAGTTGCATTTAGTAACCTCCTTGAAGCAGCAGGATGACCTCAATTCAATCGTGCCCTTCTATCCCAACCCACGGAACTCTCTAGAAGGACAACTGGCACCCGTGCAGTATTCATTTCAACCTGGGACTAGCACCCACGACGCTTTAAAAGAGATGCTTAAGAGCTTTCGCGCGGAAGTCTCTGCCACCAAGTTGGATGCTGGATATAAAGACTTCACTCCTTATCAGGTGTTGACGGTTGCTTCTTTGATTCAAATTGAATCAGATCCGGCAGATGGCAGGAAGGTTGCACGGGTTATTTATAATCGATTGAAGATTGGAATGGCGCTCCAACTGAACTCGACGGTGCAATACGCACTGGGGTTGCGGGGAGAGATTGGTCTGAGTATCAAGTCCACTCAAGTTAAATCTCCGTACAACACCTATCTGAACGTAGGATTGCCGCCAACACCCATCTCCAACCCGTCAATTGCATCCATCACAGCAGCGCTGAATCCTGTGCCGGGAAATTGGCTATATTTCATCACCGTAAAACCGCACGACACTAGGTTTACCGATAGCTTCGCCACCTTTGAAAATTGGGTAGCGCTCTATAACCACAATGTAGCGGTTGGGCTTTTCAAATGATCAGAGCTGCGGTACTAGGTTCACCGATTGCGCATAGTCTCTCTCCGGCGCTACACATGGCCGCCTACGAATTTCTAGAAATATCCGGAAGTTACGAAGCCATCGAACTCACCCCTGAGAACGCCCACGATTTCTTCGCTGCGGCGTTGCACGAAGACTGGACCGGGTTCTCGTTAACGATGCCACTCAAAGAGACCATCGTGGAAGTGGGTTCGTCCCTCGGTTTCGAAATAGACCCCATCGCGATGCGGATGCGATCTGCCAATACCCTGATGCGAAAGGGCAATACTTTTGCCGCCTCATCAACCGATAGATCAGCCTTTATCAATCTCCTAGCAGGAGTAACCAAGGAGAAGGTCGCAATAATCGGCGGGGGCGGAACAGCGCGAGCTGCACTGAGCGCTCTAGATGGAGTTTCCACAAGCATTGATTTCCTCCTGCGCTCACCGGCTCGGCGCGAATTACTCTCTGACATTTCCACCGACACCGAATTGAATTTTCATGGCATGGATCATGCACTAGACGGGTATGACCTCGTTATCTCAACCGTTCCAGCGGGAGCCACCAATCAAATCGCACTCTCGCTAGATCGCGCTATCCCAACGCTTTTCGAAGTTCTCTATAAACCCTATCCAACGCCGTTGCTAGCCAAGGCCCGTGCGCAGGGCAGCCATACGATCGATGGAATGGATCTCTTGGTTGAGCAGGCGATCGATCAGATTGCACTTTTTACGGGGGCCAGTTTTGATCGGGAAGAGTTGAGGAAACTCCTTCTACAGGTTGGGCGATCCCACCTCGACTGATCCTGTGGATAGCACGGGAAGAGTTACCACCGCAAAGTTAATATCGCTCGGTGTTGACCTATTTTCTCTTTCTACCTATTGTGCTTTGGATCTCTTACGTGGATATTCGCGACCATCGCATCCCTAATCGATCACTCCTTCTCCTCTGGTTTCTGATCGAACTTCACCTGGCGTCACATGCGCGAAACACCGAGGTTTGCGCACACCTCTTTGCCTTAATCTCTCTCACTATCGCCCTCACTCTCTATTTCACAATCCGCGGCGCAATAGGAATGGGCGATATAAAACTCTTCTCCCTCATCGCACTTCTCACTCATTCAATTCAATTATTAGTCGCGGGGCTTCTCTTGGCCTGCATAAGCGCGGGGCTCTGGGCGGTTATTTCCAGGAAAAAGACTCTTCCCTTCGCTCCATCTCTACTTCTTGGAAGCCTTTGGGCGCTACACATCCACTAAATCGTTATGAGCGACGGCTAAGCCAGAGTTTCTGACACAATACGCATATGTTGAGATGGCTTACTGCTGGTGAATCACATGGTCCTGCGCTCTCTGCGATATTGGAGGGTCTACCGGCCCACGTCGAAATATCGACCGAGAAGATCGATTTCGATCTCCGGCGCCGTCGTCTGGGTTACGGCCGGGGTGCGCGACAGAACTTCGAAGCCGACCAGGTGACCATTCTCGGCGGAGTACGCCATGGAGAGAGCCAAGGTGGACCAATTGCAATTCAGGTTGGTAATTCCGAGTGGCCCAAGTGGGAGAAAGTTATGTCGGCAGATGCCGTGCCTGCGGATGAACTTGCAGCGCTAGCGCGAAATGCACCACTGACTCGTCCCCGTCCTGGCCATGCCGATCTCGTTGGAATGCAGAAATATGATTTCACTGATGCACGGCCCATTTTAGAACGTGCCAGTGCTCGTGAAACTGCAGCACGCGTCGCACTCGGAGCAGTTGCACGAGCATTTTTAGAGCAGACCGTTGGCGTGCGAATCATGAGTCACGTCCTCTCTATCGGTGCAGCGGGCAGCGCCGAGGGCTACCCACTTCCTAGCTATGCTGATCGCGATGCGGTAGATGCCGACCCAGTGCGTTCCTTTGACCCAGTGGCTAGCGCAGCCATGGTTGCAGAAATAGATGCCGCCCACACCGCCGGCGACACACTTGGCGGAGTCATAGAAGTCTTGGCCTTTGATCTACCTCCTGGTTTAGGTTCGCATGCCCATTGGGATCGTCGATTAGACGCGCGCCTAGCCGGAGCCATGATGGGAATCCAAGCCATCAAGGGCGTAGAGATCGGCGATGGTTTCACCACAGCAAGGAGACGTGGTTCAGTAGCCCACGATGAAATTGAACGAGATACAACCGGAAAGATCATTCGTCGGACTGACCGCGCTGGCGGAACTGAAGGTGGGATGTCTAACGGAGAGATTCTCCGAGTGCGAGCAGCGATGAAGCCAATTTCGACGGTACCGCGGGCGCTGGACACCATCGATGTTGCAACTGGCGAGCCAGCTAAAGCGATTAATCAGCGCTCTGATGTCTGCGCTGTACCAGCAGCTGGAATAGTGGCAGAGGCGATGTGTGCCTTAGTTTTGGCCGATGCTGTTCTTGAGAAGTTTGGGGGAGATAGCGTCGGAGAGACGCGTCGTAATTTCCTCTCGTACATCGAATCACTAGAAATTAAGTAGATGCAGCGAGCAATCCTTATAGGTCCGCCGGGCTCTGGAAAGAGCAGTATCGGTAAGGCGCTTTCGAGAGAACTAGCAACCAGTTTTGAGGATACGGATTCACTTATTGTTGAGGAGCAAGGGAAGAGTATTCCGGAGATATTTACAGCTGTAGGAGAACCCGGCTTTCGAGCCATCGAGAAATCGGTCGTACTTAAGACATTGAGTTCCAACGTCGGAGTTATTTCACTGGGAGGGGGCTCGATTTTGGATGCAGAGGTACAGGATGCTCTCGCGAAGAGCGCCGCAAAAGTTATTTATTTACACGTGGGGTTATCAAATGCCCTCACGCGCATAGGGGTAAAGGGCGACCGACCTTTGGTTGCAGAAGATCCAAAGAACCAATGGCTTAAAATTGTGCAAGAACGCGAGCCGATTTATAGGCGGCTGGCCAAGATCGAAGTGCAAACTGACAATAAGAAGCCGCACGAAGTCGCCCGTGAATTACTAGTTCTTATGGGGTTGAATCATGCATAAGATTGCAGTGCAAGCTGAGATAGATTACGAAGTACATATCGGCGCCGCCTGGCGCCAATATCTCGATTCGATTCTCTCTTCTCATAAGAAAGTATTAATTATTGCTCCGGCCTTCATTGCCGCTTCAGGCAACTTGACAGATATCGTCAAGGGTTCTGAACACATACTCTTTGTTGCTCCAGATGGAGAGGCGCAGAAGAACTACGCAACCGCAGAAGCGGTATGGAATCTGCTTGGAGAAAATGACTTCGGTCGAACCGATGCTATCGTCGGAATCGGCGGGGGAGCCACGACAGATCTATCGGGTTTTGTTGCTGCAACCTGGCTCCGCGGCATCGCCTGGTATGCAATCCCTACAACACTCGCCGGAATGGTGGATGCGGCCGTTGGTGGAAAGACTGGAATCAACACTGGCTCTGGAAAGAACCTGGTCGGTTCTTTCTACTCTCCACATTCTGTCTGCGCAGATATGAGCTGGCTCGACACACTCTCCGATCGCGACTTTGCCGCGGGCCTCGCCGAAGTCATAAAGACCGGTTACATCCGAGACCTCTCCATTCTCACGACGCTAAACGGTGTTGACACTCTTGCTGCGGCACGCAATCACTCTTTGGAACTTGTCGCTAAGAGCGTGGCGGTGAAGGCATCGGTTGTCTCCAACGATTTTAAAGAGGGTAAGTTGCGCGAGATTCTCAATTTTGGGCATACCTTCGGGCACGCAATCGAAAAGAGATCAGGATATGCGCTGCGCCATGGCGAGGCGGTATCTATCGGCTTGCACTTTGCCGCAATTCTCAGCGAGGTCGAATTAGGATTTAGCTCCAGCGAAACCGAACACCTGGCGAAGCTATTAGAGAAGTTTGGACTGCCCACAGTGTTGATGAAGGGTGAGTATCAATGGTCAGACCTTCTCGCCCTTATGGCTGGCGATAAGAAGAGTCGAGATGGTCGGATCCGCTTCATTGGATTGCGAGTTCCGGGAGAACCAGATTGGATTGAAGCGGCGAGTGCCGACAACCTAGCTGCCACCTATGAGAAGATACTTCTATGAGTTCAGCAAAGGTCTTGGTCCTCAATGGACCTAACTTAGATCGATTGGATCTCCGCGACTCGGCGATCTACGGCACGATGACTTTTCCGCAATTATCTGATTTCATCATTGCGAGCGGTTCCGCCCTGGGGCTTGACGTTGAGGTTCGACAGAGTAATTCCGAAACTGAAATCATCACCTGGCTGCACGAAGCCGCCGATAATCGCAATCCAGTCATCTTCAATCCGGCCGCCTTTACCCACTATTCGTATGCGATTCGGGATGCCGCGGCGATGTTGGTGACGCCTCTGATAGAAGTTCACCTGAGCAATCCACTGGCACGTGAGGAGTTTCGTCACACTTCGGTGATTTCGGGCGTTTCGCACGGGACTATTGGGGGTTTTGGCCCCGATTCCTACCGCTTAGCGCTGATCGCGATGAAAGAGTTGATCTAACCTTCAGGTATTCTGCCCCAATGGCTACTACAAATGACCTTAAGAACGGCATGACCCTCGAGATCGAAAATAAGCTCTGGACCGTCGTTGAATTCCAGCATGTGAAGCCCGGTAAGGGTCCGGCTTTCGTGCGCACCAAGCTCAAGTTGGTTCCCGGCGGCAAGGTCGTAGAACGCACCTTCAACGCTGGAGTCAAAGTGGAAATCGCACAAGTCGAGAAGCGGGATATGCAATACCTCTATCGCGATGGAGATGGCTTTATATTTATGGATACCCAGAACTTCGATCAGATCACCATCAGCCCCGAGGTCGTTGGTGACGCTGCCAACTACATGCTGGAAAATGTAGAAGCGCTGGTAGCTGTTCACGATGGCAACCCTCTTTACATCGATCTTCCTGCGTCAGTTGAATTAACTATTACTTACACCGAGCCAGGGCTGCAAGGGGATCGCTCCTCCGGCGGAACCAAGCCCGCTACCGTAGAAACTGGAATCCAAATTCAGGTCCCGCTCTTTATCAAGCAGGATGAGAAGGTTCTTGTGGATACTCGCACCGGTGCATATCTCGGTCGCGCCAATTCCTAAGAGCGGATCAAAGAATGAGCGCTAGACGGAAAGCACGAAAACGCACCCTCGACATTCTCTTCGAAGCAGATATGCGGGGAGTGAGCGCGGTAGATCTTCTCCAACTCCGTCCCATCGATGAAATCTCGGAATCCGCGTATGCCCGGACTCTGGTTCTAGGCGTCGCAGAACATAGCGCCAAGATCGATGAGCTCATCCATACCTATGCAGAGGGTTGGGATATGGACCGGATGCCGATCATTGATCGCAACCTGCTCCGTATCGCTCTCTTCGAGATTCTCTGGAGCGCAGATTTAGATGACAAGATCGCGGTTTCTGAGGCGGTCGAGATCGCTCAGGAGCTATCGACCAAGGACTCCGCCGCCTATATCAACGGCATCCTGGGACGCGTCATCATGCTCAAGTCGGTAATCTCACTCTCCTAAGTGGACTGCTAGACTTCCCAAGCGGAATCAGCCGCATATCCTTTAACTGACGTCCTGTGAGGCGGCAAAGGAGAGTAGATGAGTGTTGTACTAGAACAGAGCGAGATTGAACGTTCGCTCAAACGCATTGCGCATGAAATTATCGAGCGCAACCATGGTCTGCAATCAGTAGTTCTCCTCGGTATTCCCACTCGCGGAGTAACCCTGGCCCAGCGCATCGGAAAATTCCTGGCATCTATTGATACCCCTGTCCCAGTTGGGGTTCTGGATATCACCATGTTCCGCGACGACCTGAGACTGCGCCCGCCACGTCCATTGGTACCGACCCAGATTCCTTCTGAAGGGCTGGAAGGTAAAGATCTCATTCTCGTCGATGATGTTCTCTTTTCGGGCAGAACGATTAGAGCTGCCTTGGATGCAATCGGAGAACTCGGAAGACCTCGAACTGTCCAACTGGCAGTTCTCATCGATCGCGGACATCGCCAACTTCCTATAAGAGCCGACTATGTGGGAAAGAACATTCCGACAAATTCTCGCGAGAGCGTGCGCGTTCAGCTCCACGAGATCGACGGCATCGACCAGGTAGAACTGAACATCTGATGCATACTCCGCACCTTCTCTCCGCAAAAGATCTATCAAAGGTCGAGGCTCTAGAGATACTAGATACTGCTCGGGAACTCTCACGTATCACCGATGGAGCGATCAAGAAACTTCCCACCTTGCGCGGGCGCACCGTTGTGAACCTCTTCTTTGAAGACTCCACCAGAACCCGCCTCAGTTTCGAAGCAGCCGCTAAGCGCCTCTCCGCAGAAGTCATCAACTTCTCGGCCAAGGGTTCAAGCGTGAGTAAGGGAGAATCTCTCAAGGACACCGCGCAAACTCTTGAAGCGATGGGGGCGGAGTTAATAATTATTCGCCACCCCACCTCTGGATCTGCCCAACGATTGGCAGAATCAGGGTGGGTGACATCTCATATCGTGAATGCCGGAGATGGAATGCACGAACATCCCACCCAAGCCCTCTTAGATGCTTACACAATTCGATCACATTTCCCGGAGCACGATCGTGATTTCACGGGGCTACGCATCGGAATTGTCGGGGACATCCTGCACTCCCGAGTTGCCCGCAGTAACGTCCTTCTCCTGACTGCTCTCGGCGCCCGGGTTGTCCTGATAGGACCCCCAACCTTGATTCCAATAGGTGCTTATAGTTGGCCGGTTGATATCTCTTATAACCTAGATCAAGAGATCGGTTCCCTAGATGCAATCATGATGTTGCGCGTGCAGAGTGAGAGAATGAGCGACGCCTTCTTCCCGACCGAACGCGAATACGCCCGCGACTTTGGGTTAGGTACACAGCGACTGCGAGCACTAAAGAAGAGTGCAATCATCATGCATCCCGGCCCGATGAATCGTGGTTTGGAAATTTCTGCCGCCAGCGCAGATTCTCCGCAATCAGTTATTTTGGAGCAGGTCGCAAATGGCGTCCTGGTGAGAATGGCGGTTCTCTATCTGCTTATGGGCGGGACTTCGATTCCGACAGAGGGAGTTTTGGTATGAGCAATTCTGATTTCCTCTTAAATAACGTTCTTATGAGTGATGGGGCTTCGGTTGAGATCGAAGTTCGAGAGCACCGCATCGCACGCATTAGTTCGGCACTTGATTCAGATCTGACAGCGATTGATGGTCGCGGAGCAATGGTTCTGCCGGGACTTGTGGACCTGCATACTCACTTGCGCGAACCAGGCAAGGAGAATTCTGAGACGGTTCTTTCGGGGAGCCAAGCAGCAATTAAGGGTGGTTACACCGCGCTTAGCGCTATGGCCAACACATCTCCGGTTGCTGATACCGCTGGAGTGGTTGAGCAAGTTGCACGTTTGGGCAAAGAGGCCGGGCTCTGCGACGTTTTTCCCATCGGAGCAGTCACGGTAGGGCTTAAGGGGGAATCGCTCGCCGAGCTATCGGCTATGGCACAGTCCGCAGCGCAGGTACGCATTTTTAGCGACGATGGACATTGCATAAGCGACCCACTGCTCATGCGCCGTGCCTTGGAATATGTGAAAGCTTTTGGGGGAGTAATAGCGCAACACGCCCAAGATCCACTGTTAACAGTGGGTTCGCAGATGAACGAGGGAATTGTTTCTAGTCGACTTGGTCTTAAGGGTTGGCCCTCCGTAGCCGAGGAATCGATCATTGCCAGAGATATCTTGATGGCGCACTACGTGCAGAGCAGATTGCATATCTGTCACCTCACCACAAAGGGTGGAGTCGAGCTCGTTCGCTGGGCCAAGAGCCAAGGAATTGCCGTAACAGCAGAAGTAACTCCGCATCATCTGATGCTCACCGACGATTTAGCGGAGAGCTACGATCCGGTTTATAAGGTGAATCCACCTCTACGCACCGCGGTCGATGTGCAAGCGCTGCGCGAAGGTTTAGCGGATGGCACTATCGATATCGTTGCCACCGATCACGCTCCCCATCCGGCAGAAGATAAAGATTGCGAGTGGAGCGCTGCGGCCTTTGGAATGATCGGGCTGGAGACCGCTCTCTCAATCGTCGCCAAGGCAATGATTGAGACTGGCTTAATGGATTGGACAACGCTCGCGCAACGCATGTCGACAACGCCCGCCGCGATTGGTGGTTATGAAGATCATGGTGCGATAACTGTAGGTAATTTCGCTAATTTCGTCGTAGTGGACCCGTCTGCCACTTGGAAGGTAGATCGCACTAACCTCCTCTCCAGAAGTTCCAATACCCCTTTCCATGACTTCACTCTTCCGGCCAGCGTTGTTCATACCTTCTTCCGCGGAGTTCACGTTCTCAAAGACAGTCAATTGACGGGATTGAAATATGAGTAAAGCATTCTTAGTACTTGATGATGGGACCGTCTTTGAGGGCGAGAGTTGGGCTTGTAGCGGAGAAGCCTTCGGAGAAGCGGTCTTCTCGACAGGAATGACTGGATATCAAGAGACCTTGACTGATCCTTCGTATCACAAACAGATTGTCATAATGACCGCTCCGCACATAGGTAATACCGGAATGAATGACAGCGACAAGGAGTCTGAGAAGATCTGGGTCGCCGGCTTTGTGGTTCGCAATCCCTCGCCACGCGTAAGCAATTGGCGGTCTCAATACTCGCTAGAGAGCTCACTCATTGAAGCAGGAGTTGTAGGAATTCAAGGAGTGGATACGCGCGCAATTACTCGTCACCTGCGCGACCGAGGTGCGATGCGCATCGGAATCTTCTCCGAAACAACTTTGACGCGTTCTGAAATGATCATCAAGGTACGCGCCACCGACGCTATGGCGGGTGCCTTCCTAGCTAACGATGTGACGACGAAAGAGAAGTACGTGGTTAGTCCTCCCAGTGGAACCGAGGTGCGCTTTCGCGTCGCGGCGATTGATTTAGGTATAAAAAATGCAACACCTAGATCAATGTCCGAAAGAGGCATTGAAGTAACGGTCTATCCCCTTGGCACAACGGCCGAAGAGATTAAGGCGTCGCACCCTAATGGGCTCTTCATCTCAAACGGGCCGGGTGATCCAGCGACCATGACCCAAGTTGTCGATCTCGTTCGGGAATTTCTGACTGATGAAATACCAACCTTTGGAATCTGCTTCGGCCACCAAATTTTGGGTCGCGCTTTGGGTTTTGACACTTATAAGTTGCCTTTCGGCCACCGCGGAATCAACCAACCCGTAAAGAATTTGCAGAGCGGAAGAATCGAAATCACGGCACATAATCATGGTTTTGCCGTAGAAGCTCCATTAGAGGGAGATTTCCATACCGCCTTCGGCGCGGGTCATGTGAGCCACATCTGTCTCAATGATGGCGTCGTTGAGGGACTTGAATTAATCGAACGTCCCGCGTTCAGCGTGCAATACCACCCCGAGTCCGCAGCCGGCCCTCACGATGCGGCATACCTCTTCGACCACTTCGTAGAGCTGATGAGTAAGGCAAAGGTTAAAAATGCCTAGAGATACCAGCATTGAAAGCGTCCTCGTTATTGGATCGGGTCCCATAGTTATAGGACAGGCCTGCGAATTCGATTATTCGGGAGTGCAGGCTTGTCGTGTCCTGCGTGAAGAGGGCATCCGCGTTATTTTAATTAACTCCAATCCAGCGACGATTATGACCGACCCCGAGTTCGCGGACGCCACGTATATTGAACCGATCACCCCAGAGTTCATCGAAAAGATCATGGAACTCGAGAAGCCATCAGCAGTTCTTGCAACTCTCGGTGGGCAGACGGCGCTCAACGCGGCCATGGCGCTTCACGCACGAGGTTCCTTCGATAAATTTGGAGTTAAGTTAATTGGTGCAAATGTTGAGGCCATCAAGCGCGGAGAAGATCGTGAAATCTTTAAAACGATCGTCGCGAAGGTCGGGGGAGAATCAGCTCGTTCGCGTATCTGTCATTCCATGTCAGACTGTTTGAGCGCTGCAACCGAGTTGCGCTATCCAGTCGTAGTCCGACCTTCCTTCACTATGGGTGGGTTGGGTTCTGGAATCGCTTTTAATCAGAGCGAACTTGAGTTGATTGCAGGCGCAGGACTGCGCCATAGCCCAACTAATGAGGTCCTCCTCGAAGAATCTATCTTGGGCTGGAAAGAATTTGAATTGGAAGTGATGCGGGATCATCTCGACAATGTAGTGATCGTCTGTAGCATCGAGAACGTTGATCCGATGGGCGTTCACACGGGTGACTCAATCACCGTAGCCCCAGCTTTGACTCTCACCGATGTGGAATACCAACGGCTACGCGATTTATCGATCGACATCATTCGCGAAGTGGGCGTCGAAACCGGGGGCTGCAATATTCAATTTGCGGTGAATCCCGTTGATGGTCGAATCATTGTCATTGAGATGAATCCACGAGTTTCACGATCCTCAGCGTTGGCGTCAAAAGCGACAGGATTTCCCATCGCGAAGATCGCCACCAAGTTAGCAGTTGGTTACACGCTCGATGAGATTCAAAATGATATTACCAAGAGCACTCCAGCCTCCTTCGAGCCGACTCTGGATTACATCGTGGTCAAAGTGCCGCGCTTCGCTTTTGAGAAATTTGCCGAAGCCGATCCTCGTCTGACGACAACCATGAAGTCAGTGGGAGAAGCCATGGCCATGGGCCGTTCCTTTGCCGAGGCGCTACAGAAGGCCTTACGTTCACTCGAAAAGAAGGGCAGCACCTTCTCTTGGGAGAAGGAAGGGGAGACGCTTGATTCACTCCTCTCCAAGGTTGGAATTCCTACCGAGTGGCGGCTGCAGCAAGTGCAAAGAGCACTGTGGTTGGGTGCGACTATCGAAGAGGTTCACTCAATATCGAAGATCGATCCCTGGTTTCTCGCGCAAATACAGGGGATTAATGAACTGGCTAATGATATTTCCGCTGCTCCAACCCTAAGTATCGATCTGCTCCGCAAAGCGAAGGTAAATGGTTTTGGAGATGCACAAATCGCAGCTCTGCGCGGCGTACTGGAAGCCCAAATAAGAAGTGATCGCGGAATAGCAAACGTCCACCCCGTCTTCAAAATGGTGGATACCTGCGCGGCGGAATTTGCATCAAGTACTCCGTACTACTACTCGTCGTATGACCTGGAATCTGAAGTTCTGCCGCGGGTCAAGCCTGCGGTAATAATCTTAGGAAGCGGACCAAACCGCATCGGCCAAGGATTGGAATTCGATTACTCATGCGTGCATGCAGCCTTCGCCTTACGCGATGCGGGTTTCGAAACGATCATGATCAACTGCAATCCTGAGACGGTTTCCACGGACTATGACACCTCTGATCGTCTCTACTTCGAACCCTTGACCTTAGAAGATGTTCTGGAGGTAATAGCAGCCGAAACTCAGGCTGGTCCAGTACTCGGCGTGATTGCCCAACTTGGTGGACAGACACCACTTGGTTTGGCACGAGGTCTACTAGAGGCTGGCGTTACGATTCTTGGGACAAGCCCACACGCCATCGATATGGCCGAGGATCGTGGAGAGTTTGGCAGGATTCTGCAAGAGAATGCCCTTAACGCACCGAAATTTGGTTTGGCGCGGTCTTACGAAGAAGCGCTCAAAGTTGCAGCAGATATTACTTATCCAGTTCTCGTCCGCCCCTCCTTCGTTCTTGGTGGGCGGGGCATGGAGATTGTGTACGACGATGAGTCTCTCAAGGGTTTTATCGAGAAGGCCACTGAAATCACCCCGAACCAACCAGTCCTCATAGATCGCTTTTTAGACGATGCCATTGAAATCGATGTTGATGCCCTCTTTGATGGCAGCGAGTTGTACATGGCAGGAATCATGGAGCATATTGAAGAGGCGGGCATTCACTCTGGAGATTCCGCATGCGTTCTCCCCAGCATCTCGCTCTCCGAGGGGCAACTAGAGGAAATTCGGATCGCCACCGCGAAGATTGCGCGCGGAGTAGATGTTCGCGGACTGATCAATATTCAATTTGCCATCTCGCGTGCAGATGAAGTCCTCTATGTGTTAGAGGCTAATCCGCGGGCCTCCCGTACCGTGCCTTTTGTATCGAAGGCTACGGGGATTCCGCTCGCCAAAGCTGCAGCGTTGATTTCAATCGGCCGCACAATCTCTGATTTGCGCGCCTCTGGACTCTTGCCATCTGCAGGTGATGGCCTTCCCTTTGGCGTCTGTGTCAAAGAGGCGGTCCTTCCTTGGAACCGCTTCCGACGCGTGGATGGCACCGGGGTCGACTCCGTACTCGGTCCAGAGATGCGATCTACCGGTGAAGTTATGGGGATTGCCGAGACATTCGGTGAGGCCTACGCGAAGAGTCAGACCGCTTCATTTGGAGCTCTACCTATGAGTGGAAATGTATTCATTTCGCTCTCCGAGAGAGATAAGGCGGCCAGCGTGCAGCCTGCGCGCGAACTTACCAATTTGGGATTTACCCTCTTCACGACGATCGGCACGCATAAACTTTTGGCGATGAACGGTGTTCCATCGACAGTCGTGCGCAAGAATTCCGAAGTCGGCGAAGGTTTGTCAGCTGTTGACATCATCAATACCGGTCAAGTGGATCTCGTGATCAACACTCCTCTCGGACGGGGAACGAGACAGGACGGATGGCTAATTAGAACTGCCTCTGTGCAGCGTGGGATTCCGATTATTACGACCATCGCGGGATTCAAGGCTGCGGTTGCTGGTATCACCCAACTAAGCAAGAGTGAGCCTTCGGTACTCTCATTACAACGCTGGCAGAGATTGGTAGGCAGATGATTAATTCAAAAGCTGTTCAGCTCTCAGCTGAGGTTGTTTCAAATAAGAAGGTTGGCGCTTATAACCATATGGTCTTTGAGGTCGGTGATATGGCTGCCAGCTGCCGACCCGGTAACTTCGTTGCGATATCTGTAGGAGGTGCGAGCTCGTCGCTGATATTGCGCCGTGCCTTCGCCATATATCGCGCATCCCTCCGCTCCGATGGGGTTGGTCTGCTGGAGTTAGTTATCGCCCCGCAAGGGAGCGGTAGTAAGTGGTTGGTCGCACAAGAACCCGGCGATCGCGTTGATCTGATCGCACCGCTAGGTACATCTTTCGGTATTCCCAAGGAGCCTATTAACGCCCTTTTAGTAGGTGGGGGATATGGTTCTGCACCACTTTTCTCGCTAGCCGAAACTCTAAAGGCGCGCGGTTGCCGAGTAGATATGGTCCTCGGGGCGAGCACCGCGGGGAAAATTTATGCGCCGCTAGAAGGTAAACGCTCTGTTAATTCTTTGACGATTACCACGGATGATGGAAGCGCGGGTATCGCAGGAAGAGTGAGCGATGTACTGCCCGATCTCATTAAGGAGCATTCTGTAGATGTGATTTACTCCTGTGGGCCGATGGCAATGTTAGAAGCGATCACTGTAATTTCGCAGAAGGCAGATGTGCTCCATCAATGTTCGGTCGAAGAGTCGATGGCCTGCGGTATCGGAGTCTGCATGACCTGCGTGCTGCCGGTTGAGGGGGATGACGGCATTATCAGGATGACCCGCAGCTGTGTAGAAGGTCCAGTTATGGATGGCAATCGGGTGCTCTGGAGTAGATCTCGTGAGATTCCAGATGGGGTGTGGGGCAAATGAGCATCAACTTCAGCACTTCTATTGGTGGCGCCTTCTTTGCCAACCCAATATTTACCGCTTCCGGGTGTGCGGGTTCCGGTAAAGAGCTATCCCACTTCTTTCCGCTTACCTCACTCGGGGCGGTTGTTACTAAATCGATCATGATTAAACCGCGCAGCGGACGCGCCACTCCACGAATGGCCGAGACTCCTAGTGGGATGTTGAACTCCATCGGGTTGCAAGGCCCTGGAATTGATCTCTTTTTGGAGAACGACATACCTTGGTTACGCGAGCAAGGTGCACGAATTATCGTGAGTATCGCTGGAGAAAGCGTCGAGGATTACGCAGTTCTCGCACGCAAGTTACGCAACATCCCAGGGCTCAGTGCCTTAGAAGTAAATATCTCCTGCCCTAATGTGGAAAATCGCGGACAAGTTTTCGCATGCCATCCGGATACAGCTTCTTCAGCTATAGCCGCGGTGCGCCGCAATATCGGAGGAGAGTTGCCGATCATTGCAAAACTCTCGCCAGATGTTACTGACATCGTCGCTATCGCCGAGAGTGTCATAACTGCTGGAGCTGATGGACTCGCTCTTATAAATACCCTTCTTGGAATGGTCATTGATACCACCACTATGACGCCAAAGTTGTCACAGAAAACTGGAGGGCTCTCTGGCCCAGCCATTCGACCGATCGCCGTCCGCGCCATATACCAAGTCAAAGCAGCCTTTCCTAAGATTCCCATAGTTGGCATGGGCGGAGTAACTAATGGTCGCGACGCCTTCGAGTTAGTGCTCGCCGGCGCAAACGCCGTCTCGATTGGAACTGCCTCGTTTGGCAATCCGATAGCGGCCATGACTATTAAGAACGAATTAGAAGATCTCTGCCAGGAACGTGGTTTTACTTCATTCTCAGATGCTGTGGGTTACGCCCACCGGACGGAGGCATAATGCAGAAAGTTAATTCGCCGATTATCTTGGCTCTCGATACCGACGAACTTGATACAGCAGTCAATTGGATCGAAGCTACCGCCGGCAGTGTTGATGTATTCAAGGTCGGACTGGAATTCTTTCTTAAACACGGTGCTGCGGGTCTGCTCGAGTTGCGAAATACCAGGCACTTCGAACTCTTTTTAGATCTCAAACTGCATGACATTCCCAATACTGTGGCTGGCGCGGTGCGATCCATTCGCGAACTACAACCGCGTTTTCTCACCGTACATGCATCAGGTGGTTCTGCGATGATAAAAGCGGCGGCAGAGGCCGGACCGGCAATATCGATTACGGCCGTAACGGTGCTCACCTCACTAGATCAAGCAGAACTGTCGAACATGGGAATAGCTCTACCCCCATTAGATTTCGCGGTCTCTCTAGCGCGCAATGCGGTCGCTTCAGGGGCTCGCGCAATCGTCTGCTCTCCAATGGAAGTAACCGCCATTCGCAGTGCAGTTGGAAGCGAGATAGAAATTATTACTCCTGGCGTTCGTCCCGCCGACTCCGAACTTGGGGATCAGAGCCGAGTAATGACCCCACGCGACGCGATAATCGCCGGCGCGGATTACCTTGTAATTGGACGGCCGATTACTTCTTATTACGCACAATCTCCGCAAGCGATGCGTGAAAGATCTCAACAAATCTTGGAATCCCTCTCTTGACTCCCACGCCTCCACCGCAACTCTCTGTAGCCCAGCGGCAGGCCGCCCTGGAAAAGGCAAAAATTTCTAGGCAAGAGCGCGCCGAGGTGAAGCGCTTGATAACTCTGGGGGAGATGAATATCTTCGATGCAATAAACGATCCGCGCGAATCCATTCGTCGTATGAAGGTGATAGAACTTCTCTCTGCGCTTCCCGGAGTGGGTAAGGCGCGCGCTACATTAATCATGGAGCGTCGGAATATCTCACCTACCCGTAGAATTGGTGGTCTAGGTCATCTGCAATTAAAGGCGTTGGGGAAGGAGTTGGCGGTGGCGAAGGTGGACCCAGTCCGCGGAAAGTTGATTGTCATCTCTGGACCCGGCGGGGTCGGTAAGAGCACCATCACCGCTCAACTGCGCAACGACCCCAGATTTTGGATCAGCGTATCTGCTACCACCCGTGATCCCAGACCAGGCGAGCGCGAAGGTGTCGATTATTTATTCCTCACTCCAGAGCGTTTTCAGGAGATGATCGAAGTTGGAGAGTTTTTAGAGTGGGCTGAATTTGCTGGAAACCGCTACGGCACTCCACGTGGTCCAGTAGAGGAGTGGCGCACGCTAGGTAAGCACGTCATCTTGGAGATCGAAATAGATGGGGCTCGTCAGGTGCGCGCTCGAGAGGCGGGGGCTACCCTCATCTTTATCGCGCCTCCATCCTGGGAGGAGCTGGTTCGCCGCCTTACCAGTCGGGGTACAGACTCCCCAGAGCGACGCGCCGCCCGCCTAGCCCTTGCTGAGCAAGAGATGGCTGCAGCGAGCGAATTCGATGCAATCCTCGTAAATGAGCACGTCGAGGGCTTGATCGAGCAACTGGTATCCTTGGCGACTGCTTAACTGACGAATAGAGGGACACACATGTCTGCTGAACTTACCGATGGAATCACCCATCCTTCGATCGATGAACTTCTCGATGCTGCTGGATCTAAGTACAGCCTCGTTCTCTACGCTGCCAAGCGTGCCCGCCAGATCAACGCTTACTACTCCCAACTGGGAGAGGGCCTGCTTGAGTATGTAGGACCACTAGTTGAAACCTATGTACACGAAAAGCCACTCTCAATCGCACTCCGCGAGATTAATCAGGGCCTTCTCACCATTGAGAATTTGGAACCTGTCGCTGAGGCCACGAGCTCAGAAGTTTCTGCTTAACAAAGAAGAAGATGTATCCGCGCGGGCGTGAAATCGTCCTCGGTGTATCCGGGGGAATTTCGGCCTACAAATCCTGCGATCTTCTCCGCAGGTTACAAGATCTTGGTTTCTTAGTTACGGTCATCCCCACACGAGCCAGTCTCAATTTCGTTGGCTTATCGTCGTGGGAAGCTCTCTCTGGCCGTCTGGTTCCGACCGATCTCTGGAACAACGTTCATCAGGTTCCTCACATCGCACTAGCGAGAGAGGCCGACGCTATCGTCGTGGCTCCAGCCACCGCAGATATCATGGCGAAAGTTGCAGCAGGAATCGCCGATGATCTATTAACCAATGTGATCTTGGCCAGTAAAGTCCCGTTGATCTTTGTGCCGGCGATGCACACCGAGATGTGGCTCAATGCGGCGACTCAAGCGAATGTGCAACTATTGCGTAGCCGTGGTCATCAGGTGATTGAACCCGACTCAGGAAAACTTACCAGCGGTGACGTAGGCCTGGGCAGATATCCCGAAAGTTCAAAGATAATCGCTTGTCTAACATCTACTCTGCAGAGTCGCGCCGATCTCCAAGGACGCACTGTATTGATTAGCACCGGCGGGACACGAGAGGCGATAGATCCGGTCCGCTTTATTGGGAACAACTCCTCGGGCCGGCAGGGTTACGCTCTGGCTTATGCTGCGATTGCGCGCGGAGCAACGGTGACACTTGTAGCAGCGAACTGCGCACTCGAAGATATCGAGGGAGTCGAGACCGTTCACGTAACCACTGCGCTGGAGATGCAGGCGGCGCTGGAATCGCGCTTTGACGGCGCAGATGTTGTGGTCATGGCTGCTGCGGTTGCAGATGTTCGGCCCAGTGTTTTCAATGCGACGAAGATTGCTAAAGATGATTTGTCAGAGATTCCGGTTATCAAGAACCCAGATATTACTAAGGAACTTTCGCTGCGCAAGAAGAACCAGATCATGATCGGCTTTGCGGCACAGACAGTTGACTCGGTAGCAGAAGGTTTGGCCTTGGCCGCTGCAAAGATGAAGGATAAGGGTCTAGATATTGTTTATTTCAATGATGTCTCAGGTGGCGCGATCTTTGGTTCCGATAAGACTGCAGGGGTTATTTTGACCTCATCTGGAGCAAAATTTGAATTTGCTTCCGGACCCAAGGTGACACTCGCCAACAAGATTCTAGATTTGGCCGTCGATAAGTTAGGTTATGCCAATGACTAAGCGACTGTTCACATCCGAGTCCGTCACCGAAGGCCACCCCGATAAGATCGCAGACCAGATCTCTGATGCCATTCTCGACTCTCTACTCAGTCAAGATGCCAAAAGCCGCGTGGCGGTAGAAACACTAATCACTACTGGCCAGGTACATGTTGCCGGAGAAGTGACGACCAAGGGCTACGCAGATGTAATGGGAATCGTCCGAGATACCGTTCTGGAGATTGGCTACGACTCTTCGGATAAGGGCTTCGACGGCAACTCTTGCGGCGTTTCAATTTCGCTGGGACAGCAGTCCAATGACATAGCGCAAGGCGTTAATTCTGCTATGGAAAATCGCGTTTCATCATCCATCGATCCGCTAGATGCACAAGGCGCGGGGGATCAAGGCTTGATGTTTGGTTATGCCTGCGAAGACACACCAGAACTCATGCCACTGCCTATTTCACTCGCGCACCAATTAGCGCAGAAACTTTCACAGGTACGTAAATCGGGAGAGTTGGATTATCTCCGCCCCGATGGCAAGACTCAGGTCACCATCGAATACGACGGGGATCGCCCCGTCGCTCTCAACACCATCGTTATTTCCTCGCAACATGCTGCGCATGTTAACTTGGACCAGGTTCTTGCACCCGACATCGAGCGTTTGGTTATTCGCCCAGTGCTGGCGGGGATAGCCCTTGATCACTCCAATGTACGCATCTTGATCAACCCGACGGGTCGCTTCGTCACGGGTGGACCTATGGGCGATGCGGGATTGACCGGTCGAAAGATTATTGTCGACACCTATGGTGGAATGGCGCGCCATGGAGGAGGAGCTTTTTCGGGTAAAGATCCTTCAAAAGTTGATCGCTCTGCAGCCTACGCAATGCGTTGGGTTGCTAAGAATGTTGTCGCTGCCGGTCTTGCCACTCGCTGCGAAGTTCAGGTGGCTTACGCTATTGGAAAAGCCCAACCAGTTGGTCTCTTCGTCGAGTGCTTCGGAACTGAAAGAGTTCCTGTACTACAAATTGAAGCTGCCATTGAAGTGGTCTTTGATCTACGTCCAGCGGCTCTGATTCGCGACCTTGACTTGCTCCGCCCTATTTATCAGAAGACCGCCAGCTACGGACATTTCGGGCGCGAACTTCCAGCCTTTACATGGGAGAAGAGTGATCGAAGTGCTCTCTTGCAAAAGGCCGTTAAGGGTTAGTTTGACGTGGCTGAAGTAAAGCCACTCAAACTCCGCCAAGAGAAGGCTCAGCACTTTCGCGCGCGCGCGACTCGCAATCCAGTAGCCCGCGTCTTGGTTGATCACCAGGTTGTTCATCTGGAGCAGATCTATGAATACAACGTCCCGGAAATATTTAGCGAAATCGCCTGTGTTGGCGCGCTGGTGGAAATTGAATTTGGCCACACACTGACTCAGGGTGTGATCTTGGAAAGATATGCGCAAGCGGAGAACGCTGGAGCTCTCAAGGAAATCCAAAAGGTACTGACCATTGCCCCATATGTCTTGCCAGATCAAATCCTGAACATTGAAAGAGCGGCGGCTTTGTACGGGACAAGTCCTTGGGATCTCCTGCGCCGGTGTGTACCCCCATTTTCTAAAGTTGGGGAACGCAATTTTCTATCGACGGTTTTGGATGAACGAGGGACGATAGCTCCCGCTAGAGCGCTTCCACACTCTTTAGCGGAAATTCTTCAGGAACCAGCACAGATTTTATGCGCTATCGAACTTCCCTCTTCGCAAAGCTATTGGGAGCTACTAGCAGCCATTGCGCTAGAGCGCTTACGATTTGGATCAGTACTCGTGCTACTGCCCAATGAGCGAGAACTACTACTCCTTGAAGCGACCCTGCAGGAAATCGGATATGAAGCGATAACCATCGCTACTGCTGCCGGCAAAAGCGATCGCTATTCCAGCTATCTCAAGAGTCGCAGTGCGAAACCGCTCATCATCTTGGGTACCAGGAGTTCGGCCCTTCTCCCATTATCTGCCAATGCGACCGTACTGGTGGTCGACGATATGGATGAGTCCCACTACGAGCGGCGTTCTCCTACATGGAACACTCGCGATCTGATTGCTCTGCGCGAAGGAGATGTATCGGTCATCTACGTGGGCACTTCAATCAGCTTGGAGATTGCGCTGCGCATATCTGAGGAGTCCCTTCCGCTCTACCGCTTTCCAACGCCCCCACCAATTCGATTTCACAGCGCTAATTCTCCACAGGAGAGTGATTACTTTGAGATTGTTCGCGCGGGACTCCAAAAGGGTTCTGTGTTGATAAGCGTAGGAGCGACCGGATATGTCACCTCTTTCTCCTGCCAAAAGTGTCGAAATGTCGCGCTCTGTTCCTGTGGCGGGAAACTTTATCTCCCGGCGCGCAGCGTCAATCCTCGTTGTGCAACCTGCTCCACGGAATTTATAGAGTGGCGCTGTCCATGGTGCCAGGAGAGTAAACCACGAATAGTTTCCAGTGGGGTTACCCGCAAGGCAGAGGAGTTCGGTCGATCCTTCCCGCGTTACTCAATTCTCGCATCCTCTGCTGCGCATCCAATTTCTGCACTTCCAGATGGAACGCATCTAGTAATTAGTACGCCGGGAGTCGAGCCGCGTGGTGAATATGCCGCCATTGTCTTTCTCGATCTTGAGGGGCGACTGCTGCGAACCACCTTACGTGCCACCGAAGAGTTGCGGCTGCATATTCTGCGCACCCTTTCTATGGTGGCTAGAGGGGGAGAAACATACTTTGCACTTCCCCCCTCTGACGCTTTTTTGCAATCAATCTTGCGTGGTAAGCCACTTGGCGCTGCGGAGCGAGAGATATCCGAACGCGACGCCGCACAACTTCCTCCACGTTTTTGTACCGTACTGATTCACGGGGAGCGCGCTGAAAGCTTGAAGGAAGTTCTATCGCCTGTTGCGCAGATTGAACTGCTCGGTCCCTTTCTTCGTGAAGGCAAGAAGACCATCTTGGTGAAAGCGCCCAGTAAAAGTCTGGCTGAAATCGTTCTCCTTCTCTCTCACGTCAATCGCATCAATAGCATGCGTAAAGAGCCCCTCTTGACCTATCAGATCAACCCTTATTCTTTGAATTGACCCACCCACTAGTAGACTGAGCAAATGTCTATTCAGCCGATCCGCCTCTTTGGCGATCCAGTACTGACGACGCCAGCCAGCCCCGTTGAGACTTTCGACAAAGAGCTGCGCACCTTGGTCAAAGATTTAATGGAGACAATGCATGATGCTCCCGGAGCTGGCTTAGCAGCGCCGCAGATAGGGGTACCACTTCGCGTATTTGTTTGGGACGTTGATGATGTCGAGGGCCACCTGGTTAATCCCTCGCTCTCGCTCAGCGATGAACTGCAAGATGGTGAAGAAGGCTGTCTATCTTTTCCCGATCTGCGTTACGACACTCCTCGCGCGCTGCGGGTCGTAGCCCGCGGTTTCAACATGCATGGAGAGCCCATCGTTATCGAAGGTACGGAGTACCTTTCTCGTGCGATCCAACATGAAACCGATCATCTCGACGGGATTCTCTTTATCGATCGCATGCCGGCAGATGCCCGGAAGTTGGCAATGAAAGAGATTCGCGAGAGCGAATGGTTCGGTTCTGCTATTGCCCATGGTCGCGTACCTGTTATTAAAAGCTCCCCACATGCCACTCGTGGCTTAGGAATATAGGTCACCTTGCAAATATCTGTCGCTTCCTCTTCCCTCATCGCTCTGCCAATAATCGAAGCGATCGTCGCCTCCGAACACACCCTCGCCTCAGTCATAACGACGCCGGATAAGAAGGTCGGACGTGGGCAAATAGAAACTCCCACTGAGTTAGCGCTCTGGAGCGAGAAGCAGGGGTACTTAGTTGCCAAACCATTTGATACCCCGACTTTGAATCAGCATCTGCTGGCAGCACAACCTCAACTAATCATCACGATTTCCTACGGACGGATGATCCCAGTTGAGGTTCTTCATGGTCCTAGGTTTGGATGGCTCAACATCCACTTTTCACTGCTGCCACGTTGGCGCGGCGCTGCTCCAGTTCAATGGGCGCTCATCGAGGGTGACTCGGCTACCGGAATCTCAATTTTCAAACTTGATAAAGGGATGGACACCGGTCCGGTTTTCCTCCAAGAAGAAGTTGAGATCGGACCCTCTGACACCACCAACGACCTTTTGGATCGCATGAGCAAATTAGCGGGAATGCGGATCATGAACGTTGTGGCCGAAATCCGCAAGGGGGTAAAACCAACTGCGCAACCTAACGCCGGAATTCTCCTCGCCCCGAAAATTTCCAAGGAGATGGCGAAGTTGGATTGGAGCCTAGGCGCGGATGCAATTATGCGTAAAGTCCGAGCGCTGGATGATCGACCTGGTACCTGGTCCACGTTCAATGGCGAGAGAATTGCAATACACCGACTTTCAGAGTCACTCCTAGCAAATACCCTGAAGAAGCCGGGGGAGATAGCGCTCGTCGAGAGTTCACTTCTAATCCGCTGCCAAGACAGCACGCTGGAAATTTCAGAGATAACACCGGCTGGAAAGAAGCGGATGAAGGGTAGCGATTTCGCGCGCGGCGCCCATCTCGCTGGCGGAGAGCGCTTCGAGTAGTGGCTAACATTGGTAAGAAGCCGAAACCAGAAGCGGCGCGCCTTCTAGTCTTTCATCTCCTCACACAAGTAAATCGCCAAGATGCTTATGCAAATCTACGACTTCCGGAATTGCTATCGGAGTCGAATTTAGAAGAGCGGGATCGCGCCTTCGCCACCGAGCTGGGTTACGGCACTTTGCGCATGCAAGGCAAACACGATTCTCTTATTAAGCGGCATATTGATCGACCATTTGACGAGGTCGACTCTGGAATAATTGATCTGTTGCGTATGGGGATACATCAAGTTAAAGAGATGCGCGTTCCCGATCACGCAGCTGTGAGCGAAACCGTTGAGGTTGCACGAGCCACAATTGGAGAGTCAAAAGCGACCTTCGTCAACGCGATTCTCCGCAAGGCAACTGCGGACCTTTCCTTTGAGACCGACGCTGCATCGATTGCAGATCCAAAGCTGCGTCTTGCAACGCTTTTCTCGCACCCGGAGTGGATCGTGGCTTCCTTTTACGATCAACTCCAAAGTTGGGAGAGCGTTGAAGAACTTTTGCTAGCCGATAATGTTCCTGCCAAACCGCACCTCATCGCCTGGCCCGGCAGAAGTACCACCGCCGAGTTGATAGCAGAGGGCGGGGAAGCACTCGCCTGGACAGAGAATGGTGTGCTCTCGGCCAAAATGCCTGGTGCCTATAAGGCGATTAAAGAGCGACGTGCAGGAGTACAAGATCGCGGTTCCCAATTAGTTTCGCAAATATTCCTTAACTCCGCGCACGGCCTGGCAGATGGAGTGAGTCTGGCATGGCTGGACATGTGCGCGGGTCCTGGCGGAAAGGCTTCCGCTCTCTTTACTGACTTGTTGCAGAACCGACCACAGGATACTTTCATGGCAAATGAACCCAGCGATCACAGAGCTCGCTTGGTATCTCACGTCATTCCCATCGAGAATGTAATGATCCACTCCGGTCAAGAGTTACCAGCACTCGGAGAAATGTATGACCGAATTATTATCGACGCTCCCTGCACTGGACTCGGAGCGCTGCGTCGTCGACCAGAAGCGCGTTGGCGGCGAACGCCACAAGATCTTAAAGAGCTAGTGATGACTCAGAAGGAACTCCTTGCCGCGGGACTGAAATTGCTTAAGCCGGGTGGGATGCTCGCCTATGTGACTTGTTCACCCCACCTCCTGGAGACCAAGGCGCAGATCCTTGAAGTGTTGCACCGTAACAAGGATTTGGAGCTCGTCGATATCAAGCCATATCTACCGGAAACCGTTCCAGCCAGGGTGGTCACGGCCGAGGGTGCACTTCAACTCTGGACCCACCGTGATGACACAGATTCAATGTTCATGGCCTTACTCACTCGCAAATAGCCTTTCGCTAGAGTAACCCTATGACGATTCGCATCTGTCCTAGCATTCTTAATGCCGATCGAACTCATTTGCTTGAGGAGATTGATCGCGTCACTACTGCAGATCTGCTGCATCTCGATGTTATGGATAACATCTTCGTCCCTAATCAGACTTTCTCGATCCAAGAGTGTCGCGAGATTATTGCACACTCGAAGATTCCGGTGGATTCGCATCTGATGATTGCCAATCCTGATGCAGATGCTGTTTTGTATGCCGAGGCTGGAAGCGCCAGTGTCACCTTTCACTTCGAGGCGAGCCAGAATCCGCGGGGAACCATCGCGCAGTTGAAGAAATCTGGGACTCGCGTTGGAGTCGCGATTAAACCGAAGACTTCTTTTGCAGAGGTGGCCGACCTCCTAGAAGAATTAGATATGTTATTGGTTATGACTGTTGAACCGGGATTCGGGGGACAGAGTTTCATGTCCGATCAGCTTCCCAAGATAGAGAGTGCGAGAGCTGCCATCTCCAAGATGAGTGGCGCCCTTCCATGGCTCCAGGTCGATGGCGGCATCTCCCTAGAAACTATCTCCCTGGCGGCACGAGCGGGAGCTGATACCTTTGTCGCGGGAAGCGCCATCTATAAGGCGCAAAGTCCAACTGAAATGATCTCCATACTGAGAGTTGCCGCAGACTTTTGAGTTTCGAGACGGCAACTTTCCCTAGATGTGTGATAATTACCCCACGTTGTTCCGGGGTCGGTGTAATTCCGAACCGGCGGTTAAAGTCCGCGACCCGCTAGCACCCAGCTATCGGTGGATTTGGCGAAATTCCAAAACCGACGGTTAAAGTCCGGATGAGAGGGACACGTAAAGGTTTGATTCCTCGTTGAATCACGCCTTAATGTGGCTACCCCGGAGTATGCGCTGAAACTAACGCAAAAAGGGGGAACAACCAATGTCAGTTATTAACTGGCTTTTCAATGCACAAGTTCATTTCGGAAATAAATATACGCAGGCGATTTATTGGAAAGAGATCATCGGAAATGTCTTCGGGTTGGGTAGCGCCCTTCTCGGAATGCGTCGCAAGATGTGGGCGTGGCCGATCGGAATTATCGGAAATGTTCTACTCTTCACGCTCTTCATTGGAAGCATGTGGGACCCGCATCAAACCAGTCGCATCATGCTGGGGCAGGCTGGCCGCCAACTCCTTTTGATCGCTGTCAGCCTTTACGGCTGGCGCATGTGGAGCCAGAACCGCAAGAAGTCGGGCGATTCAAATAAGCCACCGGTACAGATCCGTTGGACTACCAGTCGTGAGAAGATGTTTCTCATTCCTGCGACGATCGCCTTTTACTTCGCCACCTTCTTCACCATCACGGCGATTGGTGGCTCCTGGAATATTGCAGCAGATTCGTGGATCTTCACGGGTACCGCACTGGCCACCTATGGGTTGGCACGAGGATACGTGGAGTTCTGGCTCGTCTGGATCGCGGTAGATGCAGTAGGCGTTCCGCTCGATATTCGTGGTCATTACTATCCGACGGCATTTATGTATCTCTTATATGGCGCCTTCGTCATCTGGGGATTCATTACTTGGCTGCTCGTGGCCAAGCGGGAAAAGGAAGCACTTCCTGCATAATCGCGCGCGAGCGGGGGAGATCGCCAATTAGAATATGGCCATGAAATCCTTCGATGAACTGTGGATAGAGCTCAACGAGAAGGCCCGCACACGGCCGGCGGGCTCTTCCACAGTAAGCGCATTGGATGACGGCATTCATGCCATGGGAAAGAAGATCATTGAAGAAGCTGGCGAGGTTTGGCTAGCCGCCGAACACGAAAGCGACGAGGCGCTAGCGTTGGAGATCTCGCAATTACTCTATCGATTGCAGGTACTGATGATCGCCCGGGGGATTTCTCCCACCGATATTTATAAAGTTCTGTAAGAGATAGAGGAGAACACCTTGCTTAAAGTAGCAATCCCCAATAAGGGATCCTTGTCGGATTCTGCGATCGCCATGCTCAAAGAGGCGGGATACCGCCAACGCACCGATTCACGAGATCTCACCCTCATCGATCCCGAGAATGAGATCGAATTTTATTATCTGCGTCCCCGAGACATCGCAATCTATGTTGCCAGCGGAGAGCTCGAAGTCGGTATAACGGGTCGCGATCTTCTTATAGACAGCGGCGCAGTTGCCACTGAAGTACTCGCCTTAGATTTCGGAAAGAGTACCTTTCGATTTGCGGCCCCATTAGGTAATACCTTCACCGAGGCGGGTCTAGCTGGAAAACGCATCGCGACGGCTTACCCAGGCTTGGTAAGCAGTCACTTTAAGAAGATCGGCATCAATGTTGATGTCGTTCGTCTGGATGGAGCAGTTGAAAGCTCGGTGCGACTCGGGGTTGCCGATGCCATCGCAGATGTAGTTTCTACCGGTGGAACGTTGCGGCAGGCCGGGCTTTCTACATTCGGCGAACCGATCCTGCACAGCGAAGCGATTTTAATCGAACGGCCGGCAACGGTTCGCTCCGTCGAAGTTGAAACCTTATTGCGTCGTCTCCAAGGCGTTGTAATCGCCAGGCAATATGTACTCGTGGACTATGACGTAAAGTCAGAATTCCTTGATGCTGCTTGCGAACTAACACCCGGCATTGAATCTCCAACGATCTCACCGCTGCAACGCAGCGATTGGAATGCCGTCCGCGCGATGGTAAAGCGAAGCGATATAAATCGAATTATGGATGATCTCTGGAAGGTGGGAGCGCGTGGCATTCTTGTAACCGATATCCACGCTTGCCGTCTGTAACTTACTTTTAATCCGTAATACCCATCAACGTGAGCACCTGAAGCAGATTGCCATCGTTGATAGAAAACTTAGCAGCAGCTTGTACCTTGGGCTTTGCATTGAAAGCAATACTCAAGCCAGCAACTTCCATCATTCCTATGTCGTTGGCCCCATCCCCAACTGCAACCGTCTGATCTAAGGGGATTCCAAGTTGCTGCGCTATATCTCGCAGAAATGCTGCCTTGGCTGAACGATCGATAATCTCTCCGATAGTCCTTCCCGTCAGAAATCCATCGATGCTCTCCAGGTGATTGGCACGGAAGTAGTCCACCCCCGTTGAACGCATAATCGGGTGAATGATGTTCTCAAATCCTCCGGAAACGATGGCAACCTTATGGCCGCCAGTGTGGAGTCGGTCCACCATCTCCTGCGCACCTATTGAGAGCGTGATTTCGCGGCGCACCTGATCGAAGATCTCCACCGGTAAGCCCTTAAGGAGCGCCACGCGTTCGGCTAGCGAAGAGCTGAAATCGACATCACCGCGCATGGAGCGTTCTGTGATGGCCGCGACTTCGTCTCCGACTCCCGCGTGGGCAGCAAGAAGATCGATGACTTCCTGCTGGATAAAGGTGGAATCCATGTCGAGGACCACCAGACGCTGCGAAATCATGTCGGCCTCCCTAGACCTCTTCAGAGTAATCAATTGCGACATCAAATCCTGTCTTCTCGCCAAATTCCAAGAGATCTTCTTCAATGGCATGTACATGGGCTGGGTCACATGAAATCAGGAAACCCAAGATTAGTCGGCCACGCAGGGCGATCTTCTGAACTTCGACGATCTTCAGAGAAAAGGGTTCTAAGACGGTGCGGA
>Ga0194061_1000189_pt1 | contig 37021 bp, 35 predicted proteins | sample SepL2221m_MetaG_FD_163423 | JGI IMG/M metagenome (GOLD analysis project Ga0194061, IMG submission 163423) | Anoxic zone freshwater microbial communities from boreal shield lake in IISD Experimental Lakes Area, Ontario, Canada - Sep2016-L224-21m | ecosystem: Environmental > Aquatic > Freshwater >... | reverse complement strand
TCGGCTCACTGTTGGCGGCCCTCGCCCTTGCAGGGGCGGCCCAGGCCGGCGGCGACATGGCCGACGATGACCACGACGACGGGCCGTCGGTGTTCGGCTTTGTCAAGGACGGGCGCGGCGCTCCCATCCCCGGTGCCAAGGTCACCATGAACATCAAGGGCGGGGCGGAAATGGCCACGCGCTCGGTCACCAACGGCATGTACAAGTTCGAGCGGCTGAACATGAAATTCGATCCCAAGAATGTGATCATTTCCTGTTCCAAGGACGGCTACAAGCAGACGCGGGTGATGCGGCGGCCGCTGGCCAAGCCCGATCCGGCCAAACCCACCGAAATCGAATGCAGGATGGACAAGGGCTAGACAGTGGTGAGCGGCGGTTGGCGCTGTTTTGGCGCACTGGCGGGCGCTTTATGCATTTTTGCAGGTTGCGGTGGCGCGCTGGCACAAGGCGCGCAGTTCGGTGGGCGCGTTTCCTCGGGTGAGGAGGGCGCCATGGAGGGGGTGCTGGTCAGCGCCCGTGCCGAGGGTTCCATCGCCACCCTCACGGTGGTCAGCGACAAGGAAGGCCTGTTCCGTTTTCCCGCGGGTAAATTGCGCCCGGGCAAACACAGCTTGGCCATTCGTGCCGTCGGTTACGAGCTCGACGGCTCCGCGCTAGTGGAAATTGCCGCGGCCGATCAGGCGCCGCTGGACCTGCGGCTGCGCAAGGCACGCGATCTTGCCGCGCAACTGACCAACACCGAGTGGTTCACCAGCACGCCGGGCACGGCCGAGCAAAAGCGCCCGCTGATCGAATGCCTCAGTTGTCATACCTTTGAGCGCATCGCGCGTTCGACGCAAAACGCCGAAGAGATGCTGCCCGTGCTCAAGCGCATGGTGAAGTACTCCAACAACAGTACCATGGCCCGCGTGCAGACGCGCATCGTCGAACGTGGTTACGACGAGAACGGCCTGCGCAAGCTGGCCGAGTACCTCGCCAGCATCAACCTGAGCAAGGGGCCGCAGTGGTCATACCCGCTAAAGACGCTGCCGCGTCCGACAGGGCGGGCGACGCGTGTGCTCATCACCGAATACGACCTGCCGCGCAAGACCATCGCGCCGCATGATGTCATCCTCGGCCGCGACGGCGCGCTGTGGTATTCCAATTTCACCGAAAATTTTCTTGGCCGGCTGGACCCGCGCAGCGGTGAACATTCCGAGTTTGCCTACCCCGAAGTCAAGCCCGGCTGGCCGCAGGGCGCGCTGTCGGTCGAGGCCGACCGCAAGGGCGACCTGTGGCTTTCGACCATGTTCCAGACCGGTTTGATCAAGTTTGACATGAAGACGCGGGTGTTCCGGCATTTTCCCCTGCCGCCCGAACTCAATGGCGACGCCACCGGGCAGGCGATGGTGATGCCGGCGCAGTCGCATGTCGATGGCAAGGTATGGACCACCGATGTCGACAAACGCACCATACTGCGCCTTGACCTGAAGAGCGGAAAATACCAGTCGATTGCGCCCTTCCAGGCTCCGCCACGACATCATTTTCCCTATGGGCTTGTCGCCGACAAGGCGAACAACCTGTACTTCATGGACTTTGGCGGCGAGGCGCTGGGCCGCGTTGACGCCAAAACGACCAAGGTCACGCTGTACCAGACGCCGGCGCCGCGCTCGCGTCCGCGCCGCACCATGATCGATGCAAAGGGACGGATATGGTTTGCCGAGTATGGCGCCAACCGTGTTGCGATGTTCGACACCAAACGCGAGGAAATTCACGAATGGGAGGCGCCGACGCCGCATACCTATCCGTATGATGTGCACATGGACAAGCATGAAACGCTGTGGAGCGGATCGATGACCAGCGACCGCATCCTGCGCCTTGATCCAAAAACCGGTCAGTCGGTCGAGTACCTGCTGCCGCGCCAGACCAATGTGCGGCGGGTGTTTGTCGATGACCGCAAGAAACCGGTCACTTTCTGGACAGGCAGCAATCACGGCGCTTCCATCGTCGGACTGACGCCGCTTGACTGAACAGGGCACACACCATGGACATTAACCGTCGCCGGTTCGCCGGTGCCACCACCGCGCTGGCCGGGCTTTCGTTGCTGGACCTGCCCCTCGCCCGTGCCGCCGAGCGCAGGATTTTTGACAGTCACTGCCATATCATCGACCACGCCTTTCCGCTGGTCGCCAACCAGGGCTATACGCCGCCGCATTTCCCGCTCGAACAATATATGCAGCAGGCGGTGCCGCTGGGCGTGCGCGCCGGGGCGGTGGTGTCCGGGTCATTCCAGGCCTTTGACCAGGGTTACCTGAAGAGCCTGTTGCCCAGGCTGGGCAGGGGCTGGGTCGGGGTGACGCAAGTGCCCAACGATATCGCCGACGATGAAATCGCCGGGCTCTCCGCCATTGGCGTACGTGCACTGCGCTTCAACATGTTTCGCGGCCGCATAGACAGCGTTGACGATCTGGTGGCGCTTGCCCGGCGCGCTCACGCCGCAGGAGGCTGGCACGCCGAAATCTACGCCGATGCCGCGGCGCTGGCGCCGCACGCCGACAAGCTCGCCAAGCTGCCGCAGATTGTCATCGACCACCTCGGCATGACCGAGGCCGGCGTGCCGGTGGTGCTCGACCTGGTGGCAGCCGGTGCCAAAGTCAAGGCCACCGGTTTTGGCCGTGTGAAGCTTGACGTGGTACGAACGCTGGAACGCGTCGCCGCGAAGAGTCCCGACGCGCTGGTATTTGGCACCGACATTCCCTCGACGCGCGCCGAGCGCTCGTTTGAAGCCGCCGATATCGCCTTGGTCGAGCGCGTGCTTGGACCGCAGTTGGCGGCGAGGGCGTTCTGGGCCAATCCGGTGGCGCTTTATCGCGTCAAAGACCTGCCCTTCTAGGCCGGCTCTACCCGGTTCCTGCCCGTGTCCGCGGCCGATCCAGGCCTTGGCGGGCGATTTTGCAGGTTTTCAGTCGCCTTACCGCGAGTCCCGTCTGACCCAGATCAAATCACCGTAACAGCATAAGGGCAGACTGTCCGTGGTCCTGTCGCGTCACCCTTTGGAAACGCGGCGGGTGGCAAGCTTCTTCTTATCGGGTAATGCCATGCTCAAGGACAGTGCGGTCGAATCGCTGGGTGAAAGCGGGTTGCTGTTGCCCGCCTGGGTCAAGACGGCCCTCGCGGCCAATGACCGTCTCAAACTGTATTTCTCCGTGGTGCAGGCGGCGGTGCAGCACGCCGGGCGGCCATCCCATGATGTCATCGACTTGTCACGCGAAAAGGCCGCCGCCGGGCTGAAAGAGCAGTGGATGGACGAGATCGTCGTCGATGCCACACGCAGCGGTGATGTGTATTTCCTGCCCGAACTGCCGCGCCTTGCGCGGGCCATCGCCACCGATCTGTCGCTGATGGCACGGCCGGTGCTCCAGTCGGCCGGGGCGGAGGCATTGAGGGTGCGCCTTGAGGGCTGGCTTGCCTGGCTTGCGGCGATCCGCGAGGAAAGCCTTTCGCCCGAAGTACTCAAGCAACTGGTGCACGGCAACCGCGATCACGGCGACAGCGTGCATATCCTGGTGATGGACTTGCACAAGCAGCTGAACCAGATCGCGGTCAAGCTCGCAAGCGAGGTGATTGACGGCGCGCATGTGTGGAATCTTGCCGCCGACGACCGCGGCCGTGTCAGCGCCTTCATGCGCGGGCTCAACCGCACCGCGCCGCTCAAGTTCGACCATCCGGGCCTCGATACGGCGGCCACGCGCGACGGCAAGCGTCTGGTGCTGCAAAACGACATCGGCACCAACGATGCGCATGTGCTGGTGGTGCAGGTCGAGGACTTGAAAATAAGCCTGAGCTACTCTGACCTGCATCGCACGCGTTTCGAGTTTTTCCGCATGCTGCTCGCCGAACTGGGTGCCACCTGGTCGGTGGTAGAGCCGCGCGTCACCCCCGGCCTCAATGCCGGTGATGCCTATTACGTCGGCACCGCGAGTTTTGCCTGCAAGGACCAGGCGGCGCTGGATACCGCCCTCGAAGGCCTGGCCTCGCGCATCGTTTTCCTGATCGACTGGAACCGCGCGCGCAAGCGCCTGCAGCGCTTTGTTTCCAAGCTGCACGCTATCGACGTGTTGGTCGCGGTTGCACGCCTCGAAGTCGGTCACATGGGCTGGCTCCGGGCCGGTGGCGCAAGCCTGCTGTTTGCCACCATGCAGACGGCCGCCGACGGCGTATTCCGTCTTGGCGACCGCCTCGACGACGTGCTCGGGGAGGCCGGGGCGCACGCCTTTCTTGTTGAGTCCATGAGCCTTGCCAGCAGGGCCCTCCTGGCCGGCCAGCCGGTGGCGCTGATTGAGGACGAAACACGGGTGTTGCTGACGCGCCATTTGCAAAGCCGCGCCAGCGAGTTCGACATGGCGGCCGAGCATGCCTCTTATTGCCACGAACTGGCGCAGGGGCTGCGCAATGCGCTCACCCACGGCGGCGGCAAGGGCGCGGCAAAAAAACTCTCCTTGAGCGCCAAGAGCTGGGAACGGCGCGCCGATGAAATCGTCGGCCAGGCGCGCGCCCTTGCCGAACGCCATCCGCGCTGGCGGCATTTTTCCCACCTCATCGTCACGGCCGATGATGTCGCCGATGCGATGGAGGAGGCCTCCTTCCTGATGGGACTCATACTCGATGAGCACGAAGAGGCGCTCGAGCACGGCGTGCAAAAGGTGCTGGTGCAGCTGGCCGAAAGCGTGTTGCTGGCGACTCAGGATTACGTGCGTTCGCTGGCGGTGGCGCGTTCCCTCGGGCATACGCCGGATCTGGAGGATTCGAATTCGTTTCTGGACGCCACCTGGCGCGTGGTGCTGGCAGAAAAACGCTGCGACGAGCAGCTGCGTTCGGCGCGGCGGCTGATCCTCAAGACGCTGGCGAAAAAACCCGCCGAGCTGATGCTCGCCAACGATCTTGCCGCGAGCCTGGAGCAGGCCTCTGACTGCCTGTTGGTCGCCAGCTACGCCTTGCGTGACATTGTCTTGTCCAAGGCCGGGGCGATTGCATGAGCCGGGCGGTGAAGCCCGAAGCAAAACGCGCGGCCCCGGCGCCGGCGCCGGCCGACGCGGCGCAGGTGTTCCTGATCGGTTGCGGCAAGGCCGATGAGGGTAATGGCGAGGTCAGCCCTCAGAAAATGGGCTTCAAGGCATTTAACCTGTTGCGCATGGCCACGCTGGGCCTGACCGTGCCACCGGCGTTCGTGCTGGGTACGCGTTATTGCACCGCTTATGCCGATGACTCGGCGCAATCGGCCCGGACCCACGGCGAACTGAGCGCGGCCTGGCCGGCCGCGCTCAGCCGCGTGGAAGAGGCCACCGGCCTGCGCTTTGGCGATGCACGCCGGCCCTTGTTGTTGTCGGTGCGCTCGGGCGCGCCGGTGTCCATGCCCGGCATGATGGAAACGCTGCTCAATGTCGGCCTCACCGACCGCACCCTCAACGGTTTTATCGGCCTTACCGGCAACCCGCGCCTGGCCTGGGATGCCTACCGCCGCCTGGTCGCCACTTACGGTGAAGTGGTGGCGGGTGTGCCGGCCGCCGCTTTCGAGGAGGAACTGACACGCGTGGCAACCGGGCGCGACGAACGGGAACTCGATTTCGCGCAATTGCGCGACCTGGCGCGCAGCTTTCTGGCGGTCTATCGCGAATCGGCCGGCCTGCCTTTCCCGCAGGATGCGGGCGAGCAATTACAACAGTCCATCGATGCTGTATTCCGCTCCTGGATGTCGCAGCGCGCCTGCGACTACCGCCGCGTCAACCATATCGACGACCGCGTCGGTACCGCCGTCACCGCCCAGGCCATGGTGTTCGGTAACGCCGGTGGCATGTCCGGGGCGGGGGTGGGGTTTTCGCGCGATCCGGTCAGCGGCGACTCCGCGTTGTGGGTGGATTTCCTGTTCAACGGCCAGGGCGAGGATGTGGTTTCGGGACGACGCAGCGCGCACGGGCACGACGTTCTGGCCGGTACGCTGCCGCATGTCTGGGAAGAGTTGTCCAAGGCGGCGGGCGCCCTCGAGCGCAGTTTCGGCGACATGCAGGATTTTGAATTCACCGTTCAGGAAGGGCGCCTGTACATGCTGCAGACACGCTCGGGCAAGCGCGCGCCGCGCGCCGCCGCGCGCATTGCCCTTGACCTGCTCGAAGAGGGGGTGATTTCACGCGACGAGGCGCGCATCCGCGTCAGCGGCTTGAACGAGGACACGCTGGTGATCAGCCGCGTTGTCGCCGGGGACGGCAAGGCCTTGTCACCGCTGGCCGCGGCGGCCAGCGCCAACGGCGGCGTTGCATCGGGTGAAATCGCCCTCGATGAGACGCGTGCGCGCGACCGCCATGCCGCGGGTGTGGCCGTCATCCTGGTACGCCGTGACGCCGAGACCGCCTACATGGGCGCGATGGAAGCGGCCTCCGGCCTGCTCACCGAACACGGCGCGCGCACTTCGCACGCCGCCGTGGTGGCGCGCCAGCTCGGCAAGGTCTGCCTGGTCGGCTGTGAGAAATTGAAAATCGACGAAGCGGCGCGCCGCGTCAGGCTTGGCGACCTGGAATTGGCCGAGGGCAGCATCATCACCCTGGATGGCAACGAGGGCCTCATCTACCAGGGGGCGACGCGCGTCGAACTGGACCGGCCCGGCGGACTGCTCAAGCGGCTCGCGGCGCTGCGCTGAATCCGCCGCAAAGCCACGACTGGCGCGGGTTTGCGGTGTATTTCCGTAGTACCGCCGGACTTCGCCGATTGCCTTAAGCCGGGCTTTGGGTTAGCGTGCGGGTGCAGTTCATTCCCATCCCGCCCCCTGGAGAACCCGATGAAAGCCACCACTTCTGTTGCCATGGCGATGTTTGCCGCCTCGCTTGCACTGCCGCTGACGGCCGCCGCTGCCGAGTACATGGAAAAAACGCCGTTTCAATTGTCACGCGCGTTTTCGCCCGGCGTCATCACCGAAGGGGGCAAGACGGTGTGGGTGGCCGGACAGACCGCGACGCGCGACAACGACGGCAAGGATATTTCCAACAACTTCGAGGCGCAGACCAGGCAGGTGGTTTCGCAGATAGACCAGGTGATGAAGCGCGCCGGTGGCAGCCTTGCCAACATTGTCACCATGACGGTGTTCATCAAGGAGTCGCGTTACGGCGACCGCTTTGTCGAGATGCGCAAGGATTTCTTCCAGAACGGCAACTACCCGGGCAGCGCGCTTATCACCGTCACCAATTTTGCCCGTCCCGGCATTGAAATAGAAATCCAGGCGGTGGGCGTCATCGGCGACCGTTGTTCAACCGAGAATCCCTGCTCGGCCGAGGGCATGGCAAAGAAAAAGTAGGCATGAATTGACGCCATCCCGGGGAGAGGACGCATGAGGTGCATCAAACACATGTTGGCGGCGGTTTTTGCGGCCGCACTCCTCGGTTGCGCCACCGTCCCCGCGCCGGTGCCGGATGCGGCGGCGAGAAAGGAACTCGCACCCACCGGCATCCTGCGCGTGGCGGTGTTCACCGGCAATCCGGTGATCGGCACAAGCGACAAGAAAACCGGCGAAGTAAAAGGCACCACGGAGATTCTCGGTCGCGAACTGGCGCGCCAGGCGGGCGTGCGGGTGCAGATGATCGCCTACCCCAGCGTGGCGAAAATGGTCGAGGACGCCAAGGGGGCGAGCTGGGACGTGGCGGTTGTCGCTTACGATCCGGCGCGCCTTAACGTGCTCGACTTCGTGCCGCCGCACCTGAACGTCGATCTCACTTACCTGGTTGCGCCTGGCTCGAACATAAAGAGCGTGCCCGACGCCGACCGCAAAGGCGTGAACATCAGCGCGGCGCGCGGTGCGGCGACGGCTTTATACCTGGAGCGTGATCTCAAGCAGGCCGCACTCACGCCGGCGGAGAACGAAGCCGCGGCGTTCAACCTGGTCAAGCAAGGCAAGGCAGAGGCCTATGCACAAAACCGCTATATGCTGCTTGACCTTGCCGCCGGCCTGCCCGGGGCGCGTGTGCTGGACGACCGTTTCGCCCTCGCAGAGATGTGTTTTGTATTGCCCAAGGGGCGTGCCGCCGCGCTGGGGTATGTCGGTGAGTTCATGCGCCATGCCAGGGAACAGGGCAAGGTCGCCGAGGCCATCGAGCGCTCGGGTTTGCGTGGTGTCAACGTCGCAAAATAAGTCTTTAATGGCTTTGAAGCCCCTTGCAGGACGAGGCTGTTCGACGGGCGCCGGGAATTCTCGGCGTAAGCGCCGTCGCACCTTCTGTCGGGGCTTTCCCGTTATTGCGCCATTGCGAATGACGGGTGGACGGCAGTTCCAAATGCGATGTCAGAACAATTAAGGCAGCGAAAATGCCGAAGGAGGAACACAGCATGAAGAACATGGCAGGTGTGTTTGCAGCGGCGGCCCTCGCCATTTGCGCGGCAGGGTGGCCTGTCGCGCAGGCACAGGAGTTTCCGGGCAAACCAATCCGCATCGTCGTGCCGTATGCGCCGGCGGGCAACATCGACATTACCGCGCGCACGCTGGCGCCGGCTTTTGGCGAGGCGCTGGGGCAGCAGATCATCATCGACAATCGCGCCGGCGCCGGCGGTTCCATCGGCACCGGGGTGGTGGCCAAGGCTGCGCCCGACGGCTATACACTTTTGCTCGGCTCCAGCGGCACCATCACCGCCGGTCCGGCGGTGTACAAGGCGCTGCCCTACGACACCATGAAGGACCTGGTTCCCATTGGGGCAATCCAGGCGGTGCCGCTGCTGTTGACGGCATCGATGAAGACGCCGTTCAACACGTATGGGGAATTTATCGCCTATTCCAAATCCAAGGGCAGTCCGATCACCATGGCCTCCTCGGGCAGCGGCACGTCCAACCACCTGGCGCTCGAACTGCTGTCGCGGGAGGCAAAAATCCCGCTCACCCATGTTCCGTACAAGGGCAGCGGAGCGGCCTATGCCGATCTTCTGGGCGGACAGGTGGAGACCATGATGGACCAGGTGTCTGCCTCGATAGAGCACATCCGCGGCGGCCGCCTCAAGGCGATTGCCGTCACCTCGCTCAAGCGTTCGCCGCAACTGCCCAACGTGCCCACCCTGGACGAACTGGGGGTCAAGGGTTTTGACGCCACCACTTTTACCGGCCTGTTCGCACCGGCCGGCACGCCGCCCGCGGTAATCGAAAAACTGCAGGCGGCGCTGAAAAAAGTGCTGGCGATTGAAGCGGTGCGCGAACGCTACCGCACCCTGGGCGTGGAAATGATGGACATGAGCAACGCCGATTTTGCCGCCTTTGTCCGCGCCGACGGCGAACGCTGGCGCCGTGTGGCGCGAGAAGCGAACATCGTCGTCGAATGAGCGCCGTTCCACCTGACAAGCACGGCGCCGACGTCCTGCCGCCGGATACGCGGCTGCGCGCTCCCAAGCGCGCACTGCCCGCCGGCACCATCGATTGCCACGCACACATCTTTGACCGTTTTGACCGTTATCCCCTCGCGCCGGGGCGCAAGTACATGCCGCCGCCGTGCACGCGCGAAGCCTGGCTGGCCCTGCATGCGGCGCTGGGCGTGGCGCGCGGCGTACAGGTGCATGCCACGCCCTATGGTTTCGACAATTCCATCACCCTGGATTTTTTAGCCGAACATCGCGGCCGCTTTGTCGGCGTGGCGGCTATCAATGCCGATATCAGCGAAGCCGACCTCAAGCGACTGGATGCCGGCGGTTTCAGGGCGGCGCGGCTGATGGACCAGTTTCCCAACGGTGCCACCACGCGCGATCTCGAGGCGATTGCGAAACGCATCGCGCCCTATGGCTGGCATATTGAAATCAATATCGCCAGGGCGGGTGACTGGGTGGCGCTTGAACCGCGGCTGCGCGCCTGCCCGGTGCCGCTGGTGTTTGACCACCTTGGCCGTGTGCGCGGCAGTGAGGGCATCAATTCGCCCGGATTCAAGGTCATCCGCCGCCTGTTATCCGAACGCGACGACTGCTGGACCAAAATATCGAGTTGGTACCGCCTGTCCGATGACGGCACAAAAGACTACGCCGACATGCGGCCGCTGGCGCAGGCCCTGCTCTCCGACCGTCCCGACCGCTGCGTCTGGGGTACCAACTGGCCGCACCCGGGACTGAATAAATTCATGCCCAACGATACCGACCTGGTCGATCTGCTGGAGAGCTGGCTGCCGAACGACTCCGTACGCGAGCCGCTGTTCGTCACCAATGCAGAAAAACTTTATCGCTTTTGAGGCTGCGACGGATGCTTGTCGCCAGTAGAACAATAGCTGGAAACGCCCGTCTGGCGCGGTTCTCCAGCCTGCGTGCACGTTTTTTGGATGCGCTGCAGGCAGTCACGCAATCACGATTCGACCGGGCGGTAAATCGATGCCGTAGCGGGTGAGCGGTCGTCTGCCACGGCTGCATACCTTGTAGGGCGTCGCAGCCAGCGAAAGCGCCGCAGCCAGATGGCGGTTGATCTTCGAGCGCTTTTGTTCGAACTGCGTTGCATCAAGGCCGTCACGGGTGGCCAGGCGCGCTTGTTCCAGACTGGAGTGGCCCCGGCCGAGCACGGTCTCGTAGATTTTCAGGTAAGCCTCGGGGGATACATCGGAGTGGCGCACAAAACCGTCCTCGCCAACACCAGAGCTGCGACATTGAGCCAGCCATGCATACCAGGCGAGCAGGGCGGGGGGCAACGCCACCGCTTGATTGCCACACCAGAGCGCTTTACCCTTCAAGTCGAAGCGCAAGGCCGGTGGATCGATGGCCAACTGCGCGGTGGACACCATCGATGCAAAGGGGGCGCCGTGTGCCAGTGCCTCGCGTGGCAGTCCATCGCGCAGACGGACAAACGGAATTTCGGCCAGCATCACCCTGGCATCGGCCGTGTGTATCGGTCTGCCCTTTTCGGTATGCAGCACGCACGGTTCTGCCGGGGGAAAGTAAAACTCGCGCAAGGCCTCGAACGGTTCGTTCACCAGCACATGCGAGAGCCGGTCCTGCGAGCGGCCAAACAGCGACAGCGCGTAGCCCAGAAAGAACCCCATGGTCTTGCGGCCGCCGGCGATTGACACATGCAAAGCGCAGGTGTCGTCGCCGCACAGCGTGCGCACTTCTGCGAGCAGCGCGTCGGCGGCAAGCGTGTTGTCCGCGGGTGTGCGAATGTCGGTGAGCGGTGTTCCATTTGCGTCGCGGATCACCATAATGTTCGCGGGCGCGAATGCGATTTGTCCGGTCAGCCCGTAGTCGCGGCACAGCGCATGGAACTGCCCGTCTTTGGGATCGAGCAGAGACAGCCTTGCCCGCTCAGCGCCCTCGGCCGTCGTGACAAGGCGTATCTCCGTTGGAATCCACGGTTCAGCCTGCGCCACAGCCAGCGCATACAGCGTTTCGGTGACGATCTGCGGGGTGAGTCCGGTGACGGCCAGGAGCACGCGGCGCGGGTAGGTGTTAGCGGACATTTTCACGCTATCCATTGCGATATTTCGCTCTTTAACGTTTTGATGGCCGCGCCGGATACGATATGGATGTTGGCGGCTTTGGCTCTGGCGGAATTTGCCGCTACACGCGCTTTGTCGGCGTTGCCATAGGAGACCGAAAGCCGGCCGCGATAGTCGATCAACATGCCGCGGGTGCGAAGCCCCCCCATTTTTAACAGCGTCTCGAGTTTGTAGATCGCTTCGGTTCCCTTATCGTCGCCGGAGTTGCCTGCAGTGGCCAGATTCGCCGCCTTGCATTCGATCAAATGCAAGGTGTTGCGATACAGGAATGCGCCGTCTATCTCGTTTGACGTGGTGCCGTCGGATGCCGTGACTTTCACGTTCATCCCGTAGTCGGTAAAGTGTTTGGTGCCGGCAAGATCGGCTATCGCCTTGAACACGTGTTGCTCCAGCCAACCGCCGCCAACGAACTTGCGCGAGGCCTCGGAGGCAAAGCGGATGCCGGTGCTCTCCCGATGAATATGGCCACCCTCGGTGAACAAATCGATGACTTTGTTGAGGTTTATTGAGTCGCGTTGGCGCTCGTCCAGTTTTTCTGTCAGCAAGCCTCTGGATTGTGCGGCAATGGCATTGAGTTCGCCGAGGGAAGGCCCGAATATCTCCACGCCGTCGACTATGCGCATTGTAAGGTCAGACTCGGCGCGCGTGATATTGGGTTTGGCCGGGCGCTCGCCGTCTGCGAAGGTGTAACCATGAACCTCCAGAAAATCCGCAAGTCCGACTTTTCCAGCCAACGACGCCTGACGCGTACGATCACCAAACACGAAAAGTTCGTCCGTCTGCACGTTCACATAAAAAACCGGTTTATTTGCATCGCGGAACGCTTCCTGCGCCGCCATCGCCATGAGTTTTGTACCGCCGGTGACATTCAGTGCGACGGTGACTTCCTGCCGGTCTAGAAAAGCGAAGAAGGTGTCGTAGATGCCAAAGTAGTCGTAGGCATCCTCGACAGGCAGCCGTTCAATCGTGATACCGCGCCGCTTCAGAACGTGCTCAAGGTCGTCCGCATGGGCCGTCATCTCGTGGCTGGTTGCGAGAACCACCCGACGCGGACGCCACTGGGCGTCGATCGCAGCAAGTAGATTGGGTGTGGCCTGCCCCGAGACGAGACAAACGTGTGTGTCGTAATTCATGCCACCTCCAAAGGGACTTTATTCGCCGCCGGTTCTATGTGATAGAGCACAAGACTTGCGCCCAGCATTTGTAATTCATCCGCCGTCAATTCCCGCCCCCGCCAAGCCGCCGGCACCTGCAGCGACAGATGAAAATAACGCGCGCCGCGTTTGCATACGGCGGCCGCGATGTTCACCGGCAGCGTGCCGATGACGATATCGCCGTCGCCAACCTGCTGCGGATCAAGATGCGCGACCCAGCGCCCGATGGCAAGTCGCTCGCGCCTGGCCCATTCAATCGCCCCAGGGTGGCGCGAGACAAACCAAGTGATGTCCAAACGCCTGCCGGTGGAAATTTTATTCATGCCGGTATGGTAGTGGCGCTGGCGGAGCAAGTCGCGCGTGGCAAGCTTGCCATGTGGCGAGTGCTGCAATGGACGGCAATTCCGACTCAGGCGTGCCGAGCCGCTTCTTTCAATACCTCGGCCGCCCATTGGTTCAGGCTTTTCCCCGCCGCTTGGGCGGCGATCAGGGCCGAGCCGTGCACTTCGGGCGGAACGCGCAACATCATTTTCCCGCTGGCGGGTTTTTCAGGCTCGATTCCCTTTGCCTTGCAGTCTTCGATCATGAAATCAATGGCAGCTTTGAAGTCGGCGCGCAACTTTGCGACCGTTTCGCCATGAAAGCCGATGATGGCGCGAACGCCAAGCACGCGCCCGACAAAAATGTTGTCGCGCTCGTCAAACTCGATGCGGGCCGTGTAGCCCCTGTGTGTCATGCTGCTCATGGTTTAATCTCCAGTCGCTGAAGAAATTCGCGTGCACTTTCCACCTGGTACCTCTTCGCCTCCTTGCCCGGGTGCGGCCGGTGCGCATGCCATTCTTCCACGCCGAGGGTAAATTTCACCCGCGAGCCTTCGCGTTCATGCAATGTTGCGCCAAGGCCGAGTAACAGGCTTTCGATATCGGCAAAGGCGAGTGACGCCGCTGTTGGCCTGGTGAATACGCTGCGAAGTGTTTTGGCATGCTTGCTTTTCACGTTCCGAATGATAGCAAATAGTGCAATCATAAGCAATCAGTTTCTGCAATCACGATGCTCGACGTCGGTCGCGCCTTATGCAATGCCCGCCGGCAGTCCCGTCCACTGAATGCCGGCGGGCAGGCTGGCGCGGCCGACGCGGCCCTGAAATCCACGCACCGGCAGCGGGTAGCAGCGCACATCATCTTCGCCGTCTTTGATCAGGGACGCCATTTTCTCCAGGCAGCGGTCTTTGTCGGCATCATCACCGACCAGCAGAAACACGCTGTATTCGAGCGGCGTGGCGTGCTTGCACATTTCGCGATGCACGCGCTGCAGCCGGCGCGGATTGGCGATGTCATAGCCAATGACAAAGGCGCGGTCGCTCACGCTCAGAATGGCACCGCGTCAGGGGCGGCGGTGGCGGCACCAAACGTTGTCGCCGCTGCGCCAGTCTGCGCGAGCGCCGCGGTCAGGTCCGAGCCGGCTTCCGAGAGTTTTTTGCGCAGTCGCTCGGCCAGGGGCTCCCACTCGGCATAAAAGCGCGCGCGGCCGGCCTTGCCCAGCCAGCAGCCACCGTCCAGGATTGAAAAATCACCGGCACGCAGCTTTTCACTGCGAAAAAGATGCAGCATGTGGCGATCGACCTCCACCCGCAGCGGCTCGACCACGTCGCAGGCGAGTGATTCGCGGCCAAAGTCGAGGCTGTGATAAAAACCGATGAACGGGTCAAAGCCGCCGCTATACAGGGCCAGCACCGCCTCGGCATGCAGCAGCGTGTAGCCGAGCGACAGCGCCGCGTTGACCGGGTCTTTGGGCGGGCGCCGGTTTCGTGTGGAAAACTTCAGCCGTTCGGGCAACAGATCGCCAAACCCCTCAAAGTAGGCCGCCGCCCCCGCACCTTCCAGGCCACGCAGCGAGCCGACCGACATGTGCTGACCGACTGCGGCAATGGCGTTTTCAATCCGACGCAACGAGTGGGTCAAAAGGTAGCGCGAACGCGGCTCCTCATCGCGTCGTTCGGTCAGAAATGTCGCCTGGGAACGCAGCTTGGCCGCGACAATGCCGCGCGCAAAGCCGAGGCAAAACGCCGCATCCTGCGACAGCCGGTACTGCGCCACCCGGCGCGCCGCGTCGTTGTGCGGGCGGCCAAGCAACAGCGTCGGCTCGGCCTTGCGGCCCGAGAGCACCACCACCCCGATGCCGCGCTCACCAAGCTTGCCCAGCAACGATGAGGACAGCGTGACATCCCCGCGCAGGAACACGCGCGACAGCGGCATGAGCGGAACCGTGCCCACCCGTTCCCCGTTTTCGTAAAACACCAACGCCTCACCATCGGCCTTGAGTGTCACCCCGCGTCTATCGACGTACAGGCTGGTCATTGGATCACCATGTCATCAGACGATCATGAACACATCGGTTACCGGCAGCGTTGCCCGGCCCAGACCCTCGCTTTTCATGCGCGGGTCAAGCTGGAAAATATGCGCCCGGTCCTCCGACGGTTCGAGCAGGCGCTCAAGCGTCCGCCGTACGTCGCGCAATTCAGCCGGCGTAAGCCAGCATTCGAAAAATGATTTTTGCCCGCCCACGCGGTAGCCGAGCAGATATTTGTGCACGCGATAGAGCCGCTTCGGGCTGCAAATGTCGTAGCAGACCAGGAAAAGAGTTCGCGCGGCGTCGTTCATGCGGTAAAGATAAGCCGGTTCCGACGGACGATCCAGTACGGCAAGCTTGCCGATGGCCGGAACAATAATGTGGGAGCCTCGAGGACAGACCACGTTCTCCCTCCCGCTCAAGCTGGGGCATGTGCTGGAAACCCTTGCAGGGCGCGCTCCGGCCGATAGGCCGAAGCGGTTCGACGGGCACCGAGAGTTCTCGGCGAAATTCCCGTCTCACCCCGTCTGGCGCGGATTTTCAGCCGATCCTCGCACGAATACGCGTGGTCTGTCTTATGAACAATGGTCAGCGTATCTTGACCATACCCCGCCACAATCAGGTCAACGCGTTCACTATGGGCGGCATTGCATCGTAATTCAGGTCTATCGATTGAGCAGATTCGTGAGCTGCTTTAGGGCGCACGGCAAAACCGTCAATCCTCCAGCCTGAGCACGCTTGGCGCCAGTTCCGCGGCGTTCATTTTCAATACAAATTCCTGGACTCTCAAAGCCGGGACGGTTAGCGTCAACGTTCCCCGCGCAACGACCTCCCAACCGCCACCCAGCTGGTGCACAAGTTCTGCGATCGGATTGGAATTATCGAAACCGGGGGAAATGTGAAACCGGAAATGTTCGAACGCTCGGGGGACCACCAGCTTTGTCAGGCGCAAGGTATTGCCTTCCGAACGATCGGCAAAGAACTCATCCCCCCAGTGAAGGCGCAAGCCGGAAAACGGCCCATAGCACCGCTCGGCCAGGCGATACCGGTTGCCGCCAAGTGAAACCGCCTCAATATCCTCTGATTCGGTTTGAACGCCGTCAGCACTGACCAACTCGCCGGACGCCAACCAATGTGGACCGGACTCATCCTGACCTACCGGAAATATCAGGCTGAATTTTTCAGAGCCCGTCAGTTGGTCGTAAAAAGGGCTGGGATTTTTTTGTTCCATCGTTCAAGACTTCATGCAAGCGAATTAGAGGGTGTTATGCACGACATGGCAGGCGTCTCAATCCCCGTGCTCTCAGCGTTTCATGCAGCAGCGTCTGGATTATCAGCAAGCCGAACTGCCGCCGGATGTAATTGCAATAAAAAACCACCAGATCGTTCGTGACGCCCCGCCGCGTTGCCAAAGCTGGGATCCGCTTTTTTCAATCACCGACGCAGTGCCGGGAAGCCCTTGTAGTGCGAAGAATAGGAATCATCGGGCGCCTCACCATTGAGCAGGCACCCGACGGGTTTTATGTAGCTGTGTATGGTGCGCCTGGGGGTTTCGTGCCAGCCTATATTAAAGGCTGCGAGTTTGGGGAAAAAATACAGCGTGCTGTAAGGCAGGTGATTGTGTATCCAGTAGGCAAGAGCGCGCCAGTCTGCGCCGGCATCGTAGCGGTCGGAAAACCAGGGAACGACAACACACGCAATCGCCCCTTTTTTGCCGTTTTTGTCCGGGTGGTCCCAGATGTGGCCGGCAAAGTTGCTTTCATTCGAAGCGCAATTGTGTTTCCTTTCGTTGCCAAGCTGGTTCACGGCCGGCGAACGATAGGCCGATCGAATGGCGATTCTCCCGAACGTCGCATTCAGGGGCTCAAGCAGAGTTTCGCAAAGTTGTTTGCCGACCTCGATCGCAAGATCCGGATTGTCGGGAATGTTTGCCATGCCATAGACATTGGCGATTTCGCTATGCAGAAAATCACGCATAAAAAACGACGAGGAAAGGCGCTCGCGGCCGAAATCCTCGAGTGCACTCACCGATTCAGGACTTTTCATTGCAGTTCCCCCGGAATAACGGATTTTCGAAAATCATCTCAGTACCCCCCATAGCACCCGCGCATGATGGCGGACAGAAATATAAATGCCACAACCCAGAAAGCCAGGGATAGTAGTTGTCCCATTAGCGGGCTGCTTCCATAAAAGAGGGGCTTGTTCCGATTGCGGTGCCCCCGATATCCTGATGCAGCGCGCCAATCGCTGTGCGCGCCACCACGCCGGAAGCCGCCTTGTTTATTGCAGGCAGGTGATGCGAATTACAGGTTCGCCCGGCGTCGTTCATGCGGCAATAGTAGGCCGGTCGCGGCGGGCAAGCCAGGACGGCAAGCTTGTCGCCAGCGAGCGATTGCGGCGTTGACCGCGCTATCGGAGCATCGCGACGGATCGCGCTTGACGAACGCGGTCAGTCTATTGACCTGTGTTGTGCCACTTACATGATTTTTCGCCGCCGCTGGTCACACATATTTCGAAAGGAACCAGAACATAAGGAGCGGCCGGCGCAGATTGGACGGGGTACCAATACGGTACTGTGTAATACACGGAAGTGTCTGTGTACCCACCTGGCGGGATACCGCCCACGCTACCCCCGCCAGTGCCGCGTTGCCCCGACCCGTTCAGGCCGGTGCGATCGCCGGGTCCGCCGTTGCGATACACATATGGAAGCTCTGATTAAGTCCATAAATCGTCATTCCCGCGAAAGCAGGAATCCATTTTGACTCAATGAATCCACGCTTTAGGTCAAGGTGGATTCCCGCTCCCCGATTAAAGCATTCGAGGACAAGCTTCGCGGGAATGACGGACTTAATCAGAGCTTCCATAGGTGATGGGCTGGGACGGGGTGGCAGGTTTGCTAAAGGATACCGCCGCTCTCCCGCCGAGCGTCAGCGTCTGGTTCTGTGCCAAGGCAGGTGCCGACAATCCGATCGGCACAGCGAAGGCCAGCACTAACGGTATTCGCATTTTTTATCTCCATTCTGGGCGCAGTACGTCTCAATCCCTTTGTTTTCAGGGCTTCATGCAAGCGAGATTCTTACAGAGCGCTTTCCGAATATTGACTGGTCTCAATCCCTTTGTTTTCAGGGCTTCATGCAAGCAACACTGAAGACCCTGGTGCGCGAGGTTGGAGGGTCTCAATCCCTTTGTTTTCAGGGCTTCATGCAAGCTCAAGCGGCGAGTGGTGTACCGAGCCTGACCGGTCTCAATCCCTTTGTTTTCAGGGCTTCATGCAAGCCCAGCGTTGGCTACTGGCAGCAATACAAAACGCAGAGTCTCAATCCCTTTGTTTTCAGGGCTTCATGCAAGCGGAGATTGATATGACTAACGTCAAAGCAGTACATGTCTCAATCCCTTTGTTTTCAGGGCTTCATGCAAGCAAACTCGGTGATGAAGTCGAGATACCGGAGGAAGTCTCAATCCCTTTGTTTTCAGGGCTTCATGCAAGCGACGGTGACGCCGATGCTAACGTCAAGGCGGCCAGTCTCAATCCCTTTGTTTTCAGGGCTTCATGCAAGCAGTTTATTCACAGGAGATACACCATGATTAAGAACGGGTCTCAATCCCTTTGTTTTCAGGGCTTCATGCAAGCCGCCGCTATGACACCATCAGCAAAGCGTGGATTGTCTCAATCCCTTTGTTTTCAGGGCTTCATGCAAGCCCACGAGCACCGCGTTGTCGAGGTGCTATCCCGTGTCTCAATCCCTTTGTTTTCAGGGCTTCATGCAAGCGTCGGATGCGTATGCGAAAGCGTACACGGCGATTGTCTCAATCCCTTTGTTTTCAGGGCTTCATGCAAGCCCGCCCAAGTCACGCGTGACTTGAACCCTATCGGGTCTCAATCCCTTTGTTTTCAGGGCTTCATGCAAGCTCATGGATATGAATATAAAAGAGCAGATAGTAATGTCTCAATCCCTTTGTTTTCAGGGCTTCATGCAAGCCTTGGCACCTTGAAGATAATGCTGTGGGTGCAGTTGGTCTCAATCCCTTTGTTTTCAGGGCTTCATGCAAGCGAGCGCCGGCCAGTTTAACCAGTGCCAACTGGAAGTCTCAATCCCTTTGTTTTCAGGGCTTCATGCAAGCTTACAAACTACGGGCAAAGCACTAAAGAGCGTACCCGTCTCAATCCCTTTGTTTTCAGGGCTTCATGCAAGCTTAAAGATTGGTACAGCACACGACAGTTTGAGTGTCTCAATCCCTTTGTTTTCAGGGCTTCATGCAAGCCCGAAAGCGAGGGCCGAAGTCGAAGGGCGCAAACTGTCTCAATCCCTTTGTTTTCAGGGCTTCATGCAAGCATAAACGCGGTTTTCGATGAGGCATTCGGCAATGCGTCTCAATCCCTTTGTTTTCAGGGCTTCATGCAAGCCCGCGCCTCATTGCCGCGTACAGAGCGGTTAGCATGTCTCAATCCCTTTGTTTTCAGGGCTTCATGCAAGCCCAACATGGCGTACGTGGTGGAGGAGACGAAGTAGTCTCAATCCCTTTGTTTTCAGGGCTTCATGCAAGCCACGGGCGGGTAACTACAACAAGAACCTCTTCGCGGTCTCAATCCCTTTGTTTTCAGGGCTTCATGCAAGCCAAAACACGCTGGCTTATTTCGCCATCCTAGCCAGTCTCAATCCCTTTGTTTTCAGGGCTTCATGCAAGCCTATGAGCAGGGCAGCAAAGGCTGCACTCGAGAAACGTCTCAATCCCTTTGTTTTCAGGGCTTCATGCAAGCGTAGTGGTTCTCGTTGGCTGCCACGGCACGCTGAGTCTCAATCCCTTTGTTTTCAGGGCTTCATGCAAGCAAAGTAGTTTCTCAACATCAAAAAGGAGCTCGTCTCAATCCCTTTGTTTTCAGGGCTTCATGCAAGCACCTTGACAATTCTTAATTAACTCCGGGAGATTAGTCTCAATCCCTTTGTTTTCAGGGCTTCATGCAAGCCCTTGGGTGTTGCTGACTGCAGTTCCTTGAGCGTGTCTCAATCCCTTTGTTTTCAGGGCTTCATGCAAGCTGATCCTGGGCAATTTTCTCCTTTTCTCCAATGTGTTGTGGTGTGACGTCGCGAACTTCTCCGCTATCGGCGGAGGTGTGTGTATTTTCGGGCTTGTCAAGCGTGTAATGCCCCAGTCCGAACGCCGCTTCCTTGCCGGCGTGAATCCATTCGCCAAGTTGCAGGAACGGGAGAAACGGCGCGATCGGTCCGCTGAGAGTCCAATCGCCGACGACGCCACCGAGCGCCATTTTCTGCTGCTGACGGCTGGAGAAGCGCGTCCAGTCGCGCCAAACGAGGTGTTTGTTGTCCTGAATGCCGGCGCTAGCAGCGAGTAGCGACGCGAAATCGTCTATCAGTACGCCATTGCCATGGAACTCGGCCAGCAGGTTGGCGCGTCGGACCAGGGCCATCAGCAGCGTGCGTGCATCGAGCTTCTCGGGTGACAGTGCATGGCCGTTCTTTTGCAGGCGCAGTGGCGTGTGAAAATGCAGCGTGCGCTCATCGTCGGCCACATCATTTATTGCGGCGGTTCTGAACGTGATTTCCTGGGGATGCGGGATGAGGGTGCCGCTGTCGGGGCGATGAATTTCAGCCTCCCCGGTTGCGCCGCAATGAACCACGCGAACCAGTTCGGCAGTACCGTCACCGGCCCCTACGCCGCGGGCCAATGCCCGCCGCCAGGCCAGAATGATGAGCGGCAACTCGGGCAGCGCACGGCCGATGAGTACGTGGTGAAAAAAGAATGTTTCGCCCGGGTTGACCTGACGCGCGCCCCATGCGGGTGGTTCGATGATGTAGGGCACCGGAATTTGCGAGAACTTCTGCAGCGCATGTGCGGGCGGTGGCGGCGGGGCGAATAGTGCCGGGTAGGGACAAGAGGAGAGCAAGGGGCAGCCGCCGCATTCCTTTTGTTTTGTCATGCAGGCGAGTTGCCGCAGGGCGTGACCGAATGCGCCGCGCAGCATGGAGCCGGCGTAGTCGGGCAGGCGAATGGGAGAGATCGCCCGCCATTCGAGACGGTAGCGGGCGAGGGGGAAGGTGGTTGTGCCGGCTGGTCCCGCTGGTTGGATTTCAGGAGGCATCAGGGGGCATCGCCGAAATCGCTTTGCGCAGCCGTGGCAACTCGAATTCGACGATATTCCAAAGCAGGCTTATATCCACACCGAGATATTGGTGGGCGAGCACGTTGCGCAGCGCGGAAATCTGCTGCCATGGAACCGCAGGCGCCGCCGCCGCAAGCGCCCCGACGTCATAATCCTTTACCGCCTGGCCGATAATCTCCAGGTTGCGTATCACGGCATCCTGGGTCTTGGTGTCGGCCAGAAAGGCTGTCTTCCCGTCGCGGACGTAATCGTCGATTCTGTCAAGACACAACTGGATGTGTTTGAGAAAAACGCTCGGGTCGCGGGTCACAACGGCCGCGCCTCATCCAGAATGCGCTGGCGCAAGAAGGGACTCACCCCGTCCGGGGTGACGATATCAACGCGCCGGCCGAGCAGTGCTTCGGCATCCTGCTGCAGTCCGACCAGATCGAGCAGTGATGCGCCGGGTGCGAATTCCACCAGCAGGTCGATATCGCTTCCGGCATGGTCGTCACCGCGCAGTGCAGAGCCAAAGACGCGAACGCGGATCGCGCGATGGCGGCTGGCCAGGCCGAGGAGGTCGTCGCGGTGGTGGTGGAGGTGATCGAGGGTGTGCATGGCAAGGTTCCCGGTATCTGCGGACAAATGATATCAATATGCGAGGGAGAGGGTGGTCACTTTCCGGCGATCCATTGTTTGACTTTGAGCGTGTCCTGGTAATCGCGATCCTTTTCCGGATTTTTCTTTTCGGATTTTTCTTTCCACTTCTTGTCTGCTTCCATGCGAGCCTTAAGTTCGTCGGCGACTGCGCGCTTTTCATCACCATCCCATTCTCCGGCTTTCAACCCGGCCATGAGTGCGCTGAGTTCGGGCTGATTCTTGTCGGTCCGGGAATGGAGAAATTCAGCAATAGAACGCTCAACAGGATTCATTCTGGTGAGGGCCTGCACCCTTTTCTGTTCCCCCTCCTTCAGGAGGCGCTGCTCCTCTCGTTCTCGCTCTTTGCGTTCCTGCTCGGCTTTGGCGTGTGGATCTTCTTTCATCGTTCCATAGCCGACTGATGTTTTTGCACCGAAGCCCAGCCACTTTCCGGCATGGTCAAAAGCGGCTTCGAGCAGACTGCGCCAGGTTTGGCGCAGCGGGGCATCGCGTAACAAGGCTGCGTTGCATTCGACAAAAAAAGTGAATCGCGACTTGGCCGGCACGGCGAGAAAGGAAATCGGGTTGGGGTTTTCACTGTTGTGGGGGCCGTGTTTTCCCTGTTGGTAATACTCGCCGTGATGAGGGGTCATCATTTCGACTGACATTTCATTCTTGTGCAAGACGGGGAGAACGTCCCAAAAGCGCAGTGCGCCCTGTTGTGGGTGGGTATCGCGGGTGTGGTCTTCTTCGCCCGGACCGAACAATGCGCGAATGGCATCCTCGTCCCAGCCTTTTGTTTCGCCCCATTCACCACTGGTCAGTTCTTCGGCAGCCTTGCGGATGACTCCCTTGACGCCGGAACCGGCAAGGTAGGGCAGGCCGTAGGGCGTGAGGAAAGCAAATCCGTTTTCCAGCGGGTGCTCATTGCCAAGACCGGTGGCGAAAGGTGCTGTGCTTATGCAGGGAACTGCGAGCACTTGTTCGCCCAGCAATTCGGCAGCGGTGTTCTGGCGTGCGCAGAAAGCGGCGAGGAGTTTGACGCTGTGCTCGGGGAGTGTTTTGAGCGCGTCGAGCATGGGCACGACACCACTTTTCGGCTTGCTCCAGTCCTCATTCCAACCGGCGTAATAGAGGCTGAAACGATGGCCCGGTGGGGCATCGGAAAAATCTTTGAGATACGCAGGGACGGCAGCGGGCATGAGTTATCTCCCGGGATTGAGAGCGGCAGCGAACTGGCGAATCCAGCGCAGAAGCAACAGGGATTCTTCAGTGGCCTGGCGGTAGGTCGGACTGTCTGCCTGGAGCAGGATGCTCATTAGCGCACTAAAGCCCGGGTCTTTGTCGGCGCCACCTGCTCGTACGCTAATCCAGCGTCGCAGGTGTCCAGCCAATGCCTTGTGGTTCGCCTTTCCCTTGTCTTCGTAGAACGCCAGCGTCTGCATCAACCCGTTGTTCATGATAAGCGCGGGTGCTGCCTTGGCAAGGTTGGTGTATTCACTTGCTGCGAGGGCGATGCCTTCCTGCGCCATTGCCCATGCGGCTTGCGAGCGTTTCTGTTCCAGTGTCATTGTGCTCATGCGGGTCTCCTTACTTGACTGCCGTGACAACGACCTGACCTCGCCCGGTCGTGGCATCACCGCCGAGCTGCAGCAGTTTCCCATCGAGATTGGCAAGCACATGGCTGATTACCGCTTCGGCTGCGAACTCGTCTTTGCCGCTGCGTTCGGCACTGGCCATCAACGGCGCAATAAGCAGACTTTCGGGCGGCAGATTTTCGACGTAAAACAGCCCGCCATCACTGGCGGTACCGGTTTTGTCGTCGATGCGTACATGCGGTTCAACCACCGTGGCATTTTTTACAAAGTAGGCAAAATCTTCGTCAGAGAGCAGCACCAGGTCAGTCTTGATCTTGTCGCGGAAGAACGCGTGCGCATCGCCCTGGGGCAGCGCGTGATCTGCCAGCCAGGCAGCAATCGTTTTGAGTTCCGCGTTTTCGCTGGCTTTGTATTCAAAGGCTTCAAGCGCCAGTGAACCGCCGGTGGTGAGCCCCGCATCGCACACATTCGCATCGCCTTCGCCAATATGTTTAACCGAGGCGGGCAGCCCGGGTTTGCCAAGTAGCTCCAGCAGCCGACTGGCGCGAGACAGTGCCAGCGGGCTGGTCGCATAAACGTAGCCGCGTTTCAAGGAGCGTACCGGGAAAGCAAGCAGTTGGGCATCGCCAAAACTCACCGCGCCAGCGTAAAGTTCTCCGCCTTCCGGGCCAAACAGCCGTTCGAGCAAGTCGCCCTTCCAGCCGGGCAATTGCGCAAACCGATGGCGAATCGCCCCCTTGATGCCGGAACCGGCAAACAAGGGGTGGCCGGTGTGGCGCTCGCGCTGTATCGGACTGTCGATCAGGCCGAAAGCCGTGCCCGCGCCCATGTGAACGGGGCTGACGGCGTAGAGAAAGAGTGCGGTGTGAGCTTGGTACATGGTTTGGTTTCCTGTCTGGATGTCAATTATCCGTGGTTCAAAGCGCCCACGGTGCGATGGCAAGCTTGCCGAAGCCTTCGGCGTATCGGGCGGGGTCTTCTATTGGAAAGCCATTGTGCGCGAGCGCCTTGAGCGTGGCCAGGTCGCCCGTATAATTTTCAAACCAATATACGCTGCCCGTCGGCGCAACGCGCTGGGCCGGCTTGGGTTTGTTGGTGACCAGATCCCAGCCGGAAATGGTTTCGGCGCGGCTGACCGAGGCGGCAACCAGCGTGGCGGGGACACCGTCCGGGCGCCAGCCACCACTGAACAAGCCGGGGGTGGTCAGCATCAGGCGGAAACGGCCTTCCTTCTCGATTCGCGCCCAATCCGGTGCCGTTGGCGGAGTCGAAACGGAGCGCACGACCGCGCCTCGGCCATCACCGCCCAAGCGGACGAGGCTTTCGGCCGGTAGATTGTTGGCGCTGCCTTCGTAAGCTGCAAAAAAGCCAATACCTTTTTTCAATGCGATGGTTTCGGTGGTGTAGATTTTTCCATCGGCGGCGCTGCGCGTTTTGGGGTCGAGTGCTATTCCCAAGCGCGGGTCGGTCTGCCAGAGATCGCCAGAGCGCGCGAAATGTTTGGCGTTCAAGGGCTGACCGGCCGACCACCCGGCGATGCCAGCGCCGGTGAGCCATAGACCAGTCACGGGCTTACCCGGTATGTTGGTTTGCAGTGTGGGCAACTTGGGCAGGGCGTGGCTGCTGGCAATCCCCGGTGGCGTTGGGCAAGGGCGCAGATAGGTGGCATCTGCGAGATCGGTTTCATGGCTGACGACTACATCGGCAGGCAAGGGCCAAAGATGTTCGACCGTCTCACCCTGATGAAGGCGAGCCAGACCGAATTGGCTAAGCCGGAAATCGCCGAGTGAACCCAGGCTTGCACCTTCGGCCATCAGACGCGAGCGTATGGCACCTGCGGCGAGCGAAGGCCAGGGCGGCATCAGCGCCTCGCCATGCGCACCCGCATCGGCAAAGAGTTTGTTGCCACGCAGGTACAGAACATCGAGTGGTTCGAGAAAAAGAGATGTCATGGTCAGATTTTCTCCCGGTACTCGGTACGTCCCTCACGGGCAAGGAATTCGGCAACGGCCAGCATGTCGCGTATCAGTGCCGCTTCGGGGCTCTTCAGGCTGTCGCGTGGGTCTGCGCCTCTGTCACGACCTACTGCGCAAGCGATTTCAGCCAGCAAGGGGCCGAGCGCACCAGCGCTGTCACCACCCTGGCGTTTAAGCTGGTGTTTGAGATTCGCCGACAACAGGTTTTTCAATGTTTCGCTGTCGATCTGGCTTGCCGTGGGCAAGTCTTCCAGCCAGCCTTGTGTCAGGTAGGCAGCGCGGCGCGATGTATTGCCGACGAAGCTGTCACGCAGCTTGATGAGCAACGCCATGGGCGTGTTGGTGAGAGAGCCTTTGAGTGCATCAGGCCATGTTTCGCCGGGAACAATCCACGGCAAGGTGAGGTGCACCGCGCCACCGGAACGCTTTAGCAGATTGATCGAGAAAGCATCGCGCCCGCCTTGCGTCTTGGCCCGCTTTTCAGTGGCCCGCAATTCGCGCAGGACGCGGGACAGCGGTGTCTGGTGATGGGCAACGATTGCGCCCGCCGACGCAGTGGCCTTTTCTCCCATCAAGCGCAATAGTTGTCCATCCAGCATGGCATGGCCGCGTTTGAGTTTGGACATGCCACGCTCATTGCCGAGTTTCAATAGATCGGCAAGACCTTCCTGTTCCGGCCATACGCCGGAATAAGCGAGGCGCAGCAGTGTGAGGCAGCGCAGCAGATCGTCCACCGATACCATCGCCAGCACATCATCGCCACCCGCATAGATGAGCTTGCCCTTGCACAGGTCTTCGACGACGTGTCGCGCCATAGTCAGGGCAAAGTCGTTAAGTGCCGCCGAAATTGCCATGTGCCGGGCTGGCGAGACAGCACGCGTTGAGGCCAGGTAAGGGGCTAGCTGTGGGAATTTTTGCGCGGCGGTATGGCGGATTTTTGGGTGCCAGGTGTCGCCGTAGGTGAGCAGATAGTCCGGCTCTGTGCCCGACAACCAAGCGCCCATGCGATCGCCATCGAGCAGGATGAAGGCGTAATAGGCTTCGGGTTTTGCGCCGAGCAGTTTTGCGATGTCTCGATCGAGGGCACGTGCCCGGTCTTCGGGCAGCTCGTCCTGATCCAACAAACCCGGCAAGCGGGCTGCCAAATCTCTGGTTTGACTGTTTACGGCTTCGCGAACGTAGAGTTTTCTGATCAAGCGGCGCGGTAGGGCGGTGGGTGGCGCCGTGCTCGCTTCTGCAATCAGCCGTTCAAATTCGCCGACGCGATTGTCGGAAAGCCCGCCGTCCTCAATCCATCGCTCCATCGACGTGGCCAGTGCCATGGTGTGCGTGGAAACGACGTAGCGCTGTACCTTGATATCGAGCGTGGCGGCGATTTCTTGCGCGAAAGTGCGCGGCCACATGCGCTTGAGCATGGCCAGCGCCGACAGATGCTCTCCCTTGCGGAACAGGCCGGGAAATGCCTTGGTTGCTTTGTTCCACAGTGTTGGCGCATCCTTGCGCCCTTGTTTGCCATAGGCAAGCTGGGTGCGATCGGTGGTGAGCCACTCCGCCTCGCCAGTGAGATCGCAGCGGTAACCCTCGTATTTCGTTTGCACAAACGGGCGAATGCTTTTGGCCGACGCCGCAACACGGTCGAGCAGATCGTAAATGGCCGGGTAGAGCACGCCGGGATTCGGGATAAAGAACCATGCCCCTTCGACTTCGATTTCTTTGGCGAGTACCTGCCAGACTTTGCTACCCAAAAAGCCCGGTTTCTCCACCTTGCCAAAGAATGGCTGACTGGCAGCGACCAGGGCTGGCTGGTCTTTATCGGCCTTGCCTTCGCTATCGGTGGCAATGAGACCAAATGGGACGCTCGCCCAGTGCACCTCCGGGAATCCGGCCAATTGCTCGGCAAGTTGTGCATGGCAAGGTAATGTAGGGTCATTGCCCAAGCCGCTTTTGTCCAGCAATTCGGCCAGCATGGTTTGGGCGTTCTTCAAGACCCAGTTGCGCACCGCTTCCGTTACTTTTCTCGCCAGCTCTTCGGCGCGACCAGCGGGCACGATGGCGACGAATTTGTTGGGTAAGGCCGCGCCGAACAGCGGGTTGGCATCGGTTTTTTCTGTAGCCCAATCGCAATTTGCGAAACGATCTCCGGGCAATCCGATCTCGTTTTGTAGCCACAGGTCAACCTGGGGCACCCCGCGCAGCTGTGGAAAAATAACCGCATCCGGTCCGATTTCGTCGGCGATAATTTTCAACCCTTCCCACGCGAGGCGCGAGAGCAGATGCGAGCCTGCCCAAAGGTCTGAAGTCGTGCGCGCGGCGGCGATAAAGTCTTGTACCGGACCGAAACTCATGGCGAGCAGCGCGGCATTGCCGTGGGTATCAGCAGTGAACGCCGTTGCAAAGGCGGCCGTCAGGTCAAGGTGCGCCCAGATAGTGTGGTCAGGCACGCGGGTGTCCGCGGGCAATAAGCGCCACAGGGTACGGATGTCCGCGTCAATGTCGGGGCCAAATCGCCAGAAATTCAGCGCGGTTTTTTTTGCGTCGCCGTTGACGACGAGTCCGTCAAAGTGGGTTTGGGACACCGCTTTGATATGCGCCGGGTCAATGTCGGCCAGTTTCCCCAGATCGTACTCCTCGCCCGACAGCGGATGAATCAACACCGGCTGTTGATTAAAACGTACTTGCGCCCAGGCATTGCGTCCACCGCTGCCAAACTGCGGACGATCGGCTGCCGATGCCCAATGGTCGCCACGTTTAACCGCTTCGCTGATATCTGACGGCAGGCCGTCCGGAAAGAGGCGTTGCCTGAGTTCGCGCACGGTACCGCCTTCGTGTCCCGCAGGGTCGCGAAGCAGGACGAGCGCCTTTTCTGCCGGATCGTGCGTCCAGGCCGCGAGCTTGGCAAGCCAGGGTTTGCTGTTGTCGCTCATGCTTTGGCTCCGAGGCGCGTGAGCTTGTTTTGCGGATCATCGAGCCAGCGATGGATGTGCTGCCAGACGTCGAGTTCATTAATGCCGCCGATTGCCAAGGGGCTCTTGTGCGGTGTGTGGTAGATGCGTGCCTTGAGTTTGTTATCGGCCGCTGAAACGAGCTTGAAGCGGATTTGGTTGGCGAGTCGTGTCTCGTTACCCCAGCCGCTGACCTTGTGATGTGTGACCGGATAGGCCAGTACATGGCGCTGCTGTGGCTGCCGGTGAGGTTCGCCGCCGTCAAATTTCAGACTGGTACGAAAGCCGATTTTCGTCGACGCGAGAAATTTCATGGCGGACTGCCAGTCGTTAAAATTGATCGCGCTTTCCCAGACGAGCGGGCCTTTCTCGTCACTGCCAACGGCGTGCGGCCAGTCGAGCGTGAGGCACGTTTTTAGCGCGCGCAGTACCTTAGTGAGGTCAGCATGATCGGCGCTAAGCGGTTCCAGCCCGAGAGACAGTGAACCCCAGCCATTGCGCGAGCGACCGCCGAGGGTGCCGAACCAGTCGATGAGTTGCAAGGTGTGGGTAATTGCGCGGGCATCTTTTGCCGGGCAGGCGAGGTCGAGGGTATTGGTTTCGCCTTCCTGAAGGGCTGCGTTGGCTTTGATCTTCGTGCCCTGCTGGAGAGTCAGCGGTCCGTAGCCAAGATAAAGCTGACTGCCGACCGGTCGGGATCTGCCTTCTTTGTCGTGAACTTCACTGTGCGGCACTTGAGGGTCTTGCGTCTCCCAGGTTCGCATTTTCCCCTCATCCCAATGCCCAAGCGCCAAGCGCACCGTGCTCTTGCAAAAGCGGCTGCTGGGTTCCAGCCACGTATTGCCGAACAACATGCCTTCAGTCTCGCGCAGCGAACGGTGCTCGTAGCCAGACTGCGGCGCGGCCGCCACACGCCACCACTCGCGCAAAAGTGCCTTGATCGGCGGCGTACGCCAGACACCGGATTGATGCGCATCGCCGAGAAAAGCCGGCGAGTGAAGGCGCAGATGCAAATGTTTTTGTTGAATCATTGGTTGTCCAGATTTAAAACCGTGATGTTGGTCAGGCGGCTGGAACGTTGGCCGCCGCTTCCCCGGTCCCCGCTATGAGCGATGTCAAGGCTATTTGTGAGCCTCCCGTTTCACTGCATGGAGGGACATTGTTTTGAAGAGGCAGCATATGCCGTTCGCAGAAAAGCCACAACAGCGGCAAGCTTGCCGCTTGATTATCATCGTGGGACGGTGGCAGCGCATTATGTGAAAGCGCGGGCGAAACGTCGTTACCTATACTTTTGTCTAGGCGTTGCTTGCGCAATGAAGTTTTTCGGGGGCGCGCGAAACGAGCTTGTGGCGTGGTTGTGAGTTTCGCAAGAACGACGAGATTGCTTCGCTGCACTCGCAATGACGGAAATTGCTGCGTGCGCAATGACCGCTTTAAACCATCAAATCAAGCCCGGATACGACCCGCCGTCCAGTTGCAGGTTCTGGCCTGAGATAAAGCCGGCCTGGTCGCTGCACAAAAAGGCACAGGCGTCGCCGAATTCCCGTGGGGTGCCAAATCGTTTTGCCGCAACCGTGTCGACGATGCGCTTGCGCGCCTCTGCAAGGCCAATGCCGTCCTCCTTCATCATGCGTTCGGCCATGTATTGCTGGCGCGGCGTGTCGATGCGCTCCGGGAGCAGGCTGTTGATGGTGACATTGTCGATGGCGGCGTCGATGGACAGTGACTTGGAAAAGGCGGTGAGGCCGGTGCGTGCGGTGGTGGACAAGGCCATGTGCGGGCGCGGGCTTTTTACCATGGCCGAGGTGATGTTGACGATGCGGCCGAACTTGCGCGCGCGCATGCCGGGGATGAAGGCGCGAATGAGCAGGATGGGCGCGAGCATGTTGGCCTCGAGGGCTTTCAGCCACATGGCGTGATCCCAGTCGGCGAGCTTTCCCGGTGGCGGGCCGGCGTTGTTGTTGACCAGGATGTCGGCGTCGGGACAGGCGTCGAACAAGTCCTTGCGGCCGGCTTCGGTGGTGATGTCGGCGGTGACCGTGGCGACCAGCACGCCGGTTTCCTTTTCGATACGCGCCTGCGCCGCAAGCAGGCGCTCATGGTTGCGGCCGTTGATGAACACCGTGCAACCCTCGCGCGCGAGCGCGGTGGCGCAGGCGAGTCCGAGGCCTTGCGATGAGGCGCAGACCACCGCGCTACGACCTTTTATGCCCAGATCCATTACGTGGCCTTTCCTTTTGTGTAGTTAGTTAAGGAAAGTCTGATTAAGTCCGTCATTCCCGCGAAAGCGGGAATCCATTTTGACTCAATAAATTCAGGCTTTAGATCAAGGTGGATTCCCGCTTTCGCGGGAATGACGAATTAGAGAATTATTCAGAACTTCCTTAAGGTTTAGCGACCCGCTTCAGTCGTGCTTGTGGTCGTGATGATGATGATGATCGCGGCCGTGACCGTGGTCGTGTCCATGTCCATGGCTGTGACCGTGGTCGCCGTGTTCATGGTGATGGTGCGTGTATCCGTCGTGTGTGTGGCCGCGCGTGTGGCCTATGGGCGCGCCGGATTTGCCCGGTTGGCTGTCCCGGTGATGGTCTTGCGCGTAATGCTGGCGCAGCAAGTCCATGCCGTAGTCGTTGCCGTTGGGTGTGCGCACGATGGTGTGGATGTGAAACTTCGCCGGCAGCGGGTTGGTGAGGAACGCCCCCGAGTGATGGTCGAACTCAATCATCACCACCGGGCTCTGGATGCGGTAGTAAAACGTGTCGTCCTCGCCGGTGCCGCCTATCCAGCAAAAATGCGTGTCCTCAAGGTGGCGCTCGACTTCCTCGATGCGCGCCTGTTGCGGACCGGCGGGCAGGGGCTCGATATAGGCGCCGACCAGCTCGAGCAGCTTGCGCCGCTGCAGTTTGGAGAAGTCGGCGACATCGACGCCCTCGCAGGGAATGACGCGGTTGTCCTGGAAGGCGCCGCCAAGGTGCAGCTGGTCGGCGCGGTGGCGCCGCTCCGGCGGCATGTCGCCGCCGGTGGTGGCCTTGAACAGAACGGCCTTGTCGCTCTGCGCTTGTGACAAGGCGCGCATCAGCTCCAGTCCGCCGTTTTCCTCGTCCTGGAACAGGCGCGTGCCGGCAAACGGGCCGCTGTCGGCGTAATTGGGTTCGGCGCCCATGAAGGCCGGCGAGAGCACCATCTGGTGGCGGATCACCAGGCAGTTGAGGTTGAGGTGATGGCCGGTCAGCTGCCAACCCCATGGTTCCGTCAGCGAAGGCGCGCCGAACAGGGTGAAGTTGTAACTCCATTCGCCCAGCACCGTGGTGTTGAAGGCGAGTTCGCCAAGAAAATGGTTGAGGCGCATGACATCGCGCGCCTTGTCATAACCCTTGGCGCTGAGGCTTTCACGCACCAGCGCGAGGATCGCATCACGCAAGGGCAGGCGCATCTCGTCGAGGCGCAGGCCGTACTTGTAGACGTACATTTCGGTGTTGTTCCAGCGCCGCCATTCGCGCGCATCCACCGGTAATACCAGCGCCGCGCGCTCCTCGGCCGAGACTTCGGCCAGCAGTCGCGTCGCGGCGGCGCTCATCGCCTCGGTGGGGGCGCCGTTGGGGTCGAGTGCGAACAAGCCGGGAATCTGCTTGCCCTCGGTGGTCACGCCGACAAAAGGCTGTTGGTAAAGCATTTCCCATGGCTTGAACAGCAAGTCCTGCACAAACGGGATGGCGAGGCCGTGCTCACCGTGTTCGTGGACGTTGCTGCCGTGCATGGCGGCAATGCGTGGATTGTCCAGGGTGGGCAGGAAGGTGCGGAAATCGGCGTCTTTTTTCAATGAGCATCCATGTCCAATTGGCGCAATGTGCTGTTGCGGGAACGGCCGCTATGCCCCGGCAGCCTGACAAATATAATTGCAGCATAATCGAATCGCGCAGGTATTGCCGCAGACCGGTTATTGGCAGGACTTCACCACCAAGGGCTATGCTTGCCGGCCAGAACCATCGGCAATGGCTATGGCATCAGCGCGTCAAGTGGACGGATCGCCATCACAAAAAAGGGACCACAGTGGCTGCAACCTACGCATATGTTTCCAACGCCGGCGATGGCGACATCAGCAGTTACACGCTTGACCCCGAGGGCCGCCTGACTCCGGGTGCGCGCGCCAAGGCGGCGGGTGAAGTGATGCCCATGACGGTGAGTCCGGACAAGAAAATGCTCTATGCCGCCTCGCGCGGCAAGCCGTTTTCGTTGCACGCTTACAGTATCAACCCGGGCAGCGGTGCCTTGTCTCTGGTCGCCACTTCGCCGCTGGTCGAGAGTTTTCCCTATATTTCCCTCGACAAGACCGGGCGCTTCCTGTTTGGTGCGTCCTACGGCGGGAACCTGGTGAGTGTCAATGCGGTGGCGGCGGACGGCCGTGTTGTTCCAGAGCCGCTGCAGGTGATTCCCGTCGGTCGCAGCGCCCACTCCATCCGCGTCGACGGGAGCAACAAGTTTGTCTACGTGCCATGTCTTGGCAACGACCAGATCTTCCAGTTCAGCTTCGATGCGAAGACCGGACGTCTTGCCTCGAACACGCCGGCGGTCGCGCTGATGAAGCCGATGACCGGTCCGCGCCACTTCGTCACCTCCGGTGACAACCAATACCTTTATGTGCTGAGCGAACTGATGGGCACGGTCACCACGTTTGCGCTGGATGAAAAAAGCGGCTTGATCAAGGAACTGGGCACGGCTCCGGGCCTGCCGGCGGACACCAAGCTGGTTCCCGGAGCGCCGCGCGGTCCGGTGGCGTCCGGAGTGACGCCGCGCAACATTGACAACGATGTCTGGGCGGCCGACATCCACCTCGCCCCGAACGGGAAATTTCTCTACATTTCCGAGCGCACCAACAATAGCATCGGCGCCTTCAGCGTCGACGGCGCCAGCGGCAAGCTCACCTACCTGTCGAGCACACCGACCGAAAAACAGCCGCGCGGCTTTGCCATCGAGGCCAAGGGCAGGTTCATGGTGGTGAGCGGCGAAAAGTCCGACACCATCTCGGCTTACGCCATAGACCAGGCCCGCGGCGCGCTGAAATTGCTCGGCAAGGCGCCGGCGGGCAAGGGCGCCAACTGGGTGGAGATCGTCAGTTTCGACTAGCTGTCAGGAATGGCATAGGCTGGAGAAGCCCGACTGGCGGGCTTCTCCAGCCATTTTCCAATGCAGCCGGCGGCCGCGAGCGGCCGCTGCAAGGCCAGGCGTGCAGAACTGGGATAATGGGGCCTCGCCCCATTTTTTTGGAACACCGATGACAAAACCTTTTGACCAGCGCATCGCGCTGATGAATGCCATGTACAAGCTGCCGGCCAACGCGCGGCCGACGCTGCCCTCCAACGTCGCCGAGCGCCTGGTGAAATTCAAGGCCACCCTGCTCGACGAGGTGCACGAGATCGACGAGATATCGGCCATGGTGGCAAAAGGCGCGGCGCCGGCCGAGGTGCTGGTGGCCCTCGCCGACCTGCTCGGTGATGTGATGGTTTATTGCCGCTCCGAGGCGCTCAAGTACGGCCTGCCGATCGAGCAGGTGCTCGACGTGATCATGGACAGCAACGAGAGCAAGCTGGGCGCCGATGGCAAACCGATATACGATGCCAACGGCAAATTCCTCAAGGGCCCCAATTACTGGAAGCCCGAGCCAAAGATCAAGGCCTTGCTCGAAGCGGCCGGCGTGCAACAAGGCGCGCCACAATAAGCGGCGGTTTTTTCACCTTTCACCTTTCACTTTTTACTTTTCACCCCTTCACTCACTCACCAGGGAGAAAACGACATGCTCAAGGGAAGTTGCCTGTGCGGCAGCATCAAATACGAGGTGTCCGGTGACATCGACACCGTCATCAAATGCCATTGCCAGAAGTGCCGCAAGTCAAACGGCACGGCCTTCGGTACCAACTCACCGATCAAGGCCGACTCTTTCAAGCTCCTGGGCGGCAAGGATGCGCTGGCCGGGTACAAGTCCACGCCCGACCTGGTGCGCTACTTTTGCCGTAATTGCGGTTCGCCCATTTACAGCCAGCGCCTGTCCACGCCGGAACTGGTGCGCCTGCGCATCGGCACGCTCGACACACCGATCAGCGCAAAACCGGCCTTCCATATCTACGTCGGTTCCAAGGCCGAATGGGACGAGATTTGCGACGACTTGCCGCAGCACCTGGAACGGGCCTGAGCCGGTCATGACAGCCGCGCTGGAGGACGGCAAGGCCGGCGCGGCGGGGGTGACCGCCGACATCACCTACGCCATCGGCACCGGCGAAAAACTGGTCAACGAGACTTTCGGTCCGGGCAACATCCACCGGCGCAGCAGCGGCAGTTACGAAGCGCGCGCCATGCCCATCCGCGACGGACGGGCGTGTGCCGGGAATTTCACCCTCGACACATCGGGGTTTGTGCTCGTCGCGCACCCGACCGCGATGACCGACTTTTTTGACAAGGACGCGCTGCAGTCCGTCTACTATGCCGAGGCGGTTGCGCTGGTCAAGGCCATTTCGGGGGCAAAGCGTGTCGAGGTGTTCGACCACACCCTGCGCTCGGGCGACGAAACCGAACGCGAGGCGAAATTGCTGCGCGAACCGGTGCTGGCGGCGCACAACGACTACACCGAATGGTCCGGGCCGCAGCGCCTGCGCGAGTTCCTGCCGGCTCAGGCCGAGGCCCTGCTGCAAAGGCGCTTTGCCATCATCCAGGTCTGGCGCGCCATAGACACCCCCATTGTCGCCAACCCGCTCGCCGTGGCCGATGCGCGCAGCGTTGCCTTTGCCGACCTGGTCGTGTCCGAGCGCCGCTATCCGCATCGCGTCGGCCAGACCTACCGCCTGCGCCACAACCCGGCGCACCAGTGGTTTTATTTTCCGCACATGCGGCGTGACGAGGCGTTGGTGTTCAAGGTCTTCGATTCGGACACCGGCCGGGCGCGCTTTACGCCGCACACCTCGTTCGACGATCCGGACACGCCTGCCGACGCGCCGCCGCGCCACAGCATAGAGGTGCGCACCCTGGCGTTTTTCTGATGCCTCGGGAGTGCGTTTCCAAGAGAGAAATATGCTGGAAAGCCCCGCCAGACGTGGCTTTTCAGCATTCCGTCATTCTCGCGAAAGCGGGAATCCAGCGACTTTTCCTGGCAAACGACTCTGGATCCCCGCTTGGCCGTTCCTCGAAACTTCGCCTCGCTCCGCGAGTCTCGTTTTCGCGGGGATGACGGCTGATAAGGCGTAGAGCAAATGCAAACGTCTTCCGGGCGCTTTATCGCCCACCTCGACATGGATGCGTTCTATGCGTCGGTTGAACTGTTGCGCTACCCGCAGTTGCGCGGGCTGCCTGTGGTCATAGGTGGTCGGCGGCGCAATGCCGCGGACCAGGCCGCCGATGCCGCCATCCCCACCTTGCGTAATTACGCCGGGCGCGGCGTCGCCACCACCTGCACCTACGAAGCGCGTGCACTGGGTGTGCACTCGGGCATGGGACTGATGAAAGCCGCGGCGCTCGCCCCCGACGCGGTATTGCTGCCGGCGGATTTTGACGAATATCGGCGATGTTCGCGCCTGTTTAAGGAGGCGGTGCGCGCCATCGCCCCTCTTGTGGAGGATCGTGGCATTGATGAGATCTTCATCGACCTGACCGCACTGGTCATGGCGCAAGGAGGCGGGGACCCCTGGGTGAACGCGCGCAAGCTTGCGCTGCGGCTGCAGCGCGCGGTGCGTGAGGCCACCGGGCTGTCCTGCTCCCTCGGCGTGACACGCAACAAGCTCTTGTCCAAGATCGCCTCGGAACTGGACAAGCCGGCCGGTATCACCATCCTTGCCGACGGCGATGTCACCACGCGCATCTGGCCGCTGCCGGCACGCAAGATCAACGGCATCGGCCCCAAGGCCAACGCCAAGCTCGAGGACCTCGACATCCGCAGCATAGGCGACCTCGCGCGCGCCGATTCGCTGCTGCTGTTGCGCCATTTCGGCGCGAGCTACGGCGCGTGGCTGCACGAGGCGGCGCACGGGCGCGACGAACGCGAGGTGGTGACCTATAGCGAACCCAAGTCGATCAGCCGCGAGACCACCTTCGAGAACGACTTGCACGCGGTGCGCGACAAGGCGCAACTGTCTCGCATCTTCACCGAGCTGTGCGTGCGCGTTGCCGGCGACCTCGTGCGCAAGGGCTACGCCGGCAAGACCATAGGGCTGAAGATTCGCTACGACAATTTCCAGACCGTGACACGGGACCATACCATTGCGGTGCCGACGCAGGACGCCACGGTGATCCGCCGCGCCGCGGGCGAGTGCCTCAAGCGCGTGCCGCTGGAACGGCGGATTCGTTTGTTGGGAGTGAGGGTGGGAAACCTGGGCAAACCCGATGACGTGACGCCGCGTGCCGGCGCGACCATGGGGCAATATGATTTAACCTTGTTTGATGACCAGTGATGGCTGGAGAGTCGCTCTGGAAGCGGGTTTTGGCTCCGGCCGCGCTTCGCGCTTAACGTTCGCTTTGCTCACTAGCCTCTGCCGCAACAAGCCCTGCGGGCGTGTTGTCAGCCATTAGGCCTTCGCACGGCCATGCCGGCGGCCGCTGCCGTCATTCCCGCGCAAGCGGGAATCCAAGGGGTTGGTTCTTCGCTGCACGGGCAGATTCTTTCTTTTGAGCTGGGTGGTTTCACTCCCCTGCGGGGAGCGAGTCACTTTTCTTGCTTCGCCAAGAAAAGTAACCAAAAGAAGGCGACCCGGAGGTGACGGTCGCTGCGCGACTGCCCTGCGATGCTCGCGCCAATGGGCCGGGACCTAAACTCGGCC
>Ga0194061_1000188_pt1 | contig 37108 bp, 37 predicted proteins | sample SepL2221m_MetaG_FD_163423 | JGI IMG/M metagenome (GOLD analysis project Ga0194061, IMG submission 163423) | Anoxic zone freshwater microbial communities from boreal shield lake in IISD Experimental Lakes Area, Ontario, Canada - Sep2016-L224-21m | ecosystem: Environmental > Aquatic > Freshwater >... | reverse complement strand
GTCAGTTTCATTCGAGGTCGTACAGGGTCCAAAGGGTCCTCAGGCCGATGCAGTGAACGCTAACTAATACTCACCACTTTTTGATGGAAATGCCCCTCGAGAAATCGGGGGGCATTTCTTATTTTAGTACCCGACCTGTTTAGGAACTGTTCCAACTTTCTTCTCTAGAGCAGCCACTGACTTTGCGGGCGAAAGGTCTTTTCCAGTTTTCCATGCATCTAAATATTTCCATGGAAATAATTCTCCGCGCCTCACCCACCAAATATCTGCTGGCGTTTGCCATGAAATTCCAAAATGAACATGCGGAGCAGTTCCCTTAGCATCTCCCGAATCCCCCAGTTTTCCAAGAACTTGCCCCACAGTTACTTGCACTCCTGGCTCAATTCCAACTTCTACTTGCATCAAATGCGATGCGTAGTACCTCACTCCATCGGCGCCAACGATCGAAACAAAGAGTCCCCCTCGATCTGCGCCAAGATTTGTCTTATAACTATATTTATCTACTCGGTTAACCTCATCGACAACTCCGCTTACAACTGCAACATAAGAGCAACCTTTTTTCCCTAAGATATCTGTGGCTGGGTAATTATGGTGAGCGCGTGCGTATGTCACTGTGCACCCGGTAATAGGAAAGGTGTAAAGCGGAGCGCCAGTTGCGCTTGGAACGGAAACGTTGGTCAATAAAAACAAACTTGCAAACAGCGGGAGAAATAGTTTCTTTTGCACTTTTCGATCATACTGCTCTCATGCGCAAATTAGATGGAGGTCTCTCCACTGCACTTGAATCTCGTGGCAATATTGTGGGCGGTGCACTCTGGACTGGCGAATTGTTGCGAAGTGCCCCACATGAAATTGAAGCGGCGCACCAAGATTTCGTTGATGCTGGTGCACAGATCATTACTACATCTGCTTATCAACTCTCATTTTCTGGCTGCAGAAAACTAGGTTGGAATGAAGCCGAAATTACCGATGCCCTGGAGTTATCAACGCAACTAGCGCGAAAAGCTGCAGGCACACGTGCCGATGTAGCTGCAAGTGTGGGGCCCTATGGCGCCGCACTTGCTGATGGCTCTGAATACCGCGGCAACTACGGTGTGACTTCATCTGTTCTGCGCGATTTCCACAAACGGCGGCTGGAAGTACTGATAAGAAGTAAGCCAGACCTGCTTGCAATTGAGACTATGCCAGATATAGCTGAAGTTGAAGTAATTTTAGATTTGATTTCTCAATATGGCACAGAAATTCCTTTGTGGGTCTCATATTCGTGCAAAGAAGGGGCTCTCACAAATGCTAACCAAAGTTTTCATGATGCGGTCGCCCTAGTTGGTGCTCATCCCAACGCAATTGCAGTGGGAATCAATTGCACTGCACCTGAATTCATTACGCCATTGCTTTCATCTACTTCAAGCACATTGCCCTTTGTTATCTACCCCAATGCCGGACGCCAGTGGGATGCAATTGCCAAAACGTGGGTGGGCGCACCACGTGGCACATTTGATGCCACGAGAATTGGTGAGTGGATTGATTTAGGGGCAGAAATAATTGGAGGATGTTGTGGTGTTTCACCGCAGGATATCGCTCGGATGGATCTTTCTAGAAGTTAGGAGCAGCTGGCAGACCGACCTGTCTGTTACGTAGATCTAGGGGTCAGAGTTTGAACTTACCCAGCGTGTGGATGAATCACTTGTCTAACAACTTGTGCGCCCGCTAGCGCATCCATCGCCTCATTGACATCCGACATTGGGCTTGTGGAGGTAAGCAATTTTTCTACGGGTAACTTGCCTGCTCTCCAAAATTCCACAAATTCTGGAATATCAATACGTGGGTTTGCAGAACCTAGATAAGAACCCTTTATGGTTTTGATATCGGAGACAAGAGAGAGCGCAGAGATTGACAACATCTCCTCTGCTCGAGGAAGTCCAACTGTGACGGTGATTCCGCCTCGTCCTGTTGCTTCATAGGCAGCTTTCAAAGTGTCGGCACGCCCCGCTGCTTCAATAGCCACTGCAACACCGCCTGGCAATTGATCGCGCAGGTTCTCACTGGGATCAAGGACAAAATCTGCACCGAGGGAGAGTGCAAGTTCGCGCTTGGAAGCAACTGGATCAATAGCAAATATTGGCGAGGCTTTAGAGATAACTGCACCCAATAGTGCTGATAGCCCCACGCCACCCAACCCCCAGACACCGAGTGATTGTCCGGGTTTCACTTGAGCTGAGTTTCGAACAGCACCAATTCCGGTAAGGAGGGCGCATCCAAAAAGCGCTGCCACATCAAGTGGAATGTCATCGGGAAGTTTCACCAGTGATCGCTCATCAAGAACTGCAAATTGGCTATAACAAGAAACGCCGTTGTAGTGATTAACTGCTTTGCCGTTCAAACTAATGCGAGATCCCCCAGTAATCATCTCACCGCGTGCATTAGATGCCGCGCCAACTGAACAATAAGCAGGAATCCCCGATGTACATTCATGGCACGCGCCGCAACTTGGTAAAAATACTGTGGTGACGTGATCACCGATTTTGAAATTGCGGACATCAGCTCCTAAACCAATTACAACTCCAGCTGATTCATGCCCACCGATAATCGGCAAAGGACGTTGACGAGTACCATTAACGACAGAAAGATCTGAATGACAAATACCTGCTGCTTCGATTTTGACCAAAACTTCACCTGCCGCAGGCGGCGCTAGATCGATTTCTACAATTTCTAAGGGTCGAGACGTTGCATAGGGAAGAGTGGCGCCGCTTTCACGGATCAAGACTGCTTGAGATTTCATTTCTCCACGCTATCGTCAGAATGCTCTTTGTGTCTATCCAAATTCTTAGAATCGTGCGCTCATACCACCATCAACGCTCAGAGTCTGCCCGGTAACATACGTGTTGGAGTCACTTACCAACCATGCAATGGATTTCGCAATATCAATCGGTTGGGCGGCTCGCGCTATCGGCAAGCGCTTATTCTCAAGATAGATGCTCTTAAACCAATCGCTCTCGAGCTCATCTTCCCCGTCATAGATTGACATACGAGTAGATACAAATCCCGGCGCAACTGCATTCACCAAAATACCGAATTCTGCAAACTCGATAGCGGCAGTCCGCGTTGCCGATTCAAGTGCAGCCTTGCTTATTCCATAAGCAAGAGCCATTGGTTCAGTAGTTGAGCCTTGAACACTCGTTAGATTAACGATGCGACCGTAAGATTGTTTAGCCATGATCGCCCCTACCAAATGCATCAAATAAACAGGAGCATGCAAATTGACGGCAAGAGTGCGGTGATATTTGTTCTGATCTAAGTCAAGGATTAAATTTGGAATAGAAACACCAGCTATGTTGACCAAAATATCAACTTTGCCTAGGGTCTCTTGCGCGCTAGCCACAGATTCTTTGCAAGCACCCAGATCAGAGAGATCCATAACAATGTTCTTAATCTCTGACTTCTCTAGTGGTGCCTCTTGATCAAAAATAACTACTTGCGCACCTAGCTTTGCTAACAGCTCCGCTGTGGCTTTACCTATCCCATTGGCGCCACCCGTAATAATTGCGCTTTTTCCAGTGAAATCAATCATTTCTCACCACGAAGAAGTTTATATGCCGCTGTACCAATTGCAGGCTGAAAGATTTCCATCGTGATTCCGTCTGGATCACGCAAGTACAGCCCCGCGCCACCAGCGTTAGCACCAGTGTCTACAGCAACAGGAGATGAAATGAAGTTAATGTTATGATTTTTCATCTGGCGATAGACTGCATCTAAATCTTCGACCATAAAGCATAAATGTGCATTACCGATTTTCCTTGGCTCTAAATCAGCTGCCAATGCCGGCGGCGTAATATATTCAAAAAGTTCAATCACGTGATGACCTGCAGGATCACTGAGGTGAGCCATCTTTACACTTGCATCTGGGTAGCCAACGATTTCTGCAAAATATCCTCCAGTTTTTTCTTGCCGCATAATTACTTTGCATCCCAAAATCTCAGTATAAAAATCGATAGATCTCTCTAAATTACTTACCGTCAGGCCAGTATGTTGGATTGCGCCGCGAATTGTCATCTCACTATCACTCCCCTTTAACAGAGCCAGCAGTTAAACCTGCGATGAAAAACCTTTGTCCAAACAAATATGCCACAACAAGCGGGAGTGTGGCTATAGACATACCCGCCATCACTGTTGGAATATCCAGGCTATAGCGACTTTGAAAGCCTGTGATACCCACCATTAAGGTCCGTTTTTCATTACTTTGCAAGAAAACAAGTGCCAATAAGAGTTCATTCCACGCCCAGAGTAAATTGACCACCCCTAAAGTAATCAATGGCGCTCCTGATAACGGGATAACAATTGAGCGAAAGATCCGAAGCGGAGATGCGCCATCCACGCTGGCTGATTCAAGAATCGAATTAGGAATTGATTTGAAATAATTAGTCAACATGTAAATGGAAAATGGCAGCATCAATCCAACGTAAATAATAATCACCAAACGCAGAGTTGAAATTAAGCCTAAGTGCACACCCACTTGGAAAAGTGGAATTAAAAGCACTACAGGTGGAACCACCATGAGCGAGACTGTAACGCCAAGGACTGTTTCTCTTCCCTTAAAAGGAAAATGAGCAAAACCCCATGCGGCAAGAGATGCGATGAAAACTGAGACGACAACAGACCCGGTTGTAATAACAAATGAATTGATCAGCCATTGAGGAAACTTATCGGTCCACGCTGATCTGAATCCTCCAAAACTCAAACTGGCGGGCATTCCATAAGGTGAATTGAGGAAATCTGCTTGAGTTTTGAAGGCTCCAACAAACATAATGTAACCAGGAATTAGGGCAGTGGCTGCCATGAAAGTTAGCAGTAAATAGCGACTTGCTCCGCCAAGAAGTGAACCATGAATGCCTCTGCGAGTAATTGACATCGCTACCTACCAAATGTTCCTGAGATAGAGCGGCGTTGAATTCTAAAGAATGCAACCACCAGCAATAAAGTGCAAAGAAATAGGCAGACCGCAGCAGCGGCAGCAAGCTCTGGCGCTTTATTGGAAAAAGCAGATCTATAAATATATAGTTCAGAAACTAGCGTGGAATCCCCGGGACCTCCAAGTCCATTGGACATCACGTAAACGTAATTGAAAACCCACGAGACCATTGTGATGGCTTCGATCACAGAAAAAAATACAATTGTATTCATTATCTGTGGGCGAGTAATTGACCAATGAACTCTAAAGAATCCCGCGCCATCAATTCTAGATGCTTCAAATACTTCACTAGGCAAAGAAATGATATGAGCAAGCAATAAAATGACCCCAAAACCTACCTCTTTCCAGAGGATGACTGAAGCCATGGTTCCTAAGGCGATTTTTGGCTCGCCAAGCCAATCCTGAGCAAGACCGTCAAGCCCAATGGCGGTGAGAAAAATATTCAGTGCTCCACGCAATTGATAAATCTGGCCAAAGACCACTGCAACAACAGGAATGGGTAAGACATAGGGCAGAAATACCGCAGCACGATAAAAACTCATACCACGTCTTGTCTCAAAGAGGGTTACTGCTAATAGAAAGGCAAGGAAAACCATGACAGGAACTGTGAAGAGTAAATAGAAGTTATGTTTTAACGCGGTTTGAAAAAGTGGGTCCGTTAAAACAAGGGTGAAGTTTTCAAAGGCCACCCATTTACCGTCATATCGAAATGATTGAGTAAAAAGCGAGATAAGCGAATATCCAAAAACGAAAATTAATACTATGCCAGCGGGTGAAATCCACTTAAGAGCCTGCTGACCCGCAGAAATAGTCCGTGGGCGCCCATTACGAGCGCCCACGGTTGATGCTTGCTTCAGCATTGTTGGTTTATAAGATTACTTAGACCAAGCAGTGAAGTTATCAACGAGTTTGCGATCTGTCTTTCGCAAACGTTCCATCTGTGCCTGCATATCTGCAGCTGCCGCTTCGGGAGTTACTGATCCCTTCAAGATCAGTTGCACGTTCTTAAAGACAGCTTCAGCATCTAGTTGTGCTGGTATGAAGTTCTCTAAGTATGGTGCACCAGATATTGCGGATTCGAATAGAGCCTTTGTTGACTGGCTTTCAACCTGGGTCAAATCGAATCGGTCATCAGCAGGCATTGAACCTGTGAGTTTGTACCAAGCATTTAACCGTTCGGCGGTATGACCAAACTTGATGAAGTCTGCAGCCACCTGTGGATACTTGGACCATTTGGTAATTCCAAGAGTTTGTGATGTTGTTCCCATCTTTCCTGCCATAGGACCATCCGACCATGCTGGCATTGCCATGATCGTTACATTTGAATCTCCGCCGGCCTTCTTAGCAAAGTTGGGAGCATCAGGGCCAGCAGTAATTGTCATCGCTGCTTTTCCGTCGACAAAGCGCTGTTGGGCCTGATATAACTCAAGAGAATTAATATCATCGTTCCAGCACTTGTGAGTCTTTGACTCAGCAAGCTTTACCCACCAGCCAGCGTGCTCTGGATCAGTGAAAGAAGTATTGCCAACAACGGCATTAATCACATCTTTCTGCGATTGGACTGATTGGCCTCCAAGAATCGAATAAATCCATCCCCCAAACCAGCCATCTTTCACTCCACCCGCGATGGTTGTGATCTTTTTCTTTGATAACACATCGCACACCTTCATTAGCTCATCCCAGTTTGCTGGGGTGGTGAGTCCATTCTTTTCCAAAATATCTTTGCGGACAAGAAGTGGAAAAGAAGGATTTACATACCAAGGAGCCGTCCAGATCTTGCCTTGATAACCTTCTTCAACTCCTGCATTTATATAGTGAGAAAGTTCTTCTGCATCTAAATAATCTGAGATCGGCGCAATGTGTCCATCCCAACCTGGTTGCTGGGCATAAATACCACCCCAGAAATATTGAATATCGGGACCCGCTCCAGCTGCTGCTGCTGCTTCAAATGCGGGCACTAAGCCTTCAGTTGTTTGAAGCACTTGCTTCAGAGTGACATTTGGATGCTCTTTGTGATACAGAGCCATCGTTTCTTCCAACCATTTCGTCGCACCTGGCGCTTCTTGTTCACCCCACCATGAAATATTGAGTGTGAGATCCTCTGTTGGGAAAGTAATCTTTTTAGCTGTTGATACATCTTTACTCGATGATGAGCAAGCAGTAAGCAAAAGGGCCAGAACTGCTGTTCCTATAATAAAATTCTTGCGTGAATTCATGCCTGTCTTCCTCCCTCAGGTAAGTTGACTCAGTCCGACCCCTTCAAAGACTCAAGTGATCAACGTCAACGCTACGCCTTAAATAGGAGCAGTGTCTAGAGGTCGGGATATTGCATAACTAAGGTTTGCACCGCTTTCACGAATCAATACCGCTTGAGATTTCACCTTTCCACGCTGTAGGTGAGATACCCTGCCTCTCTATGATGCGTCATTTTTGTTCCGCATAGCGAACTCAACTATCTTTACCTAGTAGGTCCAGGGGCGGTAGCTCAGTTGGTTAGAGCCCGGAACTCATAATTCCGTCGTCGTCGGTTCGAGCCCGACTCGCCCCACTATCTCCGACAAAGTTTGAAGGCTTTCGGCGTTATCAACCGAGTTAATGAGGAGCATGCGACAGTGAAACCAACATTTCATGGCTTGCACGAGGTCGCAATTTTTTATGAAGCTCAAGCACAATATGGAAACGTTGCCTACGACGGAACAAAAAGCCAAATTCCATCTTGGCTGCGTGAAGGTACTGCGCAAATTGTTGCTCTACTTGGAACAAATGATTTGATCACTCCCGGTGGTGCCTACTCTAATCTCAATGCAGATGGCCGAACCGTTGGACCAAAACCAGAGGGCCTCTGCGAAAAAGATCTCCAAGATTACGAAGGTCTTGACAAGCATTGGTCTAGCGATTGTACATTTTCTCAAAACTTCTACGCAGCTGAATTACTCGTCGCAATGCACGGTGGATTTGACGCTCTTTATAATTTCGACATCCTTTACGGCAAGAATGAAGACTGGGTAGCAGATTTTAAGAAAGCCTTTGGTATCTCACGAGAAGAGTTCTACAAGGAGTGGTATTCCTATTTGGGAATCCCACAAACACAATGGCCTACGATTCGCGCACCCAAACCTGCAGAGCACTACTGAGTGCCGATTGTTCAGGGGCGCACTTACACGACTACTCTTAAACTCTCTACGGACTTACACCTGCCTCGCGCGTTTTGATTTCAAATCTAGAATAATCAAATAAATCAGCGTGGGAATCAAGTCAACGCTGCGCTTGAGTAGCCACTTGGATCCATTAAGTATTAACCATTTAAGTTCATCTGATTTGGTTCTTGGATTTTCAATTGGCAGCTTGGCTTCGGATCGGCTTGGTAGATGCAGCGCATTTCTAATCAAATCGGCGATTAACTGATGGCCCACTGAAGATGGGTGCATTCGATCTACATGCCAGAATTTTCGCTCGTAAACTTCGCTGCGCTCCCAGGCTGAAATAAAGAGCGCTCCCTCCCGCTCGGCCACGTTCAACAAAATGCTATTTAGCAGATCCACGCGGCCGCTCAGAATCGCCTTCACGCGTTTTGGTGCAAGCGCGGTTCGGGAAGGATCTGGTAAACCGAGGATTACAACAACGCCACCGATTCGGTTGAATTCAGAAATTATTTTGCCAAGCGAGTCAGTAATTTGGCTTGGCGAAAAATTTCCACGCATTACATCATTCATTCCGATGCACACACAAATCAAATTAGGACGAAAAAACGTGGCAGAAATCATCTGCTCAGAAGTTACGGTATGCGCCCGTGAACCATTCTTACTTAAGTTGATGTAGTCGTCTGCCTTTAAGTCATGCGCAAGTCGGCCCACCCAACCTGGTCCATCACTATTTCCATCTGCAGCGGTGTCCCCTACTCCAAAGACTGAGCTATCGCCCAAAGCTGCTATCCGAAACTCTCGAGCATGGCGCAACGCGAATATCTTTGAGTGCAATTCCTTTTTTCTAAGAGCAACTTCAAATTCAACATTGAGTAATTCGCCACTATTTCTTGTCATGCTACTGCTCGATACAGTTCAAGCAAATTCTTGCCACACTTATCCCAAGGGAATTCTTCAGCACGATTACGAGCTGTATTCGAAAGTTCGTGGCTATCTCGCTTAAGAAAATCGGTTAGTGCCGCAACCCACTGTTGGGAATTGCGTGCAAGCGCGGCACCCGAACTCTCATCTATCACTTCAGTGATTGCAGAACTGCTACGGCAAATTACTGGAGTTCCTGAAGCTAAAGATTCCAGAGCGGCAAGACCGAAGGTTTCGATTGGACCAACTGCCAGGAACACTTTTGCATTAGCCATCAGATGATTCAAATAGGTTTTATCACTGATAAATCCAAGGAAGTGTATGTTGAGATTCTTTTCTTCCGCTATTTTTACCAAACTCTTACGCATTGGTCCATCGCCGGCAACTAAAATGAGCGTTTCTTGCTGCGTCTTCTTGAGTTCTTCTGCAATCTCAAGGAGAAAAAATGGGTCCTTTTCTTTAGATAGACGTGTGCAAGCAAAGAAATAATCGCAAGATTTATCTTCCACATTATCAAGAAGCAACTCAGGAGTGGTGGGTGTGAACTTTTCTAAGTAGACGCCAAGAGGAACTTGTGAAATCTTACTTTCAACTCCTTTCCCTTTCTTAGCTTCTAACTCCCAGAACTCTGCCGCTGCAAAGTTTGTCGTGGCGATAATTCCGTCAACCGAGTCATAAGTATGTTGATTCCAGACCCGTGCGATCTCTTTTCTAAAAAACAGGTATGGGAAGAAAGCTTTTAGAACTCCATCAACTCTCTCGTGTGCAAAGAAATAAGTAGCAGTTCCACGACTCCTAGCCCATCGTGCAACTTTAATTAGAGTTGTCCGATCTGAAATCTCTAAAATATCTGGGGAGAATTCTTCTAGAATCTGTTTGACCAAGGCAGTTCTAAGTATCAGCCGATAACCTCCAGAGAATGGAATTCGAACTCCGGGAACTACAACTCGAGTGAGGTGTTTGTTCCTAATAATGTCATGCCTGGTACCTGGCACAATTGAAAGAACTTCATGGCCCTGCCGGACGTAGATATCTGCTAACGCATCGACTGTTGTTCGTAACCCGCCGCTCTTTGGTCCGTATAGATTTGCAATATGAGCGATGCGGGCCACTAAGCAGCACTTCCTAGACTTTTCCTCTGAGCGTTAATGTGAATTGCACTTTCATAATGGCCCATTAGCTCATCAGAAAGAGCAGACCAAGTGCGTCCTTGAACCAATTGTTGACCGTTGCGACCTAATGCCGCCATCTTCGTCGCTTCACTTACCAGCTTGAGAACATTCACTCTTAAACTTTGCAGCGAACCTGGTTGGTAAAGGAAGCCATTCAATCCTGGAATTACAAGATCTACGGGGCCACCGATAGCTGGTGCGATTACCGGAAGTCCAGATGCAAAGCCCTCTTGAATTACTTGGCAGAAAGTTTCATTTTCTCCAGTACTGATAAGAAGATCTAGCGAAGCCATTGCGATACCTAGTTCCGCTCCATGAATGTGACCGGTGAAGCGCGCAAGTGGAAGAATTTTTTCCAATCTCTCCCTGCTTGGGCCATCGCCAATTATCACAACTTGGATCTTTCTTCCGATCAACTGTGCAACATCACGCAGTGCCCTTAAATTTTCAACTTTCTTTTCTGGTGCAAGTCGGCCAGCAAATCCAATAACTATAGTTTCTTGATCCGCCCCCCATGATTTACGAAGCTCATTACTCCGATGGGATGGGTTGAACTGGCGTAGATCAACTCCTCTTCCCCAAACGCTAATGTTCTTGGCGCCGAGTGATTCTAAATATCTTCCAGAATGAGTTGATGGCACAAGATTAATGTCAACATTGCAATGAATCTTCTTCACTCTACGCTCTGCTAACGAACTCATGGCACTTAATCCGTAATAGGCGGCAAAACCAGTGACATCAGTTTGATAAATCGCAACTGTGGGAATTTCCAGAATGTGGCTTGCTTTGCGGACTTGATCCCCCAGGAGAAAGGGCGATGCCAAGTGAATAACATCTGGCCCGAAGGCGCTAATTCGGCTAGCTATTTGTTTCACTCGCATAAGAGCAAAATCCACCTGCGCGACCGAGTTAAAACTAATCGCAGGAACCCGTTCAACCTTGATGTCGCCTATGGAGTCAGGACCTTTACCTGGAGCCAAAATGACCACGTCATGTCCGGCTTCTCGGATGTGGTGAGCTGAGCGGAGCACTGAATTTGTAACGCCATTAGATCGCGGTAGGAAGGATTCTGTCGCTATCAGAACTCTCATGAGACATTTATACGGGTGCCACAGACAACGCTAAGTGTCTACCTGGTTAACGTCACTTGAATTGAGACCAGATCTAGGTTGTTAATCCTTGGTTAGGTAAACATTTACTTTAAGCACCAAACTTTTTGCTGGTTTGCTAGGACACTAGTGACATGAGAAATAGGAAACCATGTGCAGCATTCTTCGATCTCGATAACACTCTAATTCAGGGCTCCTCTCTTTACTACTTCTTTAAAGGACTGGTTGACTTTAAGTTAGTCTCCAAAAAGCAGATTGTTCATTTTGCCTTTGAGAATTTTCGTTTTGTGAGATCTAAGACTGAAAATAGCGCCAGTATGGCCAAGATTGGACAGAGGGCGCTTAATCTTGTTGCTGGACGCAGTCATCTTCATCTAGTTGAAGTCTGTGAAGCAATCGTTGCAAGTTTTCTTACTAGTAAATTGAATCACCATGTTCTCGAGCGAGTTCAGGAGCACAAACTGCTGGGCCACGACACCTGGCTTGTCACAGCTGCACCGATAGAAATAGCGGAAGCAGTTTCCCGCCAAATTGGTATGACTGGCGGCCTAGGAACCAGAAGTGAAATCACTGATGGAAAATTTTCTGGAAAATTGATCAACGAGATGCTTCATGGTGTCCATAAGGCTCGAGTAGTGCAAGACCTTTCTCAGAAACATAACTACGACCTCCAACGCTCATTTGCCTACAGTGATTCTGTAAATGACTTACCGATGCTACTTTCAGTTGGTAATCCGTTAGTTGTAAATCCTAATGAGGAATTAGCGCGCATTGCTCGAAAGAATTCCTGGGTCGAGCTAACGCGCGTCGCATGACTTTCGGTAGTCAGTCAATAAGAGAACGTGCGATTTGGACACATCGCGGATCACCGCATCCTGAACACACTCGCTTGGCATTTGAAAGTGCCTGGAATGATGGAATTAGACACTTTGAAGTCGACATCAGAAAAACAAAAGATCACATAGTCGTCCTGGCTCATGATTCATCTATAAAAAGAGTTGCTGGTATCGACTTGAAGATAGAGGAACTAAGTTTTGAACAATTACAGCAGTACCAAATTGCTGGAGAAAATTGGATGACTCTTGTAGAACTCCTTGAGTCATTCCCGGATGCCAGTATTTCAATTGACTTTAAATCCGATGATGTTTTGGATCGAGCAATAGCGATTGTCCGGGAATTCCCTCAATCGAAATTAGTTTTGGGCTCATTCTCAGCAAAGCGGACCAAGGTGCTTCGAAGGGAGTTCCCTCATCATGCCAGTGCTGCGACTGCACTCGAAGTCTTGAGTATGCGATTAGGTTACCTCCCCCGTGCTATCCGAAAGCGAAAGATTTATGCCATGGTTCCCCGCCAACATAAAGGTATTGAAGTCCTCACAAATAAATTTATCGCGACCTGCCAGAGCGCAAATGTTCCCATCTACGTCTGGGTTGTGAACGATCCACATGAAATGTTAGAGCTTTTCGATCTTGGTATTTCAGGCGTCGTAACTGACTGTTACGAGAAGATGCTTGGGAACATTAAGCACTAGCACACCAGAGAATTTACACTTTCTTCCAGAGGCCACTAAAATGGAAACTCTTCCCTCTCGGGGCGGTAGCTCAGTTGGTTAGAGCCCGGAACTCATAATTCCGTCGTCGTCGGTTCGAGCCCGACCCGCCCCACCACCAAGAAATAAGGGATTTAGAGAAATAAATTATTGGAAGTGTGGTCAAAAGATGTGTCGCTAGAAGGCTCGAATGCGGCGAACCAGATGCCCGTTATGAACCAGAATGAATCGAAGACATAATCGAACGAGAAATAGATGGATAATCTTTTGTATTTTCAACTTCCCCAACTAACTCGTAATCGCGCATAACAAGAATGCGATCAGAGATAGCAATAATTTCGGCCAAATCACTGGAAATCAAAATAATCGATAACCCTTCATCGGCAAGTTCGGTAATAAGTTCGTGGAACGATGCTTTAGTACGCACGTCCACACCAACGGTGGGCTCATCAATGATCAGAATCTTGGTTTCAGCAGCAAGCCATTTAGAAACACTCACCTTTTGCTGGTTCCCACCAGAAAGGGTTCCAGCAAGCTGGTCATTATCTACAACTTTTATACCAAGGCGATCGACATATTTAGATGCAACAACATCTTCCTTGCCGACATGGATGATTCCCAGCTTCTGCAAAATTTTAGACAAAATGGTTACGGAAACATTTTTGCGCACCGAGAAATCCAGAAAGAGTCCTTCTTCTTTACGGTTCTCAGTGACATACCCAATCCGATGAACATGCAGGGCATCTCGGAAACTCTTGATCTTGACGCTCTTTCCACCTAAAAGAATTTCTCCGCCAGTGATTTCGTGCAAACCTAGAATGCTTCGTGCCAATTCACTGCGACCAGCACCAACTAATCCATACATACCAAGTACCTCACCTGGGTAAAGTGAGAGTGAAACAGATTCGTGGCCAAGGGATGTTTTAAGGTTTTTCAGTTCTAGAACTGCATTTACTTGTCTATCAACTTTACGAATCACTACTTTTCGGTCAGCTAAGTGACGGCCCACCATCAGATCAACAATCTCGCTCTGCTTGTAATTGGCAAGCGGCTTTGATTCAAGAACACTCACACCATCACGGAGCACGGTCACTGTGTCACAGATTTCATACACTTCCTCGAGCTTGTGGCTCACAAATAAAATTGCCGTGCCTTGGCTCTTGAGGCGACTGATTACTTCAAATAACTTGACTGTCTCCCCAGCCGTGATCGAAGCAGTTGGTTCATCCAAAAGAATTATTTGGGCTTTGGTAACAAGTGCTTTGGCGATTTCCACCAATTGCATCTGGGCTACTGAAAGATTTTTGATCCGTTCGTTGAGGTCGATTTCAAAACCTAAAGTAGTAAGTGCCTCATTCGCTAGGCGAGTGCGCTCAGTGCGATCAATGATGCCTAACCGTAAAGGAGGATTGTGAAGCGTGATGTTCTCCTCGACCGAAAACTCAGCGATCAAGTTTCTTTCTTGGTGGACAACGGCGATACCCGCGTGAGTAGCTTCAATCGGTGAATCAAAGAATCGTTCTTCACCATTAGTTTTGAGATTTCCTGCATCTGCGCGGTAAACCCCGGTAATTATTTTGATCAAAGTAGATTTTCCTGCGCCATTTTCACCCAGTAACGCATGGACAGTCCCACCGTGCAAGGCCAGATTTACTTTATCTAGCGCTTGAACACCGGGAAAAGCTTTTGAAACTGATTCGACAAGGAGTTCGGCGCTCATGCTGGTAGCACCTTCCTGCCTTCGTTCTGGCGCACTGTGCGACGGCGACGCCATTCACTCAGCGCAACAGTGGAAAGCACGACTACACCAACAGTCAGGCTCACAATGCTGGGATCTAATGAATATTGCGCCCGCGCAATATCAACTAATCGAATAACGCCAGCTGCAATGACCGTGCCATACACAGCAACGGTTCCACCTGCCATTAGTACGCCACCGATTATTGGTGCAGAGAAACTAGAGAGCATCCAGTCCCCACCGATAGAACGGTTGATACCAGGCAACGATGCGATTGTGATGATCGCTGCAACGCCTACAAGGGCGCCAGAAAGAGTGTGAGCGATAAAGACTGAGCGAGAATTTGAAACGCCAGAAAGGCGCGCTGCAAGTGCGTTGCCACCTGTCGCAAGGACTCGCCGTCCACTGCCAGTCCTGCTGAAGTACATCGAAAGCACCACCGATGTTGCAATTGCAATGACAAGTATGAGAGGGAAACCAACAATGTTCTTCTTACCGAAATCGGGCAAAGAAGTTGGATATTTGTCGATCGTAAAGGTGCGGACGAGTCGATATTGAACACCAAGAAGAATTGTCATAGTGCCCAACGTGATGATGAAGCCATTGAGCTGGGTCAACACAACGAGAGCTCCATTAATTGCACCCATAGCCGTGGCGCCAAGGAAACCAACCAATAGGGCAACTGGAATAGAAACCTTATGATCAGCCATCTGCGTGGCCATGATTGCAGTGGAGACTCCACCCATGGCCCCTACCGCTAAGTTCATCTGGCCGATACAGAGCACAACCATCTGTGCCATTCCGATAACAATAGGTACCGCTAAATATGTCAAGAAGCCTTGAAGCGATGCCCTACTCAAAAGTACGCCTTGGGAAGTTGATACCAATGCAAGGAAGCCAACAATAAAGATTATCGTGAGTGAAAGCTCTGTCATTCGATTACGGAAGAAACTCTTAAAGGTCACGTTCGGCCTCGCATCCTGATGGCAGTAAACATTTTCTGAATCTGCCCCAATGAAAGTGCAGTTAATAAGACGAGTCCAAGTGCGATATTGAGCGTTTCAAGCCCAATGCCTTGAACTGAAAGTCCTTGGCGAATAATGAGTGTTAGCAGCGTCCCAATGAAAGTACCCAGTACTGCTACAGAACCGCCCGCCAGAAGCGTTCCGCCTAAAACGGGTCCTAAAAATGATGGCAGCATAAACTGGCTCCCGATTGCAGCAGTAAATGAGCCGTTAGTGAAGGCCAACATGATCCCAGCCAAGCCCGCCAATAACCCAGACATCAGGTGAGCCGTAATGACGCGACGATCAACTGGAATGCCGGAAAGTTTTGCTGCCCGCAAGTTTGATCCAGTTGATAAAAGTTCGCGACCTAATCGAGTCTTTGAGAATATAAAGCCGATAACAGCTATTGCGATGATTGCTGGCACTAACATCATCGGGAAAATCTTTGGTCCGCAGACCCCAGCGACGCAGTATTGATGCCAACTGGTGTTTCGCCAGAACTCCATACCAGCAGGCTTAGTTGTAAACGCGGTTGTTGCACCGGTAAAGGTGACATAGATGTATGTAACAAAACCTAAAAGTGCAAAATCCATAGCAAGGGTGACAATAAATGCATTGACTTGGGATTTTACAATAATCCAACCCGTAAGCGCACCCAAAGATGCTCCTACGAATAAACCCATGAACAAACCTAAAAGTAGACTCACATGCAAATATTGATATGCGGCCCCTGCCGCAAGTGCTGAAACTGCAGCCATACGTCCTACCGCGAGGTTGAGGTGGCCGATTGAGAGTGCGCACAACTGCGCCAAGCCGATGACCGAAAGAGTCGCCGCATCTCGAATCAGTGGATAGATAACAAAGTCTGCATTGAAAAAAGCTGAGTTTTTCAATCCAAAGAATATAAATAGCGCAACTGTCAAAAGTGAGAGCACAAATCTCTGGTCAGAAACCAGTGATTTTATTTTGTGCGCTACGTTCACGAAACCCTCAACTTGTCTATAGCGTCGAAATTCCAGTCTATGCCAATTCCTGGAGTAGTTGGAACAAGTGCGAAGCCATTTTCAATCTTAAGTTCAGTATGAGTGATCCCTCGAAGTTGTGGAATGTGTTCGACATAGAGACCGTTCGGGACTGCAGCCGCCAACGAAACATGAATCTCCATCAAAAAGTGAGGGCAGACTTTGACGTTATAAGACTCAGCTAAATGGGCTACTTTCAGCCATGGGGTAATCCCGCCGATTCGAGCGACATCTACTTGAATAATTCCGGCAGCTTGCTGGTGTAAATACTGCTGGAATTGCATCACCGAATACATAGTCTCACCTACAGCAACGGGGATACTTGTCGATTTAGCGAGTGTGGCATGGCCGACAACATCATCTGCCGGTAGAGGTTCTTCAAACCAAAAAAGATCAAGAGGCTCAAAAGCTTTTGCACGTCGTTTGGCTTCGGCGACCGTAAACGATGTATTTGCATCAACCATGATGTGCATTTTCGGCCCAACAGTTTGTCGCACGGCACTCAGGCGCTCGACATCTTCATGGAGATTGGGTTTTCCTACCTTGAGTTTTACTCCGGGCCAGCCACGCTTCTGTGATTCTGCAGCCCCCTTGACCAATTCATCCGTTGTCAGATGTAGCCATCCGCCTTCGGTGTCATAAAGCGGAACTCGATCGCGAAATCCTCCGGCAGCAATCGCTAGTGATTGATTCGCGCGCTTGCATTTGAGATCCCAAATCGCTGTATCAATTGCGGCAACGGCTAATGAAGTAATTGCTCCGGTGGCCGTAGCCCGAGTGGAGTTATAAATATCGCTCCAAACTTTCTCAACATACTGCGAATCCATCCCTGTAAGTTTCGGGACGAGATAGTCACGCAGGAGAGCAAGTACCGCTGTTCCACCTGTACCGATTGTGTAGCTGTATCCAACTCCAGTGTTTCCATCGGCTGTTGTGATTCGAACAAAAATAGTTTCTTGCTTAAGGAATGCCTGAACTGAGTCAGTGCGAACGGTTTCAACCGGAATATCTATCAGAAAGACTTCGGCTGATGTAATGATGCTCATGGACCACTTTCCCAAATTTCTCTATTTCTTACTTTACTTGATAGAGGGCGGGCGATCCATTACAGATCACCCGCCCCTTTATCTACTACTGCTTACTTACAGGTCATGTACTTCGTTTGGAAGTCCTTGAGGATCTTCTTTGAAGTAGCTTGACGTGTTGCGTCGTAGGTCGCAACTGTGGACTTTGTTACCAAGAATGAACCGGAATCTACATAGAGACCAGCTGTCTTCATGGTGCAAGCCTTTGAACCTAGGGCTGCAAGAACCCATGATCCGACGTATCCCTGTCCCCAAGGATTCTGAACAACAGTTCCCGAGATCAGACCTGACTTAATAGCAGCCAAAATCTTTGGGTCATCATCAATTGCGATGACCTTGATTGGCAACTTAGTGGTCTTCACTCCATCAGTTGCTGCTACTGCTGGGTTATAAGCAGTTGTAACGATTCCGTTAATCTGCTTTCCCTTAGCGGCAAGAAGATCTGTAACAGCCTTTGTAGCTGTCTGAAGATCTGTGTCGATGTCTGTGATTGTTGTTAGAAGCTTAACTTTTCCAGCAGTTTCGCCGATTGCCTTCTTAACGCCTTCCATACGACGGATGGTGTTGGCATCTACTGCGTTACCTGTGAGGTGAACAAGGTTTCCCTTGCCGCCCATTGCTGAAATAACTGCCTTAGCTGCAAGGTATGCAGCTGCACCAGTATCAGTGCTGAGGCAGAAGTCAGCTGTGTTCTTCTGTGGTTCTTTAACGATGTCATAGCCACCTGGGCATGATGCTAATGAACCAACTGCAAAGCCCTTGGCCTTGAGGTTAGCGAAAGTTGTGTTGATGTCTGAAGGTGATACGCCGAAGATTCCGAATGCGTTATAACCTTGAGCAGCAAGTGAATCAATCGCAGCGTTTTGCTTTGTCTGATCCCACTCACCGGTTTCGTTGAAAATGGTTCCGCCTGTTTTGAATTCAGTGTTGGCAGCCTTGCCACCAGTGATCCATGGCTGGAAGTATGGGTGAGCTCCGCCAGGTACTAGCGCAACTTTAATCTTTGAAAAATCTGTAGCACTCGCAGCATATGCAACTGAAGGCACTGTCATTAAGGCGGCGAGAACTCCCGCCACTAACATCTTCTTCTTCATTCATATTCCTTCCGAATAAGTTCTTGCACGATGTGATCGGGGTTGATCCTGTCCGACAGCCAAGGGATGAAGAGGGCCAGGGGGGACCTGGGTCCTCTTCAGTTCCTATAGGATTCGGTTGAGCAAGAGTTATCGAAAACGGCCAAAACAGCAAGTACCGCGTATAACTTTCTTATAACGAAATATTCCTAGGGCATTTCCAATAGGAAAGGCAAAATGCGCTCTCTCGAATTGACCAGGTGGGTTAACATGGCGGTTCGGGCTAGCTTTATATCCCGGGACGCAATCGCTTTGACGATATCTCCGTGTTCTTTCAAGGCCAAATTTCGAACTTCAGAAGTGGTAGGACTCAAACGAAATAAATGAAGATGACAGTGAGTTTTCAAGAAGGCCGACTCCATAAAACTATTGCCTGAGAGCTGAAAAATTAATTGATGGAACCGCGCATCATGCTCGCTAACAAACCGGTAGGCCTTGTACATGCTGCCTGGTGGAATCTTTTTTACCGTGGCTAACTCAGCCTTGAGTTTCTTTTCGCCATCAATTGTGAGTTTCTTTGTCGCAAGCTCAATTGCCTTTTGTTCATTCAAGAAGCGAAATTCATAGAGATCGAGGAGTTCCTTGAAGGTTAACACTTGAGTTGCCGAGTACCCTGTTAATGGTTTACGGACAACTAGCTCATCAGCCTCAAGGCGCGCTAACGCCTCTCGAATGGGAGTCTGAGAAACTTTCAAATCGCGCGCTAAAGCATCGATAGAGACACGCTCTCCTGGCAAAATAACGTGATCCATTAACAAACTCTTGATCGACTCATAAATATCATCAGTAAGTAACGGATGATTTTTCGAGAGCACCTTTGCCATTTAATTATTTACCCATGCTGGCCCTGTAGGAAATGTAAATTCAGCAATACTTTCGGCGAACATCTCTGCGCCGGCTCCTGGTTGCGTTGGTGCCATGTAACGAGCGCGCTTAATTTGAGTGGGCACCACAAAATGTTCGTGAAGGTGGTCCACAAACTCCACCACCCGATCTGGATTTTCCCCGCCGACCGCTACGAAATCAAACATGGCAAGGTGCTGAACCATTTCACAGAGCCCGACTCCGCCTGCATGTGGGCAAACCGGGATCCCAAATTTAGCTGCCATCAAGATCATTGCGATATTTTCATTGACTCCAGCTACCCGTGACGCATCTATCTGCATGAAAGAAAGGGCTTTCGATTGCAGCATTTGCTTGAAAACAACTCGATTAGCTACATGCTCCCCCGTCGCAACTCGAACAGGGGCAATTGCCTTTGCGATTGCTGCATGACCAACAACATCATCTGGGTTTGTTGGCTCCTCTACCCAATGCAAGTTCACATCCCCCAGCGAATTAATCCAATCAATCGCAGCAGGAACATCCCATACTTGGTTTGCATCAATAGCTAAACGAACATCAGGGCCAATCGCTTCGCGCGCCAAACGCAGGCGACGCTTATCGTCTTCAAGCGATACGCCACACTTTAATTTAATGAGGGTAAATCCGTCAGCGACAGCTTCTTTTGCAAGGCGAACCATCTTTTCGTCGGTATAACCTAACCATCCAGGAGTTGTTGTATAGGCGGGCAAACCATCTTTTAGTAGCGCTGCTTCATTCTTGGCACGATTGCCTTCAGCTTTTTTGAGAATTTCTAGAGCTTCTGCAGGTGTGATCGCATCACTGAGGTATCTGAAGTCAACAAGGTCAACAATTTCTTTAGGTGACATCTCTGATAAAACTTTCCAGAGTGGTTTCCCTGCGCGCTTAGAAATTAAATCCCAGACGGCATTAATGACAGCACCGGCGGCCATATGGGTGACGCCCTTTTCTGGACCCAGCCACCGCATCTGAGAATCTCTAACTAAACTTCGGGCAAAATCTCCCATGGTGCGTGCAAGATCATCAACATCGCGGCCCACGGCATACCCAGCGAGTAAATCTATAGCTGCACATTCCAAATCGTTGCCGCGCCCAATGGTGAAGACGAGGCTGTGACCTGCCAGTGCGTTGTCATCTGTTTCCAGAACTAGGTATGCAGCAGAATAATCTGGATCTTGATTCATTGCATCTGAGCCATCTAGGCCTCGTGAGGTCGGAAAACGCACATCTACGGTATGAAATCCCGTGATCTTCGGCATCTGTTTTCCTTCTACAACTGTCTCATAATCGATGGCTTCGCTATTTCTAAAAAATCCTATACGATAAAACGTATGTAATCTAGCCCCCTGTATTGGCCAACTGTTTCACCATTGATTAGGAGCACCGAGTGGCACGTCATAGTGAGAAAGTAAAAATCAAGCGCACGGGATTAGAAATTACGCGGCTCGGGCTAGGCACAGCGCCCCTCGGCGGACTATTTAATTCCGTCAAGGAGAGCGACAGCGATGAACTTATTGCCACTGCGTTTGAGCAAGGTATCAATTTCTTTGACACCGCTCCCCTCTATGGCCACGGTCGAGCTGAAATTCGTTTAGGAAGAGGACTGCGCGCTGCCGGTAAACCGTTCGTTCTGTCTACCAAGGTTGGACGCGTTTTAAATGCAGCAAAAGATCCAGATATCGGTTGGTTTGCCGATGCCGATAAATCTCTCGAGCCGATTTATGACTATTCAGCCGACGGAATTAAGCGATCCATCGAAGAAAGCTTAAAGCGCCTCGGAGTCGACCACATAGATATTGCTCTCATGCACGATGCTGATGACCATATTCCCGAAGCAATCAATAAAGTCTTCCCAGCCCTTGCAGAGCTTCGCTCGCAGGGTGTCATCAACGCTGTGGGAATGGGAATGAACTGGTGTGCTCCCTCCATTGCGATCATGAAAGATACAGACCTTGATATTGCACTTATTGCTGGAAGATTTTCATTACTAGATCAAGATGCACAAAATGAACTATTCCCCCTTGCCATTGCTAGGAATGCGTCAATCATCATTGGTGGCGTTTATAACTCTGGCGTTTTAGCCAACCCAAATCCTGGCGCAATGTATAACTACCTTCCAGCATCAGATGAAATCATTGCTCGCGCGCGAAAAATTGGAGCATTTCTGGCCGAACGAAATGTTTCACTGACTGCTGCGGCGCTTCAATTCCCACTTCGCCACCCTGCAGTGACGACAGTCTTGACCGGGTCTCGAAGCAAAGCAGAACTCCTAGCAAACATTGCGGACTATGACTCAACTTTGCCTCCAAGTATTTGGAGTGAACTCGAAGCAGCCGGCCTAGTCCAGCCCCTTAAGGTTTAAACAGTCCATGCCCATAAAGAGAATTGCCTCAGTTATTGGCGTGAAACCTGCAGATATTGTTGAATACGAAAGAATTCATGCAGATGTTTGGCCAGATGTGTTAGCAGCAATCAAAAAAGCCAATGTTCAAAATTATTCAATATTTCGCCACGGCAATTTACTTTTTTCATACATGGAGTACACGGGAAATAACTACGAAGCTGACATGGCTTCTATCGCAGCAGACCTAGTCACTCAAGAATGGTGGAAAGTAACAGCACCAATGCAGGAGCAGGTTGCTGAAGTCATCGGAGATGAATGGTGGCATGTAATCCCTGAGGCATTTCACTTAGATTAGATAAAAAGTTCCTGCCGGATAGATCAAACACAATCGAGCGAAATAGGAGAGAAATCGACCATGAGAATCGATGCGCATCACCACATCTGGAATCTTGAAGTTCGAGATCAAGAATGGATCAAAGGCGATCTCATGGCTCCCTTGCGGCGAAATTTTTCTATGACAGACCTTCGCGCGGCTGTTGCTGGAACAGGAATCGATAGAACAGTCTTGGTTCAAACAGTGACCAACTATGACGAGACCCCAGAACTCCTTGAAATTGCCGAATTGGATCCCATGGTCGCTGGCGTAGTCGGATGGTTGAAGATTGACGCACCTGATGCCCTTGATCACTTAGATCAATACTTGGAATTGCCCGGGGCAGATTTTCTCGTTGGGATCAGAGATATTGCACACGACGAGCCAGACGCAAATTATCTTTCCAAGCCAAATGTCATCAACAATGTGAGAGAACTTGGTACCTATGGACTTGTCTATGACTTATTAACCAAGACTCCCCAACTAGCTGCCGGCATCGCACTAGTAAAAGCTGCTCCCGATACTCAATTTGTCATGGACCACATCTCGAAGCCTTACGTAACAAAGGGCGAGATGGAACCGTGGGCAACAATGATGCGAGAATTAGCTTCACTTCCAAATGTTGTCTGCAAAATTTCTGGAATGATCACAGAAGGAAATTGGAACTCTTGGAAATCTGCCGATTTTGAACCGTACACCGATCTCTTGTTGGAAATATTTGGACCACAGCGATTGATGTTCGGCTCTGATTGGCCAGTCGCAACACTTGCAGGTACTTACAAGGATGTGGTCACTTTGGCAGAATCGGTTACTCGATCTCTTTCTGCCAGCGAAGCAGATGCGTTTTGGAGTACAACCGCGATTCGGGCATATAGGTTGCCAATCTAGTAATGACTTCCGCTATCTGAAACAAAATCAAAGCTGAGTTGTTCTAATGCCTAACTCAGTGCCTCAATCACACTAAGGTAGCTCTCATGATGCGCAGGCCTACTACTTTTCAAGGCCTCATGGTTCAAGCAGCCTCCGGTTCTTACTTATTGTGGGCCGCCGGTGCAGCAATCCCACTTATACGTATCGATTTTGGTATCAGCCGCACACTTGCAAGTATGCATAGCATCTCGACCGGAATCGGCGCCGTCATGGGCGCTCATTATGCGATCAGACTCTCACAGAAATTAACCAGAGAGATTCTGGTACGAGTCATGGTTTTCACAATGGTGATCGGAATCCTTGGCCTCATTAATGGCCCTAGCATTTGGATTACCGTACCTAGTTGCGGGATTGCAGCATTTTCTCAAACAATCATCAACGCAATTAGCCTTTCTGAAATTTCACATGATGATAAACCTTCGCTGCGCAGAATATTCATTCAAACCGGAATTCAGGCGGGAGTTGGGGCAAGTGCGATCTTTTTCATTAGCGCTTCCCTGCACGCAAATCTCGGGTGGCGCCTCCCAATTCTTATTGGAATTTTAACGCTCTCACCGATGGCACTTTTCATGATCTGGCGGGTGAAATTTTTAGAAGCCCCGAAGGTGCAAAGCCAGAAATTAGAACTAGGCACCACGAGAAGTACTCACTATCGCATCTTTACATTGGGAGTACTTATGTCTTTTGTTGAAATGGGCGTCGGATTTTGGTCCATTGATCTACTCATCAGTCGCGGGGCTGGAGTCGCACTAGGAGCATTCGGTTCGGCCTTGCTGAGTATTGCCATATGTGGTTTTCGTCTTGCGTTGGCTTTCACTCACTTGGCTGTTGGGCAAATCATGCGTATGGCAGTCACATTAATGTTCCTTGGCGTGGGAATTATTTGCATTACCAATTCTTCAACAGTAACTATGGTTGGTCTGGTCATTGCAGGCGCCGGTAGCGCGGCACTTTTCTCCGGAGGGATTTTCCAAATTTCTGAAGGATTTCAGGATGCTCAGATCCGAATTTCTCGATACATGATGGGAACTGCATTGTCTTACGGTCTCACTCCCTTTGTGCTAGCAATCGTTTTTGATAATGCAGGATTCATTGCTGGGTATTTATTATTGCTCCCAGTTTTAACTACCGCCTTCTTGATGTGGCGCAAAATGGGAGCCCCACAAAAGCATAACTAGCACTGAGTCGAAGCTAGCTTTATGGGTAATACTTTCAATGGCGCCAGGATCCTCGCTTGGTAAATCCCGTCACTCAATGAACCTATTCCATTAATTGATAAACTGAATTGAAACATGGTGAGAGACCACATCGATTCGTCCAGCTCGGACTAAGGTTCATCCCATGGCAAGAAAGCCGATCACCTTCAAAGCGATTATTTTCCTGCACTCTACGGCTATGTACCTCATGTGGGCAGCAGGTGCCGCCGTTCCCCTCGTGAGATTAGATTTTGGAATCAGTCGTACTTTGGCAAGTGTTCATGGAATCGCAAGTGGCTTAGGCGCTCTTCTAGGAGCGAGAATCGCAGTTACATCTTTGAAATATCTTTCCCGTGAAGCGCTAGTGAAGACAACAACTATCACATTGTTTATCGGGATTCTTGGACTCGTTCTGGGACCCACCATTTGGATAACGGTACCTGGATGTGGTTTAGCGGCAATGTCACAATCAACTATTAGCGCCATAATAATGTCGCAGATTTCCCATGACGATAAACCATCAATGCGCAGGGTTCTCTTGCAGACTGGCATCGGAGCGGCCGTAGGGTCTAGTTCAATCCTCCTCATGAGTGCGGCACTTCATTCCGGGCATAACTGGCGATTGCCAATTTTTTTAGGAATATTCATATTGGGTCCGCTGACACTTTTGGTGATTAGGAATGTAGAGTTTTTAGATGCCCCTAGTTCAAAGATGCATGCTGGCACGAGAAGCTTTGCAGGAATTGAAAAGGCTCAAGTTTATCTAATTGCGGGCTTGCTCTTTTTTGTTGAAATGGGAGTTGGATTCTGGGCGATTGATCTATTGATTAGCCGTGGAGCCGGAGTCGCCCTAGGCGCCCTAGGTGCTGGACTCATGGGACTTTCATGCGCTCTCACTCGAATCATTCTCGGTGTCTTTAATGCATCCCCGAGAGCACTTTCAATCATCTCCGTTGGGTTTCCATTCGTAGGAGTCCCAATTATCTGTGCCACAACTAGCCCCTCTTTGACAATGATCGGCTTGATTATTGCTGCATGTGGCACTGGGCCACTTTTCAGTCTTGCAATAGTTCAAATCTCGGATGGGTATCGAGATTCTGCCGAGAGAATCTCTCACTACATGATGGGTTCTGCACTTTCCTACGGTGTTACCCCATTCTTCTTAGCATTGATATTTGATAATGCCGGATTCATTGCAGGATATTTAGCCCTGCTGCCAGCCCTGGCGATTGCATTATTGCTCTTGCGAAGGCTTGGGGCACATCAAGAGGCGTAACGAGCGTGCAGCCCACCATCGACCATCAAATCAGCCCCATTGATGAATGATGCATCCTCGGAAAGGATAAATGAGACAACTTTCGCAATTTCATGTGGTTGTCCCACTCGCTTCATCGGTTGAACTTCAATGGCATTTGCTTTAGCAGCAGGGAAAAGTTCAAAGTAGGACTTCAGTAGCGGAGTGAGGGTATAGCCGGGCGAAACAGAATTCACGCGAATGCCATGCTTTGCCTCATCCAGCGCCAAGTTGCGACTCAACCCTACGATTCCACCTTTGGCTGCCGAGTAAGGGAAAAAGTTTGGAGAAGTCATGCGGCCATGGATCGAGGAAATATTAACAATTGATCCTTTCTTGGCTTTGCGCATTTCAGGCAAGCAAAGTTTTGCTACATACCAACTTGATTTGAGATCTAGGGCAAAGAAGGATTCCCACTCTTCATCGGCATATTCCACGGGATCTGCATATGAATTTCTACCAGCGTTGGATACTGCCACCGTCACGGGACCGAAAGCCGCAGTCAACTTGTCGAAAGAGGCCTTGAACATTTCAAACTTGGAGACATCTCCATGCTGATACTGAACTTGAAAACCTTTTGTGGTTAATTGGGCCACGAGTGCCTGGCTATTTACATCGTCGATATCTACAAATGAAACCTTGGCACCTTCATGAGCGGCATCTATCACTATTGCTTCGCCGATTCCTTGAGCTCCACCAGTAACAAGTAAGTGTTCGCCTTTAAGTCTCATGAAATCACGCTGACCTTGCACTAAGTCCGCCATCAACAGCCCAGTCAGAGCCGTTAACGAAGGAGGAGTCATCGGAAAGTAAAAAGGTTACAACTTTTGCTATTTCATCAGGACGACCCATGCGGCCCATCGGCTGAATTGCAAGTGATCTCTCTAGTCGTCCAGGTTCTGCATCCAGCCAACCTTGAGTCAGGGGGGTTAGCACATAGCCAGGTGCAACAGTGTTTGTGCGAATCTCATGATGGCCTTCATCGACTCCCAAGTTACGGGTTAAACCCATGACCGCTGATTTTGCAGCGCCGTATGGAAAGAAATTTGGAAATGTAAGGCGACCATGAATGGAGCCGATATTTACAATTGCTCCTTTGTGCGCTTTGCGCATTCCAGGAAGTGCCAACTTGGCGGTCAACCAAATAGCTTTCAGATCAATAGCAAAGAAGGCATCCCACTGTTCATCTGTCATCTCAACTGGGTCGGCGTAAGAATTAACTCCAGCGTTGTTAACGACTCCAGTGACATCACCAAATTGAGCGACGAGAGATTTGTACGCGGCTTCTAGCTCGGGGAAATTTGCAACATCTGCCTTAGCAAATGCGACGCTATGGCCTGCCTTGCGCAGTTCTGCAACAAGTGCCTCACCGTTTAGTACATCAATATCCACAAATGAAACCTTCGCGCCTTGAGCCAAGCAGTCACGGACAATCGCTTCACCTATCCCTTTTGAACCGCCCGTGACGAATACATGCTGATCTGCGAGTTTCATATTTATTACCTTATCTGCTTTGCAGCGCTAATGGCGTTGAGAAAACCTTGAACATTGTTTCCAATTTCACCGATGCCACCTTTAGTTAGTGGCCCACCAAGTCCCACCAGTGATGCGCCAGCGGCAAACCATTCGGCCACTGATGTAGTCGTCATGCCACCAGTAGGGCACCAGATATTTCCCGGAAAAGGATCTCGCAAGGCTTTCAGGTGGCCAGGGCCATACGTGGAGGCGGGGAATAGTTTAAGAACATCAGCGCCAGCCTTGAGTGCAACAGCGACATCAGTGGCAGATGCAATTCCCGGGATTGAAAGTAAGCCGGCAGATTTTGTCGCTGAAATTACTGCGGGGTCGGTATTAGGCGAGACAATAAATGAAGCCCCTGCATTTTTGGCGCGAAGAACATCAGCCGGATCCAATATTGTGCCAACTCCTACGCATACGCCATCGCGCTTTGCTAACGAGGTGATGATTTCGAATGCACCTGGGTTTGTCATTGTTACTTCAATACAAGAAAGCCCTGCACTCACTATTGCATCTGCAATTTGTTGCCCTGTTTTTTGATCCGGGCCTCGAACAATTGCGACGGCGCCACTGCTGATTAATCTATCAATGACGTTCATTACGCTCCCTTTGTTAGTTCGGTAATTATTGCAGGATCGGTTAGACCATTTCGACCAGTGGGTAATCCGGCCCAGTCACCAAATTGGCTAGCAACTCGTGCCCCAGAAATTGCGCCTTGCTTGATTGCATCCAATGTTCCAAGGCCACCAAGTAGTCCCGCGATCACACCACCGGTGAAAGCATCTCCTGATCCCACAGGATCAACGGCATTTACTTTCGGTGGAGAAATCTCTCCGTGCTGACCGTTAATCGAGTAACGAATTGGTTGGTCTCCTTTTGTCATTATGACATTTATGCACCCGCGTGAGTGAGCCAGGGCAATTGCCTTTCCTGGATCACTCTCACCGAAAACTGCAGCATATTCATCTTCGCCTCCAATGAGTAAATCAATATCTTGCGCAAGAGGCTCCAAAACAAGTCTGGCTTGTCGCTCTGTCCATAACTTGCGGCGGATATTGAGATCAAAACTTCGGGGTACCCCAAGTTCACGGGATTTATCCAGTGCAAACTTCACAGCTGCAGATGCTGTCGTAGAAATTGCGCAGGTAATGCCAGTGGTGTGCAGCCACTTCGAATTCTTTAATACTTCAAGGTCAATGTCAGATGGTGAAATTGTTGATGCTGCTGCCCCTTTTCGAAGGTAGGTCGCCTCTACGGGGCGTGTTGACCCAGGATTACGAATCATCGTTCCAGTAAATTCTGGAACTCGCTTGACCGCTGAGACATCGACTCCCTCTGCAAGAAAATCATTGAGTAACGCTGTACCCAATTCATCTTGCCCAAAATGTGTATAGAAGTGAGCCTTCAGCCCCAATCGTGAAACCGCTACGGCAACATTCCCTTCAGCCCCGGCTGTACTTCGACTAAAGGATTTAGCGTCGACAACATTGTCGGTATCGCCGGCAAGGAAAAGTGCCATCGCCTCGCCAAAGGTGTAGAGATCAGGCATTAAGCACCAAAAAGGTTAGTCTTTTGGCCGCGCACGCCTGGGGTTGCTATATAAACAAAACCTGCCTCTGGATATTCTTTCAAGTCCGTATCTTCACTTGCGCTGGTAATAATAAGTTGATCAAGGTTTTCTCCACCAAATACACAGGAAGTAATTCGTGGCGCGGGACAGGATATTTGCTCGAGCAAGGCGCCAGTTTTTCCATCAAAGCAACGCACTGCATGGCCCATCCAAAATGCCACCCATAAATTGCCGTCAGCATCTGCCGACATTCCATCTGGCATTCCCATGCTTTCTGGAAACTCCACTAACGTGCGACGGTTTCTGATCTCACGCTCTTCTACATCGAAAATATCTACACGACGCAATGGTGTGTCGATATAAAACATAGTTTTCCCATCGACAGTCCAATCCAATCCATTGCTGATAGTGACGTCTCCAAAGAGTCGGCGCATGTGCTTTCCATCTGCCCGCATCTGATAAAACGCGCCAGCATTTGTCTTAAAGTCATAGGCCATGGAGCCCAGAAAAAGATCGCCCTGCGGGGAAACTTTTGCATCATTCCAACGGACAATTTGTTTAGACGTGTAACCATCTACATCAATCCGCGTTGGAAGTGAATGTAGGGTGCCATCCGGATCACGAAGTTGGGGGCCATTTGCTGTCCCAATTATTTCTCCGCCGGATGTTCGAGGAATTGCAAAACCAACATCTTCGGTAGTTTCATATTCAGATACTGCCCCACTTGTTAGGTGACGTCCACGCACCTTTTTGCCGTAGAGATCAACCCACTTAATGGTTTCGTTTGTAGGGCCCGAAGCGGTTGGACCTTCACCTAAAACATTGCGCCGCTCGTCAAAGACTAAAGCTTTCATGAGTGTGAGCCTAACCTTTGAGTGCGCCGCCTAGCAATCCCCGCAAGAAATAGCGGCCTAAGAACATATAGACCAAAAGTGTTGGGATCGAAACGATCAAAGATGCCGTCATATTGTTTCCGTAATAGACCTGATTACCTGATCCGGTAATGAAGTTCAGCGCAGTTGTGGCTACAGCCAACTTTGGCGCTCCACCCGTGAGGAAGATTGCAAAAAGGAAATCGTTCCATGCGGAGGTGAATTGCCAAATCAACACTACGACAAAGCCTGGAATTGAAAGTGGTAAGAAAATAGTACGGAAAATGCGAACCATGCCGGCGCCATCGACTCGACCAGCCTCGATTAATTCATTAGGGATCGCAGCGTAATAGTTTCGGAAGATTAAGGTACAGATCGGAATACCATAAATAACGTGAGCAACTACCAGTACGTAAATCGTGCCGCCGATTCCAGCCCAGTGATTGAATTGAGTCAAAGGAATCATGATCGCCTGATATGGAATAAACATTCCGAATAGGAATGCAGTGAAGATCGCAGATGAGCCTTTGAAGCGCCATTTAGCAAAAACGTAACCGTTGATCGAACCGATAATCGCCGAGATAATCGAGGATTGGACGACGAAAAATAAAGTACGCCCCATTGGCACCTTGAGAATTGCCCAGGTAGGACCCCACGCCGCAAAGTTCAGATGAGTGGGTATCGTAAATGCCGCACTCTGGCTCACCCCAGTGATTCCCTTTACGGAGTTAACCACCATGATGTAGATAGGCAAGATCGCAATAACAAAGAGAATTGAAAGCGAGATATAGCGAAAGACCAGAGCAAACTGACCTTTGCCGGTGAGTTTGCGGCTATTGGAAACATTCTTATGCTGAGTGATGCGGTCGACGAGATCGGTTGTCATTACTTCATCTCCTCTGACTTATTAACATATCGAAGATACGGAATAACGACGACCGCAATAATCACCAAGATGACCATCGCGATAGCTGAGCCTTTGGCGAAATTCTGGAAATCGAAAATAACCTGCCACAAATAGATCGCAAGTACCTTTGTAACATAACTCTTAGAAGCAATACCGTAAATAAGATCAAAGACTTTCATTGAGATATGCCCCAGAATAATAAGCACGGTCAAAAAAGTTGGCTTGAGCTGTGGGAAAAGAATATGGCGGTAAATCTTTGTCTCACTCGCGCCATCCACTCGTGCAGCCTCGCGTAGGTCGTCAGGAATGCCACGAAAACCTGCGAGAAAGAGCGCCATAACATAGCCAGACATCTGCCAAATTGCTGGCAGTGCCATCGCATACATCGATCCCTTCTCTGATGAATACCAGTCGTTTTGCAAGATGCCCAAGTGAGCTGCTCGCAAAACCATATTCAGACCAGTCGCCTTGTCGTCGTGTGCAGAATCCATCAACCATCGCCATGAAGTACCCATTGCAATAAACGAGATCGCCATGGGATAGAGATAAATAGAACGGAACAAGCCTTCGCCCTTGATTCCCTTTTCCAGCAAGAGGGACATGATCAATCCCGAAATCAGAGTTCCGATCATGAATACAACGGTAAATTTCATGAGGTTGCCAAAGGCGTGCGTGAACTCTGGGTCTTCAAGCAAACCCGTGTAATTCGAAAGGCCAGCAAAGCTATTGTCTTTAGACCACGCATTTGTGCGATGGCTAAAGGAAAGTTTAAGAGTCCAACCAATCATTCCGTAAACGAAAACTGCTATCGCCAAAATCGAGGGCAGTACAAAAAAGAATCCCCCCCAAGGGTTATGTACATGCTTTCGCTTCATCAACGCCACTACGGTGCACACCCTTCAAAATTTCTAAAATTAAGTTCGGATTAGTCACGAACTGTATTCGTATTATCTGAATCTTCAAAGTGCAAGTTCTGGCGGAGTCTTTCGACTCCGCCAGAACTCTTAGTGCAATTTATTACAAGTTGATCAGGGTTACTTATGCCTTGCTTGCAGCTAGGGCAGCAACGAGGCTCGCGATGAGACCTGTCTTGTCCTTAGCTCCGCCGGTGTAGAACTTACCGACAGCAGAGTCATATGCAGCCATTCCAGCGTTGTTGTAGTTAACGCCGTGAACTGTTGATCCAACAAGTACGTCAGTCTTCCATTCCTTCATTGCGGCCTGGAGGTATGAGTCGTACTTCTTTGCATCAGAGTCAGTGCGAACTGCAATTGAGCCCTTCAATGGGTTGAATGAGTCTTGTCCAGCCAAAGATCCGCAGACCTTCAACCAGGCAATACCTGCATCGCGGTTAACTGCACCCTTTGGAAGTGTGAACGAGTCAGATAGCCACATGTAAACAGGGCCAGCATCAACGTTATTTGGAGCTGGTGCCCATGTGTAGTCAGTCTCTAGCTTGAGACCGTCTGATTGCCACTGAGATGAAGCCCAGTCACCCATGATGAAGAATCCAGCTTTTCCGCCAGTTACAAGCTTGCCAGCATCTGGCCAGTCAAGTGACTTGCTTGAGTTACCGTAAGCAAGAATCTTTGCCATGTAGTCAACGGCCGTCTTAACATCTGGTCCGCGCCATGATGTCTTTCCGGTCCATAGACCGTTGTACTTAGCAGATCCCATGGATCCAAGAAGAACAACATCGAATAGGTGAGCAATTGCCCAGTCGCCGTTACCAGCTAGTGCAATACCGTCGATACCAACAGCCTTGAACTTTGCCATATCGACAAGCATTTCATCAAGAGTCTTTGGAGCAGCTGTAATTCCAGCCTTCTTGGCTGCAGCTGGATTCCACCAGAGAACGTTTGCACGGTGGATGTTTACTGGAACAGAATAAATCTTTCCGCCAGTTGTAAGTTGCTTAACAAGACCAGCTGGGAAAATCTTGTTCCAGCCCTCTGACTTGTAAAGGAATGTAAGGTCTTCTACTTGGCCAGCCTTGACGTAGCCAGAAAGTTCTTGACCAGCATGTGCCTGGAAAGTATCAGGTGGGTTACCTGCGGCCATACGTGAAACAAGAACACCCTTTGCGTTAACGCCAGCTGCACCAGCAACTGTTGCGTTGACGAATGGTGTATTTGGGTTGGCTTTTACGAAAACATCTGTCATGCCCTTAAGGCCTGCAGCTTCTCCGCCTGATGCCCACCATGTGAAGATTTCTAGTTGCTTATTTGTTGCTGCTTGGCTTGCTGGCATCACTGTTGCAACAACTGCAACAGCGGTAACCACAGCGGCCATGCGTAGTTTATTTAAACGCATTCGTAGTCCGTTTCTCTGCGAGGGTAATGTGGTGTAGCGGGGCTACACGGAGGGAATCCTCGTCTGAGCCCTATGCGGTGTCAACAAATGGCACGCTCAACGCGCATAACGATCTCCGTTACATTCAATGAATCTGGCACGATTTATGGTCGATTTTGGGCCATATTGGGCCCATATTGGGCCCATATTGGGCTTTGAGAATGGTGGCTCATGCCCCTAGCGTGAGCCTATGAATCTTGACCTGCCGCACCTTCGAGAAATCTTTTCCTCCGCCCTAGCCTCAGATTGTCTTGACCACTTGGGATATAGAAATCAAGTATTAGGCGCAGATATAGAGATGGTCTCTGGTGATGGCCTCATGATGGGGTACGCGTTCCCAGTTGAACTCCAAGTGGTTGAAGTGGCACCCGAAGTTCCATATATCGGTCTATTAGCAGCACTGGATGCTGTTGGAAAAGACCAGGTGTACATCTCCCCTACCAAACGCCACGGTGTTGGCTCATTGTGGGGCGAACTCCTTTCCACTGCCTGTGCATTTAAGGGTGTTGCTGGAACGCTGACCGATGGCCCAGTGCGCGATGTCACTCGTACGCGCGCTATGGGATTTAAAGTATTTAGTACGGGAACAAGTCCGTTAGATATAAATAGTAGATACGAAGTAATTGCTCACAATGTTCCTGGCGTCATTGACGGTGTCACTATTAATCCCGGAGACCTCATTGTCGCTGACATCGACGGAGTAGTGGTTGTACCGGTCAAAGCAATCAGTGATGTCGTCACTCGCGTTGAAGAAAAAGATGCCGGTGAAAATTTATTCAGAAAGGCTGTTAAGGAAGGTATGAGCCCAAGCGCCGCTTTTGCAAAGTACGGAGTGCTTTGATGGATTTAGGTCCATTTAAAGATCTGCCATCAGTCCTTAATTTTGCTCCGCCTCCACTGCCACAAATTAATGGCGCAGGACTCATTAGACTTTTTGGGAGCCTTCCGCAATTTCCAAGCGACTTCGAAATTTCACGTGGGAAAAGTTGGAACTATGACGGAGTAACAATTTCTGAAATTAGTTGGTCAACTGGATGGGGACCACGCACCGAAGCACTGCTCTTGATACCGGAAGGCGTTGCAACCCCACTGCCTGGTGTGCTATTCCTGCACAGCCACGATGACGTAAAAGAATTTGGAAAGGAAAAAGTTGTTGAAGGTGCGACACCTATGCCTGATCACCTGCAATGGCTCAGGCGTGACCACTACGGAAATCGCGCTCCAGCAAATGAATTAGCGAAAAAAGGTTTTGCAGTCCTTGCCTTTGATTGCTTCATGTGGGGATCTCGCCGCTTTCCTATGGAAAACATGCCGGATCGGCTGAGTGAAATTCTTGAAGAAAAGGATTACGAAAGATTAGCCGTCATGCACGAATCCATGGCTCTTTCTAAATATCTCAGTCTCTTTGGCGCCACCCTTGCTGGTCTACTTAACTTTGATGACAGAGTTGCGCTAGCCGTGGCACAAAGCCTGCCAGAAATGTCTACCTCGATTAGTGCGATTGGACTTTCGGGAGGCGGTTGCCGAGCCATTTATTTACATGCAACTTCTGCATCATTGCAAGCGACGGTTTCGATTGGCGCAATGGCCACTTTTGATTCAATGGTGGCCTCTCATGTAGCACCGCATTCATGGATGTTTTTCCCGCACGGAATTGCATCGCAAACCGATTGGCCAGGGGTTGCAATGATCGGAGCACCCAAGCCGCTCTACATACAATATTGCGGAAATGATCAACTCTTCACCCAAGCAGGGATGAACAAAGCGCACGATCACCTACTTGCGAACCACGCAAATTATCGTGGAGATTCATACCCTGTTAAACATTCCTTTACGGAGCAAATGCAAGAGGATGCGTTTAAGTGGATGAGCACTCATGCATAAGGATCGATATCTCGGCACCGATCCTCAATCTCTTCCACTTGCTCGCGAGCTTTATGACACCATGCGTGCATACCCAATTATTTCACCACATGGGCATGTAGACCCGCTGCTACTTCTCGAAAATAAACCGTTTACGAACCCGGTAGAACTATTGATCACCCCGGATCATTACCTCACGCGCATGCTGATGAGCCAAGGAATTGGCCTGGAACAACTTCAGGGCGATCCATTAGAGGCTTGGAAACTTTTTGCTGAAAACTGGAAGCTCTTTCGATCTACTCCTTCTCGGATCTGGATGCATGAAATCTTCTCCTCTCTTTTTGATATTTACGAACTCCTTACTCCAGAAAGTGCAGAGCACATTTATCAGCGCATTAATGAACGTTTAACTGAGCCTGATTTCACGCCCCAAGCACTCTTTAAGAGATTTGATATTGAGGTACTTGCAACCACTGATGCCACATCCCAGCCACTTGATACACATGCACAATTGGCGACGTTAGATCTTGGTGGTCGAGTGATTCCTACATTCAGACCAGATGATGTGAGCGATCCTGAGAGAGCAGATTGGCGTAATTCCATCGATTCCCTCGCAGCTGCGACCGGTGAATCTTGCGATAGTTTCGCAGGGTTCCTAGAAGCTCTGCGGATTCGGCGAAAGTATTTTAAAGATCACGGCGCTACCGCAACTGACCACGGAGTGCTCAATCCGCAAACTCTCAATTTGGCGAAAAATGATAAGGAAAAACTCTTTAAACAACTTCTTAGCGGGCAAATAGAGCCGGAGACAAGTGCGACATTTCGTGCTGTCATGCTCTTGGAACACGCACGCATGGCTTCCGATGATGGTTTGGTGATGCAACTGCATCCGGGTTCTTTACGAGATTATTCCTCAGGTATCGCAAGCCTCTACGGTAAAGATAAGGGATTTGATATTCCTGTCACCACAACCTATGTGCGCGAACTCCGAGCGCTGCTGGAGGAAGTTGGCTTTCATCCAAATTTTAGAATGGTTATTTTTACACTCGATGAAAGCGTTTACTCTCGCGAATTGGCACCTCTTGCAGGTGCCTACCCGTCAATCAGACTTGGTCCACCGTGGTGGTTCCACGACAGTCTTAACGGGATGGAGCGCTGGCGAGATGCAATTACCGAAACTGCGGGTTTCTACAATACTGTCGGTTTCATCGACGACACACGTGCTTTTTGTTCTATTCCCGTTCGCCACGATGTTGCACGTAGGTTTGATGCTGGATATCTATCTCGCGAAGTTTCGCGCCATCGTCTCACTAAGGAAGAAGCCCTCGAAGTTGCAGGAGATATTGCATACAAACTCTCCAAAGATTTCTTCAACCTCTAATGTCAAAACTCGCTCGCGCAAACTATTTGAACTACAGCGCTGTAAACCCTCCTCAGTACTCCATGGATCAGGTAAAAATTGGCGTGTTACACATGGGATTAGGAGCATTTCATCGTGCTCACCAAGCGGTTTTCTTTGACCGCCTTTTGCGCAGCGGCAATCTCAATTACGGAATTTGTGGGGTGTCGCAAAGGAGTAGCACGGTTGCAGATTCAATGAACGCCCAGGATTGTCTTTACACGGTGAACGCCCAGGACGGGCAAGCAAGCACGCCAACGATTATCGGTGCGCTGCGTGAAGCACGATATTTTCCGCGAGATCTCGAACGGATATTAGAAATCGCACGATCCCCAGATTTGAAAATGATTACCCTCACCGTGAGCGAGAAGGCCTATCGCAGCGATGATGCTTCTCAACTTCCGCAGCGCCTAGTTACTATTTTGCGGGCTCGTTATGAATCGGGTCTACCAGGGATTGCCGTCATCTCTTGCGACAATCTCCCCAGTAACGGCGCTTTCACTCGCAAAATAATTCTGGATGTAATAACTGAAAAGAGCAGTGGCTTCTTTGAGTGGGCAAATACTCAGATTCGTTTTCCAAACTCTATGGTCGACCGCATCGTTCCTGCCATCACTTCCAAATCTATTGATGACTTTGAGCAACGTTATGGCTATAGGGATGACTCGCTTATTTCAACTGAGCCTTACAACGAATGGGTGATTGAAGATGATGCACTCTCTCAAGATCTGACCCCTGCCGGAATTAGATTTGTCCCCCGCGTGGCACCATATGAATTAAC
>Ga0194061_1000187_pt1 | contig 37140 bp, 57 predicted proteins | sample SepL2221m_MetaG_FD_163423 | JGI IMG/M metagenome (GOLD analysis project Ga0194061, IMG submission 163423) | Anoxic zone freshwater microbial communities from boreal shield lake in IISD Experimental Lakes Area, Ontario, Canada - Sep2016-L224-21m | ecosystem: Environmental > Aquatic > Freshwater >... | reverse complement strand
CCATTACCCCCAGCCCCACCCCCTCAAAACGCGTTTAAATGGCATACCTATGTACGAGTGTGGGTAGACAACATGGCCAACAATACTCAAGATGCTCAAGATGCTCAAGATGCTCATTCAAATAATGTGAGCGCCTTGAGCGCCTTGCCTAAAAGAAAATACTTGTTGGCAAAGTAAAATCTGTGGTACAGTTCAACTGCACTTGACAGGTGTTCAACACAGGGAAGATTGATTTACACGCTAGCGGTTCCTGTACCGTTCTGTCAGCCTCTAGAAATAGTGGCAGCGTGTAATTCAATCTTTTTGCATTTTAAATTGGAGGAATTATGAAACTTAAAGAAACAGTAGCAACGCTGACCTTCATTTCTGAGTCTGGGTATTATGTAATCAGTCAACCAGAAGTGTGTTCTCACACAGGAGATACAATATACTCAAACATTGTTCTATCACCAGAACAGATGCGCCCAATTATCGTGGACATGGAGTCAAAACTTCTATACGCAGACGAATGGTGGTCTACCCAAGGCAGCGAAGAAAGCGAGGTATAGGATGCAATATTACAAACACCATATTGGTGACTTCATTAAGGACACATCAAATCTTGATGACCACCAATCCATGACCTACTTACGGATGTTATGGAAGTATTACCTAGACGAAGCACCTTTATCTGGATTATGCGAAGATATTGCGTTTACTGTGCGTTCGGATGAAAAAACGGTGCGAACGCTTCTCAAGCATTTTTTTATATCCAGAGATGGTGCGTGGATTCATATTCGCTGCGAGAGGGAAATTAAAGGATTTTACGATAAATCAGAGAAGGCTAGAGCATCTGCCAAATCCCGATGGGATGCCAATACTATGCAAACGCAATGCGAACGCATAGCGAACGCATCCAAAATTGATGCGAACGTACCGAAAAGTGATGCGGATTGTATGCTACCCATAACCCATAACCCACTACCCATTATAAAAACAAAAACAACTACAGCAAAGATGCCTACACCTGACGGTGTATCTCCTGAGTTATGGTCTGATTACTTGTCTGTAAGAAAAGGCAAGCCAATGACACAGACGGCACTAAACGGCATCGCAAGGGAAGCAACCAAAGCTGGGCTATCTCTGGAAGCTGGCCTTAGAGTTTGTGCCGAACGTGGTTGGTCAGGATTAAAAGCTGAATGGTTGGATGACAAGAAGCTGACCGTACACCAACAGCAGATGCAAGCCTCTGCCAGAACCATTGGCTTTGGTCGTACCCCTGGCTATGAAACATTACACACCTTTGACAACCCACAACTGGAGAGTCACGACCATGATAACTTCTGATAAACCATTACCGTTTAGCTGGATCGAGGAGATATTTAAGAGTATGTTCACCAACTACGGAGTATCTTTCTTGCGTAAGTGGTCAAATGGAGTGATGGATTCGCATAACCTAGACGAAGGTTTACAGGCTACTAAAAAGATGTGGGCATTAAAGCTAGGATGCTTCTTAAACGACAAAGGTGCTATCAAGAACGCGCTATTGAACTTACCAGAGCATCCGCCTAGCTTGCCAGCTTTTGAAGCCCTCTGTAAGCAGTTTAGAACCACAGAAGCGTACCATGCTCTGCCAAACCACCTATCTGAAACTGCTATTGCCAATGGTAAAAAGCAACTAGCAAGTATTATGCGTATGTTGGAAACATCAAAACTACTCAAGGAGGCCAAATGATGTGGAAACAGACTAGCCCAGTAAGTATCGTAGAAACCGAAGGCGATTGGCACATAGACAGGAACACGGTATGCGGAGTAACCAAATTCTGCCTGTATCGTGGCAGAGATGTGGTAGGCTCTTACGTTACTGCTGCGAAGGCCAAAGCAGCTAAACTAGAAATGGAGAAGAAATGACACAAGAGTTGTTTTGTATAGATTGGGCTACATTTGCACTAAAAAAATCAACTATACGCAAGTGTGCATTTAGCTATATTAGAGCAATATTTGAGGATAATCACTATAAAGCTGGGCATATGGGAGGTGCTATAGCTTTTTGTTTTGCTTTAGAATATAAAGGTATTGTCATAGGGGGCGCGGTATATGGGCCACCAAGACACGCTTCCTCATATGGCGATGGTGTTACGGATTTAAGACGTTTTGCGCTAGTTGATGATGCACCTAAAAATAGTGAGAGTTTCTTTTTAGGTAAAACCATTCGTGAAATCAAGAAACATGGCCTCGCAAACAAGATTTTAACCTTCGCAGATGAAACACAAGGGCATCATGGAACAATATATAAGGCTTGCAATTTTAAACTTATTGGCGAAACCCCACCATCAAAGCATATACTATGGAAAGGCAAGCAGTACCACATGAGAAGCCTAACTATTGAACGACCATATAGCTATACTCTGAGAGAGGCAGTTAAAAGTGGCGAGGCTGTAGTTGTAATGGGTTTAAAAAAATATAAATATATGTATGACTGTCAAGATGATAAAAGGTCGCAAGGTGTAATAAGATGAGGAACTTTCTGGATTATTCACTAATCGCAATAGCTGTGATCTTAATGCTCGCCATGACCGACATCTTCGCTTGCCCATCTAAAGGCATCGAGAAGCTGCCAGAACACCTTGTCAAGCCCTACTGCGACTGCTATCACAGGATTATGCTTGAGCCGAGATGGGTAATGCCTGGGCGTGAAAGAGCCGAGTTAATCTGCGGTGGACAAGCGTGGGACAAGGCTTACAGGGAATCTAGGGGTAAAAGTAAATAAATCTTCACTTTCCTTGACAATTGTCAAAAGAAATCGTGTTTATGTGCTTGTGGAACGTATTTAGATATGTAATTATTCGTCTGCACCAAACGAAACATTAACCACAGAGGAGAATCAAAATGAAAAAAATATTTAACGGCAGAAAATTTGTAACGATTGATGAAGTTTATTTAGAGGATGGCTTTTACAACCATGTTGTTGATGCCAGCATTTCCCCAGCATGGGTGGCATGGGCTAGTGGTGATAGATTTGTATTGTGTAGAGGTCATGAAGCAAATACAGGCGCACAAGCGTTGGCGTTGTCTGGGTATAACTTTAAATAACCAAAGGGGCGCAAGCCCCTATTAACCACAGAGGAAATGACATGAACGACACTAACGCAGACATAATCACACACTTCGAGTACACACCATTGCCCATTAGAGATTTTGATTGGTCGGCAACCTTTGACAACTACGAACCTGATGGGTTGGTGGGTTGGGGGGCAACTGCTAAAGATGCTATAGATCACTTACTCGAAAGACAGGGAGATTCAAAATGAACAGCACAGTAGAATTTGACACAGTAGTAGGCGATAACCTAGAAGTAACCGTAGAAGGTGAATACTCAGGCGAGGACAGGGACTTTGGCTGCGAAGTAACCAAGGTTTATATCAGCACAGACATGGCTGCGAATGATATATACTATCTGCTCGGTAAACTTGACAAGGACATCCTAGATAGCAAGTTGTGGGATGAGTGTTACATGGCGATGGAAGAAGAAAAGCGCGAGGCTGATGAGGCTAGAGCAGATGCTAAACGTGATAACGAAATGTGCGGAGGCTGAGATGGAAAAATACATAGATTACTTGGTAGGGGCATTATTCGGGATTCTGCTGGCTGTACTGATCTTTTTAGGAATCTGACCATGAACGAGATATTTTTGAAGTACAAAGAACTGCTGAAACAAACTCCACCACTAACTGCCGAGGAGATAGAGAAGAAAATGATGAAGGACTACGGATGGACTTGGCAAGAGATTAAACTCGCCCAGGAATACTGCACACCACCAGAGAAGAAGAACTACTGGGTGGATGAGAAAACAGCACAAGATTGGACAGGCTGGACTGACAAGTATTGTGGTAGCAAATCCATTAACGATGCCACAGCACAAGACTGGGATGCAGTCAGACCAGACATATCCGAACCTAACGATGCCACAGACCCTTTGAGCTATCAGGTTGGTGGCGATCACTATACCAAGATGAAGATACAGCCTGTCGAGTACATACACGCTAACAAGATGGACTTTATGGATGGTTGTATTGTAGGCTACATCTCTAGGTGGCGCGACAAGGGCGGTGTGCAGGATTTGCAGAAAATCAAGCAATTCGTAGACTTGATTATTAAGTTGAATAAGCTGTAATGTGGCTCTTAATCGGTGCATATATGTTCGCATTGGAGGTGAAGAATGACCAAGACTATTGAGGAACTTAAAGATGCATGGGATGTTGCGTTGGATGCGTTGGATGATGCTGAGGATGATGCTGAGGATGATGCGTGGGATGCTGCGTGGGATGCTTTTGAGGCTGCGAGGGATGCTTATTACAAAGCACTAAAGGAGAAGGAATGATAACAATTAAAGACTGGATGGATGGTGTACAGTACCGTATAACCGATAGCTATGTGTGGCATTGGGACTGTTTCGGATCTAACGCTACCTGCTTAGAAAGTGAGTGGGGATGCGAAGATGGTCGCACTTACACTATCTGTTACGACAAGGAAACGCTTGAGGTGTACAAAGTATGCTCATACTCCAACTCAGACTGTACAGGGCTAAGATGGATTAATCCAGAGCATAGAAGGGCATACTTTGCCGAGGAGAAGCGTAGGGGAATGACGGACATAACGCACTTTATCGAAGTTAAATCACCTGGGGGATGGGCATGGCTGACCAAACTGTTTGGGTTCTAATTGAGTGTATTCAGCAGTTTGTAACTAAATACGTTGTGGAATGTCCTGCTGACTTCCCAGAGTATGCTCTCGATACAGTTACTAATCAGGAAGCAAAAGAGTTCTCGCAGCACTACGTTGGAGAGAGTATACTGTCCTTCCAAGTCATAGATCAGGATGATGCTTTAGCCCAATGTGACGTGGATAACGAGTATTACAGCAAGAACAGTACAGAAAGTAAGATAAACGCATTTTTTACAAGGGAGAACGAGATTGGTAATCAAAGGAACGACTAGCGGATACAGGGACATGGCGGATGGCACGTTAAGGATTATGATAGACATTGAGCCAAACGATGCACGAAATGCGGTGCAACTGTTCGCAGATAGAGGCACTTTAGTCGCAATCGCAGCTTTAGATGATAGTCAAATCGAAAAAATGTAAATCCTGTGGGGTAGAATTTACCCCTCACAGACCCATGCAGATAGTATGCGATTGGGAATGTGCTGGTGCGCTGAACTTCTTTACAGCAGCTAAAAAGAAGCTACGCGCTATCCGGTTAGAGCAATCCAAAGGTAGAAAGGAGTTAAAGACACGCAGAGAATGGCTGCAAGATACTCAGAAGGCATTTAACAAGTTCATCCGCACTAGGGATGCTACCGAGCCTTGCATTAGCTGTAATCGACACCACACAGGGCAGTATCATGCTGGACACTACATGGCTACGAGTGTACGACCCAACTTGAGATTCACGGAGGATAACGTACATAAACAATGTCAACCGTGTAATACTCACTTGTCAGGCAACTTATTGTGCTATCGTATCAACCTAATCAAGAAAATTGGTCAGGAAGCAGTAGATGTTTTAGAATCCGCACCAGTAGAAAAGAAGTGGACTATCGACGAGTTGAAAGAAATCCAACAGAAATATCATAAATTAAACAAGGAGATGATATGAAACACATGAGCGCAGACAGAGTTTATCTAAGCAGGAATGAACAACGCGACCTAAAACAAACCAGACAAGAACGTATTCGGCAGCTAATAGCCCAGAAGCCACTAATTCGTACCAAAGAGATGGCTGTAATCATGGGGTTAACTGATTTTGTGGTTACTAATGCCATGCGAAGTATCAGAGATGAGTTCACTACAGTTTACCTAGCTAATACTGGTCAAGGGCGGTTAAAGGGCTTTATCTTGAATCCTGACTACGTTCATGTACCTAAACCAGATGACCCACTAGAGTTTAAGAAATCACCTTATGGCAGAATGGTATTTGTAGACGATCTAATGCTAAATAAGTACGGAACGAAAGCGTTAGCCCAGCCCCTAAGAAAACTACCACGCAATTCTGTCGGATCTACAATGGAAGGAGGGTACTGGTAATGCTAGACTTCCCTGTACCTGAAAATCTTACTACAGTAGGACATTTAATGACTTCACCACTTTCTACCCCAAAAGACTGGGCTGGTGATATAATAGCACTTCGTAAGCTAATCAATAACATAGCTGGTGACTGTAATGACCGAGAGTATCGGTCTGCTTTGCCTCGTATACAAGAGGCTATAGAACATCTAAACTCACTAACTTACTATTGCGAAACAACACCAGAAAGACTAAAACGTAGTGGATGACACAGATATAGCCTCAATTAATGAGGAGATTCAAAGAGATGCAGAGTTAAGACGAGTACGCGCCCTAGTTAAAAAGACGCCACGTTCCAGTGTATGCTTGGAGTGTGGAGTAAAGACAGACAAAGGCGCGCGTTGGTGTTCGCCAGTTAATGGTAAGACACCATGTAGGGACTTCTGGCAACTCAGGAAGGGTGTGAAATGACGTTTAATATAGAACTGATTAGATGCAAGAGAACTGAGCCTATATATCAAGATATTCGTAATAGGCATTATGTTCCAAACAGGGGTACGCATGGACAGCAGCTTCACTATCTTATTAAACTTGACGAAGATATAGTTGGGATAATAAGCGGGGCTAGTTGCGTGTGGGCGGTAAAATCCAGGGATGACTACTTTGGACTTAACAAGGAAAATAAACGGGTAGCCCTACCATCTATCATAAATAACACAGTATTTAGGTTGGAAAAACACGAGCCTAACTTAGCTACATTTGTATTATCACGTTGGCGCAAGAGGGTTGCTGTTGATTGGGAAGAAAGGTATAAAGTCAAAGTGCATGGGTTTGAAACTTTCGTAGTCGAGGAAGATCATAGAAAAGGTGCATTATATTTAGCTGATAATTGGCTATATTTAGGTGAAACATCGGGAAGCACTAAAACCCATAAGGGACTGGCTACCAAATCTGAACGTATTACTACGAACATTAAGATGATATATGCTAAGAAGATATTAAAAACAGCATTATCAACAGCATACAATCCAACTTGGAATAAACCAAAGGTTTGTGCAGTTAACCGTAGTTTGTGCTTAGATTTATGACACTCACAGCTAAACAAGAATCATTCGCATTAGCTATAGTCAATGGTACTACGCAGATAGATGCTTACAAAGTAGCGTATGATACTGAAAACTATCAGGAAAGTACAATACATTCAGAAGCAAGCAGATTAGTTTCAAACCCCAAGATTGTAGCAAGGATAGCTGAGTTACGCAAGGGCTTGGTTTCAAAGGAGTTATGGACACGCGAGAAGTCAGTAATCGCATTAGTCGCAGTCTACAACTCACTAGATGCTAAGTGTTCAGACAAGGTATCAGCAGTCAAGGAATTAAACTGTATGCACGGCTATAACGCACCAGGACAACTCAACGTGGATCATAAGTTCGAGTTACTACTCCCATTCGTCACCCAGAACATGATTGACCGAAATAATTAGTGGGCATCAATGCCTATCAAGTACGCGCCCCATTCGACCCATTTCATCGTAGGAAAGAACGCTGGGCTGTCCTAGTCTGCCATAGACGAGCAGGTAAGACTGTAGCGTGTATAGCTGAACTCGTAGCTTGTGCGCTAGTTACTAACAAACCCAACGCTCGCTATGCCTATATCTGTCCACAGTTCAATCAGGCAAAGGATGTGGCTTGGGTGTATCTCAAGATGCTCACCTCTGATATACCTGGCATATCCTATAACGAATCCGAATTGAGAGCCGACCTACCACCAAAGGGTGATAAGGATGGGGCTAGAATCAGGCTATACGGTGCTGACAATCCAGATCGTATGCGAGGACTATACCTTGATGGGGTTATACTCGATGAATACGCTGATATGAAGCCATCTATATGGGGTGAGGTGCTTAGACCAGCTTTAGCAGATAGGAAGGGCTGGGGAGTGTTTATTGGTACACCTAAAGGCCATAATGACTTCTACGACCTATGGATGCGTACCGAATCGTCAGCAGATTGGTTTAGGTTAATGCTCAAAGCATCGCAATCAGGTCTGGTTGATTCAGTAGAGTTAGCTGCTGCCAAGTGCGAAATGACCGATGACCAATATGAGCAAGAGTTTGAATGTTCATTCGAGGCAGCCATTCAGGGTTCGTACTACGGTAAGGAACTAGCCCTATTGGAGAGTTCGGGCCAGATTACCTCAGTACCTTGGCAACCAGATGTGGATGTATTCGCTGCTTTCGACATAGGATTCAGCGACGATACCTCAATTTGGTGGTATCAGATCGTCAATGGCGAGATCCACGTTATCGACCACTTTGCCACAAATGGGGAAAATATCTCATTTTATGCCACCAAACTCTCCGAAAAGGGGTATAATTACAACAAGTTCGGGGGTAAGCCTTTTATCTGGCTACCCCATGATGCGAGAGCAAAGACATTAGCTGCTGCTGGTAAGAGCGTACAGCAACAGTTTCTAGAACTAGGTTACGCAAGTAGGATAGTGCCTACGCTGTCTATTCAAGACGGCATACAGGCTACTAGAATGACACTTCCAAAGTGTTGGTTTGACAGAGAGAATTGCAAAGACGGACTAAACAGCCTCAGTCTTTACCGTAGAGAGTTTGACGAGGGTAGGAAGGTGTTTAGAGAGCATCCGTTGCATGATTGGACTTCTCACGATGCCGATGCTTTCAGAATGTTATCAGTAGCTTGGCGAGAGGAACAGAAACCTAAACCCCCTCCTGAGATTAGATTCCCAACCCAGCAGACGATAGCTGAGTTAATTACAGCCCAGCGCAATAAGCGCATTAATGATGATTAGGAGATACCATGCCGTTCGGAACTGACCCACTAGATATTTACCACAATGGAGTATGGTACAGCCACACAGGGATGCAACTCTCTGGGCTTGATGATAACCCTGTAGTATCCGCCACAGCGGTCATGGTGAACGGCAACACGATATTCACGGCTACTGGCGATGTTACGGTACACGACCTAGTATCTGTCTGCGTGACAGCCAACAACGCTACTGCCTCAACACTTCAATATCAGATAGTTCCCACCATAGGAACATCAACCACAATCTCAGGTGCGACTACCACACTAGCCTCAGTAGCAGCAGGAACGATAGTTACCCTAGCAGGCGATGCCCTAGCTACTGCCCCTACAATCTCACCCAATGGTGTAGGACTAAGCCAAGCTGCTCGCGGTGTTCATTTCCCAGCAGGAACGCTGAAAATAGTCATAGGTGTAGGATCAACGACAGGCACATGGAAACATTACCTTAGATACTCCCCATTTCAAGCTGGCGCGACTGTAAGCTAAGATGGAAGCCCAGAACGAACGTAAAGAGGAACTGGGTAAGGGAGATAAGGGTGTCCAAAGAAGGTGGATGCTCGAACTCAAGCTATCTGATAAACGTGAGGCGGAATGGCGCAAGACTGCCAAGTCTACTATCGACAGGTATCGTGGTAGGAACAGGAAGAAGAACAGCTTCAACATCCTGTGGTCGAATACCGAAACGCTTATGCCTGCGGTATACAACTCACTTCCCCAGCCGAATGTCCGTAGACGCTTCAAAGACGAAGATCCAGTAGGTAAGGCTGTATCTGACATACTCTCACGCAGTTTAGAGTTTAGCGTAGACATCGAGCAGTTCGACACGGCTATCAAGCACTCACTCCTGGATATGCTATTAACCGGTCGTGGTGTGAACCGTATTAGGTACGTTCCATCATTCGAGCAAGTAGGCTACTCAGACGAAGAAGGCCAAGAGAACGAATCAGAAGCAACCCAGTCACTAGAAGTTGAAACAACCGAGGAACTCAAGTGGGAACAAGTCGTTATTGAACACGTTCAGTACGATGACTTTCGTATGGGTGCTGGCAAGACATGGGAAGAAATCCAATGGATAGCCTTCCACCACAGGATGACCAGAGATGATCTAGTTGAGAAGTTTGGCGATAAGGGCGAGAAGATGCGCCTCGATGACACCAACGATGAGGATGTTAATAGGGAAGATGAATCCACTATCGATGCCTTCAAGACTGCAAGTGTATGGGAGATATGGGATAAAGAGGAAAAACAAGTCTTATTCGTATCCCAGAACTGTACTGAGCCACTCAAGGTATTGGAAGATCCACTTGAACTGACTTCATTCTTCCCTATCGCTAGACCTGTATACGCTATTGTAGATGGCGGTACGATGCTACCCACTACTCTCTACTCGCAGTATCAAGAGCAAGCCGAGGAACTGGACAAAGTATCCACTAGAATCAACAAGATATACGATGCCCTCAAGGTTAGAGGTATATACGATTCGACCATGAGCGAAGTATCCGAACTCTTGAAGGGTAACGATAACGACTTGATTCCAGCCCAAAATGCTGCTGCTTGGCTAGAACGTGGTGGTATTGAGAAGGCTATCTGGATGATGCCTATAGAGCAAGCTGCCAAGGTGGTAGTGATTCTTACTCAGCAACGTGAAGCCTGTAAGCAAGTTATCTACGAAATCAACGGATTAGGCGATATTCTACGCGGTCAGTCAAACGCTAGTGAAACTCTAGGCGCCCAGCAAATCAAAGCCCAATGGGGTACGATGCGTATATCTACCTTGCAACGTGAATTACAGCGTTATATCAGGGATATGATGCGTATTATGGCTGAGATCATCTCGGAGAAGTTCCAACTGGATACTTTGCAGAAGATGACAGGCTTAAACTATGCTACTGACGAGCAAGTACAGCAAGCCATGATGCAGTTCCAGTCACAGATGGAGATGTACAACCAACAGGCTCAGATGGCTCAAATGCAGCCACAAGGTCAACCAGGACAGCCACCAATGGGCGGTCAACCACCACCACAGCCACCACAACAGCCTGCCCCTCCACCATTCACTTGGGAGAGTTTGCAGAAGGTTATGAAGGATGACTGCCAACGTACCTACAAGATAGATGTCGAAACCGATTCAACCACAGCTTCTACGGTAGCCGAGGACATGAAGGGCTTGACTGAGTTGCTATCAGGTATTGTCCAATTCGTGCAAGGTGTAGCCCCAGCAGTACAGATGGGTGCATTACCTATGGAAGCTGCCAAAGAGATCATGATGACCATTTGCCGTAGGTCTAAGATGGGTTCTGCGGTAGAGGATGCTCTTGACAAGATGAAAGAGCCACCAGCCCCACAAGATCCAAATGCAGGTGCTGCTGCTGCTGAACAAGCCAAACAACAGCTTGAGATGCGTAAGCACCAAGACTTGCTACAACTCAAGAACATGGAGTTGCAAGGTCAAGGACAGCTAGAGCAAGCCAAACTAGCACAGTCTGCTCAACTAGAACAGATGAAAACGCAAGCTACTGCTCAGTCTGAACAGATGAGGGCAGAAGCAGATGCTCGCGCTAGTCAAGCCCAAGCCCAAGCCACGATGGAAGTCGAACGCTTCAAGGCTGAACTCAAGGCTCAGTCTGATGATATGGCTTCTCAATACTCGGCTCAGATGGAGATGGCTAAACTCGATAAAGAACAAGAGTTCGAGAGATGGAAGGCTGAACTAGACGCATCTACCAAGATCCTGCTAGGACAGATCAGTTCCAAGACCACTATGGACACAGCCATGCTCGCAGCTACCAACGCAGCCAACACAGAGGTAGCAGAATCGCTAGGCAACAACAACACTATGTTCAATGATGATAACAACAAACTGGACATGATGATGCAGATGCACAACGATGCTATGGGTCAAATAGGCTCAGTCATGGAACACTTACAGAAACCAAGAACAATACTCCGTGATGCTAACGGTAAGATTGCAGGGGTACAATAATGGCAGCTTATGTCGGGTATCAAATAGCAACAGATATGTTGGTAGAGGGCGGTAACGCACTTACCGATAGCTGGAAGATCATTCTATCCAACACAGCACCTAACGTAGCTACTAATACTACTGCAGTTTCTGCTACCGAACTAGGTACTGCTGGAGGCTACACGGCTGGAGGTGTAAGTTGTACAGTTACTTCATCCTCACAGACAGCAGGTGTGTACAAATTAATCCTAGCTGCACCTGTAAGCCCTACATGGACTGCTAGTGGTGGTGGGTTTACGTTTAGATATGTCATTCTTTACAATCTTACCAACACTCAATGTGTCGGGTACTGGGACTACGGCTCATCAGTAGTAATGAACGGCACTAACGCAGATACTTTCACCCCAACGCTAGATGCTTCTGGCGGTACATTCACAATAACTACACCCTAGGAGATAATATGGCAGACGGCTTATTTTACAACGATTTACGCGAACCATTCTTAACGGTAGCACCAACAGCAGTTACTCTTGCTGCAACTGCAAAGGCTTTATACACGGCATCTAACTTCCCTGTGTTGGGCGGTCAGTATTTCTCTCGCCCAGGAAAGAAGATAATGATTCGCCTGTTCGGGCAGATTACAACTGGGATTACTCCTGGTAACGGTTCATTCAACGTCTACTACGGTTCAGGTGCAGATGCAACTGGTGTTCTATTGATGACAGGCACTCCAGTAGCACTTACGGCTTCCCAGACCAACTTGTCGTGGTACGCAGAAATTTATGTATCTTGCAGGACTACTGGCTCGGCTGGTACTCTGTTCTGCGATGGCTGGGCTAAGTTCAACGAGGCTGTTTTAGCTGGCGGTGTATTTCTTCCTGCTTCTGCCCCTGCAGCTTCTGGTGCTTGTGACTTGACTGCAGCTAACATTATTAGCGTACAGTATCTGCGTTCTGGCTCTACTGCTGAAACTATGCAAGTAGTTGATATGGAAGTGACTGCGCTGAACTAAAATGGCGGTATTCCTGTTTCCGCTAAACAAGTTGCAATTAGGCGCAGGGCTATCTCGTAGAGGTAAACCACCACCGATGTCAGGGGTCATGTATGAGACCCCAAGCTATCTGGTTATACAGGGTATCACTAAAGACGAGACTGGTGCAGCAGCAGCAGGGTTCACGGTGTATCTGATGGCTATGAGAGGATTAAACAATAATGTACCAACCCTAATTGAAACTACCATCTCAGATGCTGGCGGTGGATATTCCTTTACAGTAGGTTCAGGTGAGCAATATTGGATTTTATCGTACTTAGCTGGTTCTCCAGACAAGGCAGGGGCTACCAAGAATAACCTAGTAGGCGCGTAATGACCGATATATTTGCCTACCCTGGCGAGGCGAACCCGAATGATGTAAAGGCATCAGATCCAACGGTCTTGCGTGGCGGTGGTGTTGCGGTCAATTACACCCTAGTATGTGCAGTCGGTGCTTATAGTTATGTAGGACAGGCTGCAACACTATCTGTACAGCATAGCCTCACTTGCGCCACTGGCTCGTATGCTTACGCTGGTCTAGCTGCTACATTATCTCTAAAGCGCAGTTTATCATGTGCAACTGGTGCATACGCTTATATAGGAATAGCTTCCACACTAAATGTAAAGCATACTTTACTTTGTAACTCAGGATCATACACTTACACAGGAATAGCTGCATCTCTCAAGGTAAACCATAGCCTACTTTGTAACGTAGGGGCTTACGCTTACGCAGGACAAGCAGCAACATTAACCTATGTAAGCTTATCACCAGTAACATATACGTTACTATGCGCTACTGGCTCATATACCTACGCAGGAATAGCATCCAAGCTAGATTATGTAACATCTAAAACCAAGCAAGGTGGTGATGACGCACCTAGATCCGTCAAGAATCTCAAATACAAGCCCAAGCCACGAAAGGATGACTTTGGGAATGAAATCGTTGTACCAGAGGCAATATCTGCATTAACTGTTGAAAAATATACACAAAAACCAACACTAGTTAGTGCAAATGAGTTACAATCGCATTTAGAAATAGATGACGAAGAAGCTATTTTAATGTTCATTTAGGAGATACACATGGCAATCGTAAGCGCAGTAGCAGTTCAGGCAGCACTAGATGCGACTGAAAAGAATATGAAGATTCTGAGGGTTAATCCTGTCAGTTCAACTAAAGACGAGTTCTATGTATCTGGCGGTGTCGCACCTTACGCTGGCAAGAATAGATGGGTTATTACGACCAACACAGGTTCAGCAGCAGCACAAGCCACAACCATTACTAACGCTATGGTAGCCGATTAAAGATGCCAGTATTTGACTATCTATGCCCATGCGGTAAGAAGTTCGAGAGATTCTTAAAGGCTGCCAACGTAGCCGAGCAACAGTATTGTGAGTGCGGTAAGACTGCTGAGAAACAGCTATCCTGTTGTAACGTATACGTTATGCAGTCATACCAAAGTCCAGTAACAGGACAATGGATAGATTCACCCAACCAACGCAAGAAGGACTTAGCTGATTCAGGCTCAAGACCTTGGGAGGGTAAAGAGATAGAAACACAGATGGCGCAGGGTCGAGAGAAAGAGTTCGATTCTATGCTAGACAAGTCGGCAGAGAAGGCTGCAACCACAGCATTTCACGACTTACCTCTAGCAACACGAAAGGTTTTAACTAGCGGAGAAGCTGCACATGAGTGACGATCTGGAAACCCAGAAAGACGAAGTAGCACCAACGATGGATGAAACAATAGGTAGTGCTTGGGCTGAGATACAGTCTAGGAACGAACCAGAGGCTCAAGAGAAGGAAGTAACTGAATCTGCCCCTGAGGTAGCTAGTTCAGAAGATAATGCGCTTACGACCCCTTCAGAGGCTTCAGAATCGATTCCTGCGGTAGAACCAGAATCAACAGTACGCGCCCCATCTTCATGGAAGAAGGAACAACAAGCCAAGTTCTCTAGCTTGCCACCGGATATACAGGCAGAGATAGCTAGACGAGAAGGCGATATACATAGAGGTGTAGAGCATTACAAGGTAGCTGCTGAACGTGGGAACACCTACGAGAAGGCATTTGCCCCATTTAGAGATACTATCCAAAAGATAGGCTCGACACCAGAACAGGCTATTACTGGACTGATGCAGACCGACCATAATCTACGGTTCGGCTCACCAGCACAGAAAGTAGCGGTAATTCAACACATTATCCAATCATACGGTATCAATCCCGAATGGTTCGATCAACAGAATAACTCGCAAGCCAATCCTGAGATAGGACACTTGCAGAACAGATTGCAACAGTTTGAGGCTCAACAGGCTCAACAGATGCAGAATATGCAGGAACGTGAGGCAGCATCGCTAAACAACGATATTACTGCCTTTGCAGCAAAGAGTGAGCATTTTGAAGCAGTTAGGGACAGGATGGCTACCCTTCTAGAGGGTAACGCAGCCAAGTCACTTCAAGAGGCTTACGAAACAGCTATATGGGCAGACCCAGCGATTAGGGCAACTCTACTTGCAGAACAGCAAAGAGAGATTCGTTCTAAAGCAGCTACCAAGGCTATAGAAGCAAAAAAATTGTCTAGCGCAAACGTGAAAACCAGGGGAGTAATACCTGCTCAAGCTGCGGTAGGCTCAATCGAAGATACCATTCGTTCCAAGGCTAAAGAACTTGGGATGTATTAAGGAGATAAATTATGGCATCACCAGCAAGCACCATTATCACAGCGTGGAGTGAACTAGCTTCCACGACTTATCGCGCTCACTCGAAAGAAGTAGCCGATCAGGTAACAAAACACAATGCCCTGTTTAGACGTTTGACAGAAAAAGGCCGTACTAGAGTGGAAGATGGTGGGCTTACCATCGTTCAACCACTTGATTACCAAGCTAACTCCACTTATCAGCGTTATTCTGGCTTCGATGTTCTGAACATCAACGCTGTTGACGTACTGACAAGTGCTGAGTTCCCTTGGAGGCAAGTAGCAGTAAACGTAGCTGCATCTGGCTTAGAACTGCGTACTAACTCTGGCGAGAACAGAATCATCAACTTCACCAAAGCTAAAGTCAAGAACGCTATGCGCTCAATGGCTAACGGTCTTTCTACCGATATGTACTCGGATGGAACTGCTGCTAACCAAATTGGCGGTCTGCAAGCCCTAGTGTCTGATCTGGGAACTGGTACTGTAGGTGGTATCAATTCAACAACTTGGACATTCTGGAAGTCTATCCTTCAATCAGCAGCAGCACCTTTGAACGGTGTTTCAGCTATCACCCCATCGGCAAGCACCATCGAATCATTGATGCTTCCATTGTGGCTCAAGCTGACTCGCGGTACTGATATGCCTGACATGATTGTTATGGATGACATCTACTTCACCATGTTCGAGCAAAGCCAGACTTCATTGAAGCGTTATACTTCTGACGAGACTGGCCAAGGCGGTATGATTAGCATGAAGTACAAGAGTGCTGACGTATTCTTCGATACATCTGGTGGTATTCCAGCAAGCCATGCTTACTTCCTGAACACAGACTATCTTGAGTGGGTTGTGCATCGTGATGCCAACATGACCATGATGGATGAGTTGAGATCCGTTAACCAAGACGCTGTAGTTATTCCAGTTCTAACCCAAGGTAACTTGGTAGTTAGTGCCAGATTCCTACAAGGCTGCATGAAGGCTTAGTCTTAATCAATTCACTTATAAGGAGTATTAAAAATGGCTTATGGAACATCAGACCCTCGCATCGGTAGTCAAGCAATCGCGACTACAGACACGGTGCAAAACCACCCACTAGGTACGGTTATCCGTGCTAATGATCCAACCTTAGGAGATGGAGAGTTTATCTATCTGCTTGGAGTGGCTTCAACAACTGTGGGTTCAGTAGTTACTTATGATGCATCTACATACCAAACGGTATTGAGTGCTGTCGGTGGTAACATCCCTCGCGCAGTAGCTATTGCTATGTCAGCTAACGTTGCCAGCCAGTACGGTTGGTATCAAATCTCTGGACAAGCAGTAGTAGCTAAGACAGCAACCGTATCATTGGCTGCTGGTGCTGCTGTCGGAGTATTGACTATAGGACTAATCGCTGGAACAGGAACAGGCAAGGAAATTCAAGGTGCGGTAGTTGCTGCTGTTGCTTCGAATATTGCTGGTCGCGTAACTGTTAAGGTGATGATTGCCAGACCTACCAAGCAGGGAAGAGTGACGTGATAGATAACACGACCTTGTAATTCGTGGTATAATACCTTCTCATCACATCGGGAGGGTATTATGCCAAGAGTTAAAGGGTCACCATTTAGATCGGAACTTGCTGGATTAGTGTTTAATCGATTGACTGTGCAGAGCAGATTAAAACATTCAATGTGGCTATGCTTATGTAGTTGTGGAAAAGACGTGATTACTTCGACCTTTCAATTAAAGAGTGGGCGGACAAAATCATGCGGATGCTTTTCTAGGGATAGAACTACTAAACATGGCAAAGAAGGCACTAGGATCTACAACACTTGGGCGCAAATGTTAGCAAGATGCAATAATCCCAACTCAACAAGTTATCCGAACTATGGTGCTAAAGGAATAAAAGTTTGCGAAAGATGGGCAGACTTCAGAAACTTCTATGCAGATATGGGAGATATTCAAGAAGGCAAGACAGTCGATAGAATCGATGGCACTAAAGGTTACGAACCATCTAATTGCCGATGGGCAACATACAAGGAACAAGCAAGAAATAAAACAAATTCAAAATTATACCTATGGGAAGGCAGAATGATGACAGCATCTGAGTTGGCTGAAATACATGGGATACAAAGAAAGGTTGTTGAAAATAGGCTAAGACTTGGAATGTCAGTAGAAGCAGCGGTAAAAAATATTAAGTACAATAGATGGAATACACCAAGGAGTATCAATGCCACAGCCACACGCTAGTTTGCGCGTTAAGTTCCAAAATAAAGAGGCTACTATGCCTCTTGTTTTACCTATTCACGTTGTGTGTAATACATCAGATGATGACCTGTACACACATATTAAGGTTAACTCTCGCAATCGTGGCGATTGGGTTAAACTCTTACCAGAACATGATGGAATGGCAATTATCGTCGGGAGTGGGCCATCATTAGCAGATACCGTAGAAAGCATAAGACAATTAAAGCTGGGTGGTGGTACTATATTCGCGCTCAACGGTGCAGCCAAGTTCTTAAATGATCGAGGTATTCTGCCAGACTATCAAATTATCCTAGATGCTCGAAGGGAAACATCCACACTAATCGACAAGGCTAAAAAGTACCTATTCGCATCTCAAGTACACCCAGATTGCTTTGTAATCAAGCCAGAAGCCCAATTATGGCACTTACAGATCGGTGATGTAGAGAAGGAACTAGAGTGGTACGAGCCAGCCTATGCGCTAATCGGTGGCGCAGCTTCCGTAGGCAATACAGCCCCATGCCTAGTCTATACGTTAGGATACCGTAACGTACACCTATTTGGCTACGATTCAAGCAACAAAGATGGTCATGGACACGCTTTCTACCAAGCTATGAACGCAGACGACCCACAAGCTATCACCACATTCAACGGCAAGGAATACTCTTCATCGTTCACCATGAAGCTACAGGCTGAACGGTTTAGGGGTATTGCACAGGCTTTAGTTGATTCAGGTGTTAGCCTAACCGTACATGGCACAGGATTATTGCCTGATATGTGGGCTAATCCTAACATCAAGGAAACCATGACCGAGCAGGAGAAGTACGAGCAAGTATGGCAACTCGATGAGTACCGTGAAGGCTCTCCAGGCGAACGCTGTGCATCTAACTTCTTCCAAATTGCCAAACCTAGCGGTAAGGTAATCGACTTTGGGTCGGGTACTGGTCGTGGCTCTATCAAGATACATGAGTATGGATGCTCACCTTTCCTAGTGGATTTTGCAGTCAATTCAAGGGATAAGGAAGCTATGCTGTTTCCATTCCTACAGCATGACCTTACTAAACCACTACCAGGCGATGTATTTGCCAAATATGGCTACTGTACGGATGTCATGGAACACATAGAGCCTGAGAATGTGGAGAAGGTGATCCACAACATCATGGAGTGTGTAGATTACTGCTTCTTTCAAATCTCCCTAGTTGATGACGAAATGGGCTTCCTAATAGGGCAAATACTTCATTTAACAGTAGAAAGTCAAGCATGGTGGCAAGATTTATTCGTTAAACTAGGGTATAATGTCATCGAAGCGCACGGAAATGAGATAGCAGCAATGTTTTACGTTAATAAACCTTTGGCAACCCAACAGGAGAGAAAATGATAGTAGCAGCGAAGTTACCGTATGTACGCTTTGAAACAGAAGTAGAAGTGACCAAGGATTTAGATGGTCACAACCAGTATAGAAACGTGATTATGGCTCATATTACCCCAGCAGGGAGTAAGGATGAGATCGTAAAGTTAGCAGATGAGTGGATTGTTCAGTTGATGGACAAGAGCCAGACTAGAGGCCCATTCGATTCAGCAGCTAACGAGTATGAGGATTGGCACAAACGATTCAGTAAGATGCTCGATGCCTATAAAGATGGTGTTGACATGGCTACTGACGGTACACCAATCAGGGCTAGTCTAGCATTTAGCCCAGCCGAGGTAGCACAATGTGAGAGTGTCAAAATCTTTACATTGGAAGCCCTAGCGGTATGCAACGAACAAGCCATGAATAACATGGGTATGGGTGGTAGAACACTTAAACAGAAGGCAGAGAAGATACTAGAGAACTTTGCTGGATCTAAGGTAGCAGAAGAAAATACTGCGCTGAAAGCTAAACTTGAGGCTATGCAAGAACAGCTAGACAAGTTAATGGCTAATCAGCCAGAGAAGAAGCGTAAACCGAAGGAATAACTTTATAGGGGAAGTGTATGTCAATGTTAACGATGGTGCAGTCAGCTTGTGTTAGGCTGGGTCTACCTTCCCCAAACGCAGTAGCAACAAGTTCAGATGTTCAATACCTACAACTCCTAGCCCTTCTCAACGAGGAAGGTAGCGAGTTATCTGCTAGGACAGAGTGGCAAGTATTAATCAAGGAAGCTAGTTTTACAACACTAGCTGCTGAGATTCAAGGTACTCTCGCTACAATATGTCCAGGATTAAACTACATTATCAATGATACTATCTGGAACAGGACTCTCCGTAGACCTGTATTCGGGCCACTAGGCGCACAGTATTGGCAACAACAAAAGGCTATGTTTACTGCTGGCCCTTGGAATCAATACCGAGTAAAGGGTAACAACCTTACATTTTTCCCTGCACCTGCTGCTGGTCAATCTTGCTACTTCGAGTATGTGTCGAAGTATTTCGCTACTGACACTACTGGCGCGGTATACAAATCATCCTTCACGGTAGACAGCGATATATCCTTGCACAATGAGGACATAATGACGCTAGGTCTTATCTGGAGATGGAAAGCCAACAAGGGGCTAGACTTCGGCACAGACTACCAGAAGTACGAAACCAGAGTGTTAATGGAGATTGGCAGAGATGGTGCTAAACCTATCTTGAATATGGGCGAGGCGAGATACGACATCTTCCCAGCCGTTGTAGTTCCATCTGGAAGTTGGTCAGTATAAATGGATAACTCAGGAATGTACGGTAATCCAGTTCAGCCTATGGGTGCTACTGAGCCACAGAATCTGGCTAGTGCATTGAAAGAGCAAGAGTTCCAAAAGACTATAAAGAATAGCCCTTGGTATTCTCAATTCGTGCAAAGGTTTCAAGAGCAACCTGACATCCAACCTGGTGGTGATTACAACTACCGACTAGCTGTTGCTAACGGAGTACAGCCACAGCCAGACCCATACGACAATAATGCTTTACATTGGCCTTCTGCGCTACCTGATGGCACTATGCTGAAATCACCAGATCATCCGACAGCATGGAAAGAGTATTACATGAGAGCCAACAATGGGATAAACCCTGATTCAGTTGGTGCTACCGAGGCTGATTGGAACAAATCACAGGGAGTAAGATAATGCCAGCAAAGAGTAAAGCCCAATTACATCTGATGCAAGCCGTTGCACATAATCCAGAATTTGCCAAGAAGGTAGGAATACCACAGACTGTAGGCAAGGAGTATTCGCACCCAGCAAGCAAGAACCTACCAGCGCACGTTAAGATGGCACACGCACTACGCAACAAGTCTTATGGCTGATTCATCTGGCTTATTCGGATTGATGGGCAATGATAGTGGCATTACTGCTGCTAATATCCTACGTTCCAGATATAGACAGCCTATCGCACAAGCAGCTATGGAGAACGCTGAACCCAACAGTTCTATCCGCAACGTACCAGACAATCCATTCCAAGCATGGCTCAAGGAATCAGGTCAGCGCATAATGAACCCAACCGACACCATAGCGCAAGGTGTGCAGAACTTTACTCAGCAAGATCCAGTAGACATGGGAATGAGCCTATTTGGTGGTGGGTTAGGCACGATTAAAGTAAGCAAAGCTGTAGCACCAAAATCTGGATTAAACTTTGACCCTAGATTCGACCCAAGGGTCAATGAACAACATAGAATGAGGTCATTAGTAACTGGGATAGACAATACATCTGCACAACCAATACCAGAAATATCTATCTTTGACCAAGAAGGCAAGCCATTTATAACCACTATGGCAGACAGAACTGCTGCTGGTGGGGTGTTGAAAAAGATTAATGATGTAGAATTAAATAGCCCTGTAGCCTTGCGAGGCGGTCAAGATTATATGTTTAACAATCCAGGCCAAGTATGGGCAAGCGGTACGCAGCCAGCAAAATCACTAGCGCAGTATGCTGGTTTACTCAAGACTTTAACAGGTCAAAATCCATTATATGTGCCTTGGCGCATGGCGCCAACTGGTGGTGACTTTGCCCATATGTCAGGTGAAACAATGCTGTCGTATGCAGATAGTGCCATGAACGCAGCTAATAAAAAGGCTCTCAATTCACAAATTAAGCAATTTATACCAACATGGGGTGGATTAGGGTCAGAAAATAGTGTCAGTCAATTTATCAATTCTCCCAAGGTTGTCCGCGATCAAATTAAAGAGATTATGGATAAACAGTTTCGTAACTCAGGAAGTTTAAGTTCTGGAGAGGCACGATTGGCTGTAACAGATCCAAGGCAACTTATAGCACCAGATGGTGGCATACAAAATGCTGGGGAAATATATGCTGGAAGCCCAATTATTCAAGACTCTGGACACCCATCGTATACAAGTGGAATCCCAGGACAAGGACTTGGCAGAATAAAAGAAGATGTCAATATATTTCAATTAATGCCACACACCCTCTCAGAGAGAGGTATTGTTAATCCAACAAACCCTAGTGCAGAAGATTTGCGAGCGTTACAAATGTCACCTTATGGCGGTATTATAACATCTGACATATTAAGATCCATAGAACAAAACCAAGCATTAGTCAACGCATTAAGGTCAAAATGAAAATACGAAACACTAAACGAGTATCAGCCACAGCTAACGTATCTGCACCAGTTGGCGGTCTAAATGCGCGAGATTCCTATGCAGCTATGGATGCTGCTGATGCGGTTAAGATGGACAACTGGTTTCCACTTACTACAAGTGTAAGGGTGAGGGCTGGCTACTCTAAGTGGGCTACAGGGCTAGGTGCTGCTGTCAACACCATCATGGCATACAACGCTGGCACGACGCAGAAGCTAATAGCTGTCGCTGGTACTAACTTCTACGATGTGACTGCTGGTGGGGCTGTAGGGGCTGCTGTAACGACCTGTACGAACTCTAGCTGGCAGCACGTTAACTTTGCTACCTCTGGTGGGTATTACCTATCATGTGTCAATGGTGTAGATGCACCCAAAGCGTTCGATGGTACAACTTGGACTAATCCTGCTATCACAGGGGTTACTGCCACTACGCTAATCAACGTAACGGTTCATATGCAACGACAATGGTTCATACAGAAGAACACCATGAAGGTCTGGTATCTAGGAGTAAACGCTATTGCAGGTGCAGCCACAGCCATTGACTTCTCGTCGATATTCAAGCGCGGTGGATACTTGATGGCTATGGGTAGTTGGACTATCGACTCTGGCGCAGGTATGGATGACTACGCTGTATTCGTTACTTCTGAGGGTGAGGTAGCCACATATCGAGGAATTGATCCATCGTCATCTACTACATGGGGATTGGTGGGTACTTATCAGATCGGCTCACCAATAGGTAGAAGATGTATGTCGCAGTACGCATCCGACCTACTAATCATTACTCAAGATGGGCTTATGCCAATGTCTAAGGCATTGATGAGTTCACGCGTAAGCAATAAAGTCAGCTTAACTGATAAGATTCAATACATTATGTCATTGGATATAAGCACATATTCAGCTAATGCTGGGTGGCAATGCAGACTGTTCCCAAGAGAGAATATGCTACTTATGAATGTTCCTGTTGGCAATAGCAATAATTATCAGTACGCTATGAACACCATAACTGGTGCTTGGTGCAAGTTCACAGGCTGGGATGCTCGGTGCTGGGAGATGTACGCTGATGACATATACTATGGTGATGGACTAGGGAACGTATGCAAGGCATGGGATACCAACGCAGATAATGGTGCTAACATAAATACTGATATTATTCAGGCATTTAACTATCTTGGAACACAGAATCTCAAGCACTTCAAACTTGCTAGACCGATATTCTCCACTACTTCACACTCAGTAGGAATTACGCTAGGGCTGAATATAGACTACAACTTTAATCAACCATTATCAACAGCTACCGTACCATCACCAGGAACTTCTGGTATCTGGAATACATCCAAGTGGAACGGCTGCGTATGGGGTTCATCCAACGGTAACGTGAAGTCAGCGTGGAATACCTCTGGTGGGATAGGCTACTGCGCTGGTATGCACATTACCACAGCTAGTAACAATGCTTCGTTTACTTGGCAATCTACTACCCATGTATTCGAGAAGGGTATCGGCTTTTGATAGTAACTGATCGCCAAGAGGAACTTGGAAGGTGGTTAATGTCAAGGCTGGGCGGTACTTATTTTGCTGGTAGGGGTGTGTATATAGGACTTGAACGAAATGGTCTTATATGCGCTGTAGCAGGGTTTGAGGACTACAATACAGCCAGTATCATGGGTCATTTAGCTGTAGATGGCAACAGGATGGACTTGAAGTGGATTAAGTTCTGTTTTAGGTATGTCTTTGATACTGCAAAGGTTAATAAGCTAATTGGCATGGTATCAAGCGACAATACAAGGGCTTATAACATGAATCTAAAGTTCGGTTATATCGAGGAAGCTGTCATCAAGGATGCGTGTAGAAATGGCGATATGATACTTATGACCATGACAAGAGAGCAATGTAAGTACATCTAATCATCAATTTAAGGTATAATGCTTAAAAGTGGCAACCCACTCATAGCTAATTAAAGGAAAATACTATGGGTAGCAAGTCATCTCCACCACCAGCACCAGACTACGCAGGCGCAGCGACACAAACTGCTGCTGGTAATCTTGAAGCAGCTAGAGCAGCAGCTAGTGCCAATCGCGTTAACCAAACAACTCCGTATGGCTCTATAAACTACAGTCAAACACCTACTTACGGTGTTGATGGTGTCTTGAACAAAGACGCTGGGTGGAACATGACCACAAGTCTATCGCCTACGCAACAACGACAATTTGACCAAAACAATCAGATTAACGAACAGCTTGGCGGTGTAGCGCAACAAGGTCTGGGCTACGTTAAAAGCGCGTTAAACCAGCCACTAGGTGCAGCCAATGCCCTATCTACTAATGCTGGCGATCCACAACTATTACAGCAAAACGTACAGAACGCGCTGTACAAGAACTCCACTCAATACCTCGACCCACAGTTTGCTCAGTCAGACAAGGCACTCGAATCTCGACTAGCTAATCAAGGTGTTACGCAAGGCTCAGAGGCTTATAACGCAGCTATGCTGAACCAATCTAATGCTCGTCAGCAAGCGTATGAATCAGCTAGGAACTCAGCTACAGGACAAGCTGTAGGTGCTGCACAGGGTATGTTCGGGCAGAACTTGCAGAACTCACAACTCCAGAACGCTACTAGCGCACAGGACTTCGCAGCAAGACAAGCATTGCAACAAAACCCTATCAATATGCTGAACGCGGTCAGAACTGGTCAGCAACTCAACACAGCCACCTTGCCTACACAACAGAACGTGGCTATGCAACAAGGTACTGCTGGGCCTGATATGCTGGGTGCTGCGACTGCTAAAGGACAATACGCACAAGGTATCTACAATGCTGACCAAGCCAGAGCAGGGGCTACGATGGGTGGTTTAGGACAACTTGGTATGGCTGGTGCGTTGATGTATGCTGCACCAGCAGCAGCACCAGCGTTAGCTGCATCAGATCGTAGGCTCAAGACTAACATTCAACTAATCGGCAAGCACGATAACGGCATGAACATTTACTCATGGGATTATGTATGGGGCGAACATTCACGCGGTGTTATGGCTGACGAAGTAGAGCAAATTATGCCAGAAGCTGTGGTTATGCACCCAACTGGATTCAAGATGGTTAACTACTCGATGTTAGGGCTGTAATGAACAATCCATTCGATGCAACACAGACATACGATAACACCTATCAAGGTCAACGTGATAGACGTGCTGACCACAATGCTGCTGGCTTAATCTTAGGCGCACAAGCCCCACAAACACAGAACGTAGGTGGATGGGCTGTTGCACCTAGTGCTACATCTCAACTGGCTCAAGCACTCAAGAACTATGGTGCTATGCAACAATGGAAGAACACTATGCCACCTAGTACCGCAGTTCCACCAGTAGGAGTACCAAATGCCTAGTGATTACACATCTAAGTTTTCAGAGAAATACGGTCAGCTAAGTGGTGCTGACATGGAGATACTTGGTGCTAGAGAGCAAGCTGCGACTGCTCGCGCACTCAGGAACGCGTTTAAGCCCACACAAGGTCAAATGGTAGGTGGATGGTACGTTAAGCCAACCTTAACACAGAATCTCGCTGATGCGATGATGCAATATAACAATTACAAGAATGAGCAAGCTGGTACAGCAAAGGCACAGGAACTGATAGATGCAAGGAACGCAGCGACAAAAGCCAATGCTCTTACACAGGCTGGACTATCAACAGCAGATGCACAACCAGCATACGATAGAGAAGTAACACCTGCTAGTACGGTTCTAGTTAACCCAGAGGATCAGGCAACCACTAGAGAGCCACAGAGTATGTTTACTGGCGAACCTGCACCTACACCAAATGGCGCACAGGCTTACGTTCCACCTACAACTACAGCTACTGGCAATATAAACGCTAATCCTACGAGCAATCGGTATACCACACATCTACCCACAGACGCGCAGGAACTAACTGCATCTGAAAATGTGCCATTGGCTAACGCTGTGCGTAATGCGCCACTAGGCAATACTACCCCTGGTGCTGTCCTAGCTGCCGATATTAAGAACCCTACCCTAACAGGAGGAACTGCATCTGCACCAGCAGAGCAAATATTGCCTAGGGAAGTGCCACAGGAATCCCCTGCCAATAACGAGGCTACTGCGCGTATCTTGCGCGGTGAGAATCCATTTGATGCTAGACCAGCTAGAGTAGAGAATATAGCTGCGGTTACTGAACGTATGCCAGCAGTTAAAGGTTATAACGAGGGTGAATGGCTCGCGCAGCAACAAAAACTCATAGCGAACGATCAGTTTCACGCTGCTGATGCAGTAGGTGCATATATTAAAGAGCGTCTAGCTTCAGAAACATCCAAGGCTAATGCTGCAACTGCTGACAGAAAAATGCAGCGCGAAGGCGAGATGAATAGAGAACTAAGGCAAGACCTTGCGACAGCCCAGATTACAGACAGGAAAGAACGCGATGCACAACGAGTAATAGATGACAAAGCTAAAGCCCAAAGCGAGCATAACTTTAGGATGGAGATACAGAAAATAGCTGATGCTACAACTCGTAGAGGTCAGAATATGCGCCAAGAAGACAGGCAAGATGCCAGAGCCCAAGCACTACAAGGTAAACTTGCCAAAGATGAAATAGAAGTGCTAGATGACAAGGGTCAGCCTACTGGTAAGGTAGAGTTGAGAATTGGTTCTCCAACATGGATGAAAGCCAAAAGTGATAGTTCAGGAGAATTTCAAAGCCTTACTTCGCTCAATCGTGGCTCAGATAAATTGCGTAATGATATTAAATCATTACTAGCAAACCCAGCATTTGATAAATCATTCGGACAAATTGGTGGTCGTACTGCTGATTGGGATAAAGATGTGCAAAAAGTCGCTAATTTATTCAGAAGTATTCAGGCTCAATTCGAGGCTAGAGGCTTGGGTATTAACAAGCAAGAAAATGGCTCTATTGGTGCTTTGGCTGTAGCTGAATGGAGTAAGATGGCCTCCAATCTGGCTGTTGTTGCAAGAACTGATGAGCCAAAAGCAGCTAGAGATGCGTATAACGGTGCACTTGGCATATTGGATAATGTGCAATCCGCAGCAGCGCAGAAATACCAAAACGAATGGGGTGGTGGACAGTTCGACTTGAGCAAGAAGTCAGGTTCTGCACCTTCTGGTGGTGTTAAGAAGTACAACCCAGACACAGGGAAGATTGAATAATGGCTTTAATTGATGTACCTGGACACGGAACTGTAGAGTTCCCAGATAGCATGAGTAATGCTCAGATAGAGGCTGCCATTCAGCAAAATATGGTAGCTACACCATACCCAAGGACTGTTATAGATATTAATACATCGCACGTTACTCCTGAGTTCATACAGCAATCATCTAAGACTGCATGGCAAGCAGAGCATCCTATCCTGTCTAAAGTAGCAGATGTTGGTGCTGGCATGACTGACATGACGCGCAACGTGCTGAATAAGATCAGCCCAGCAGAGCCAACCTTGTCTAGTTTGGTAACAGGGAACAAGGGCGGTGGGCTTGGCGATACGCTATTCCCACAAGGTGCAACTCATCCGCAATCTGGCTTTAGGACTACAGGACAACTGCTAGATCCTACTGCGCTTTACACAGGTGTTAAAGGGTATCAACTAGCTACAACTATCCCTAAACTAGCAAAACAGCCATTCAAGCAAGCTGTTGTAGGCGGTGCTGGTAGCGGTATGGTTCTAGGCGCAGCTAATGCACCAGAGGGAGATACAGCTACTGGTGGCGCAATCGGTGCTACCGTAGGCGGTGTACTTGGCGGTACAGTAGAGAGAGCAGTCACCTATCTAGCCAACACCAATGTTGGAAGGTCATTAATTAGAGGGCTATTCCCAGAGAACCCAGTAACCAAGACAGCTAGGATTAACACAGAAGTCGATGCTTCACTAGCTAAAGCGTTCAAAGATTCAGGGATAGACCCAGCCGATATAGACCCAGCCGAGATACAAACCATAAGACAGCAAGTCATAGATGCAGCTTTCGGTGGCAAGGAGTTAGATGCTGCTGCTAAGTTGCGCGAACGTGACTTTGGCAAACTTGGTATGCAAGGCACTCAAGGTCAGTTAACTAGAGATGCTAACCAATACGCACAAGAGATTAATTTGCGCGGTAATTCAATGGACTTGGCAGGTCGTTTTAGGACACAAAACACCCAACTTCAAGACATGATGGCTGGGTACGGTTCGGATGCAGAGCATCAAACTGTTGGTAAAAACATGGCTGCATCTCTGCTAAGAACAGATGAGGGCATGAGACAGAACGTATCTGCCCTATATCAAGCTGCCAGAAAGTCTGCTGGTAAGGACTTAGATGTTCCACTTCAAGGTGTGGCGCAAGATATTGCGGATATGTCATCTAGGTATAGCGAAACAGTAATGAAAAGCTTACCACTAGATGCGTTTAAGCAATATGGATTATTCGGGGGCAAACAAACCAAAGTATTCACCATTGAGGATGCAGACCTACTGCTCAAGAATATTAATACCCATGTGGGTAAAGACACTACTGTCAACACAGCACTCAAGGAAATGCGTGATGCAGTCAAAAAAGCTGTATACGATGTAGATGCTACTGGGGGCCCATTCGCACCAGCAGTCAAGGCTGCTCAAGAGAGATTCAAACTACAAGATGCTGTTCCTGCTCTCAAAGCTGTGTCCAGGGGGAACGCTGAACCAGATACTTTGGTACAACAGTACATTATTGGTGGCAAAACAGCCGATGTACAACAACTGGCTAAATTACTACAACGCACAGATCCTGACCAGTTCAATGCAGCTAGAGAACAGATGGGAAATCACCTGAAACGTGCTGCCTACGGAGAGAATGTTGCTGGTGATGCACCATTTTCGCCAGAGAGATATGCTAAAGCATTGAGGACATTTGGTAAAGATAAGTTGGCTGCGTTCTTCTCACCAGAGGAGATAGAGCAATTAAACACTATGTCTAGGGTAGGCTCTTATATCAATAAGCACCCAGCTAGTTCACCTGTTAACACTTCTAACACATTTGTGTCTGCTGCGATGAACAATCCCATTATCTCTGGGATAGCTGGTCAAATCCCTATGGGGCAAGCCATGTTAGCTGCTGGTAGATTTGCGACAGGAGGCATAAAGAACGAAATGGCTGTTTCTCAGGCGATGAACCCCAATGTAGTAGCCAAACCATTTGCGCTCACAGCGGAACAAGCCAGAAACTCGGCTATGCTGAATGTTCTGCCACCATTGACAGGCGCGATGGTAGGTGGCAATCAGCCAAGACGCTAATACGATGAGAAAAGTATACAGAACTATGCAGTACAAAAACTTCATAACTTATTATAACACAAGAGGTTAACTCATGGCATTTAACGGTTCAGGAACCCCTTTTAATTTGATTACGCTTCCTTTCTCTGGCTGCATTACAGATGTTGCATTTTCTTAATCCATCCCTAAAAGGATGCCCATACTTGCAATGTGTGCGAGCCTTTCGCGCTATTGAACTAGCCTGTGCGCCCAAAGCTAATCCAGCTAAATCCCTAAAGATTGTCTTGGCTACTATGTCTTGCAAGGTAAGCCCACGTTCTGATCGGCTAATGATGGTATCGGATTTAAGCCCAGACTGTTCAGCTAAATCAGCCACTTTATACACTACGTTATCGACTGTGATAAAGCGTGTAACTGTCTGGTTGCGTTGTTGTTCTTTGCGTGTAGACCACTTGCAATTAGCTTTACTGTACCCTTGGTTGTTGTCTATTCTGTCTAGGGTAGTACCGACAGGCTTCAATCCCATATCTGCAATGAAAGCATGATAGCTAATAGACCATTCGGCACAGATTGTAATGCCTCTGCCACCATAATTCTTATAGTGGGGATTGTTGGGATTGTTACATCTAGACTTCATGCCACACCAAGTGCTGTATAATGGGGGTACAATCAAATATGACATATATTAACCGTGTACATAAAATGATATTATGGCACATAATGGAAGGAAAAGCAAATGCCACCTTATAACGGTTCAGGACAATACACGTTGACTGCTGGGCAACCAGTAGTAGCAGGTACGGACATACTAGATTCAACATTCAACACATTGACTGCGGATCTAGCTACTGCCCTATCTAACTGCGTAACAAGGGATGGGCAATCTCCACCCACTACTAACCTACCTATGGGGTCATTTAAACTCACAGGATTGTCTGCTGGTACTGCCAATGGTCATTCTGTCAGGTTTGAACAGTTACAAACTGGCATAAATAAGCTAATTACCGTAGCTGGAACTGCTGATGTAATCACAGGTGTAATGACACCAACATATACAGCCTATGTCAATGGTGATATGTTCACGTTTATCGTCGGGAGTACGAATACTACCAATGTAACCATAAACATAGACGGATTGGGTGCTATAGCGGTCACAAATGGCACTACTGCTCTAACGGCTGGTGCGTTAACTTCGGGTAGGGTAGTGGTAGTACAGTACGATGGTACAAGATTCCAGTTATTAAACAGCTACTTAGTTGCTACTGCTGGGGCTAATTCTAATATAACCAGTTTAAGTGGTCTTACAACTCCACTAACTGAGGCACAAGGCGGTACAGGCACAACCGTAGGGTATTGTGGCTTCAAGAATAGACTGATAAATTCGGCTATGGTGATTGACCAGCGTAATGCTGGGGCTAGTGTTACTCCTACATCAGGACAATATTTGGTTGATAGATGGTCGGCTGATTTAACCCAAGCCTCTAAATACTCTGCTCAACAAAATGCTGGTGCGGTAACTCCACCAGTAGGGTTTATTAACTATCTAGGGGCAACATCTTTATCCGCTTATGCAGTTCTAGCTGGAGATTATTTTGTCTTACAGCAACGCATTGAAGGATTAAATATTACAGACTTAGCTTGGGGAACAGCCAATGCTAAAACCGTCACTATGTCGTTTCAAGTTTATTCATCTTTAACTGGAACATTTGGTGGCTCTCTTTTAAATAGTGCAAATACCCAATGCTATCCATTCAGTTATTCAATCCCAGTAGCAAATACTTGGACAACAATTTCAGTCACAATTACAGGGTCAACAAGTGGTACTTGGCTCACAACCAATGGAATTGGAATAAAAGTTATATTTAGTTTGGGTAGTGGGTCATCAATGAGTGGAACAGCGGGTGCATGGACTGGTTCTGTATATCTTTCAGCCACAGGCGCAACATCTGTAGTAGGCACTAACGGTGCAACCTTCTACATCACAGGAGTACAACTAGAAAAAGGCTCTACTGCCACATCATTCGACTATCGACCTTATGGTACGGAGTTGGCTTTGTGTCAGCGGTATTATTTTCCGTTAAGAGGAACAACAGCAACACCATCATTGATTGCTAGAAATAATGCTAATGCAGCAGGACAAGGACCAGGACTTAATATTAAATTTCCTCAATCAATGCGAACATCACCAACAGCAACACAAGTAGGTTCTTGGACACAAACAAATACTTCAGGTGGTGCTGGTCCAACAACTCCAACTTGTTTTACAAATGATTATGTTACATTTTATGTTGATAGTGCTGCCGCAGGAGATTGTTATTATTATTTAAATGGCACATCAAATGGATTTAACTTTTCGGCGGAGTTATAAAAATGAGTGAATATCAATTACTTAAAGATTCATTTACTAAACAAATGGCTGGTGTAATCCGTCTTTCAGACAATGCTTGCATACCATTTGACCCTGCCAACACAGACTACCAAGTCTATTTAAAGTGGCTTGCTGAAGGCAACGTACCAGAGCCAGCATAATGTACACACGCTTCCTGATATACCTAACCCTAGACTTCACAGTAAACCTAATAGGCTACTGCATAAACCCCATCCTGCCTATCTTCGCAGATAGCGATGGCAACCTACCCTCATGGCTCAGATGGTTTCAGACCTACGACTCTACGCTAGATGGCAAAGAACCGAGGTTTATCGAAGCTACAAGTTGGTTGAGAGGCTCTCAAAATGTAATATATACCTACATACTGCGTGTCATGTGGCTATATCGTAACAACGCGTACGGATTTGCGTACTCAATACTAGGTGGAACAGCACCATTCAGAACCTTGTCCGAGGAGGGGGTTAACCCATCTGACCGCGCACCTGCTATAGAAGGCTCGTATCTCCGTATCTTTGAAGATGCCGAGGGGGTTCAATACTTTCAGTACAAGCTAGTCAAAGATCGTGGGAATGGTAAGTGCTATGAGGCAAGTATAGGATGGAAGCCCTCTGGTCAGTTCGTAGCCAGATGGACTCCTTTTAGAAAATTTAACGGATAATGGATAATGGAAGAAGAACGCAGAAAAGTCAACGAACTCGCAGTAGCGCAAGCCGTGTTAACAGAAAAACTATCTAGGGTTGAAACTGATTTAAGCGAGATAACGACAGCTATAACGCAGTTGTCTGCTACGCTCACCTCTATCAATTTAACACTATCCGAAGCCAAGGGTGGATGGCGAATGTTAATGGTTGTTGGCGGTGCAGGTGCTGCTTTGGGGTCAGGTATTGGCTATCTAATCCATTTATTCGGAGGTAAATAATGTTCAGTTTATTCACGACAATCGTGTCTTTTTTGACTGCTGGTGTTCCCAAGGTGCTAGACTTCTTCCAGGACAAGGGCGACAAGAAGCACGAACTGGAGATGGCGCAGTTGCAGTTGACGAGAGAACTTGAACTCCAGAAGGCTGGATTCGTACAACAAGCAAAGATTGAGGAGATTAAACTTGACGAGATTCAGACGCAGACAGCTAGCGCAGAGCAACAAGCCCTGTACACACATGACATTGAGATCGGCAAGGGGGCTAGTCAATGGGCTATCAATGCTCGTAGTTTGGTGCGCCCCATTGTTACCTATATCCTGCTTCTACTTCTGGTATTTATCGAGGTAGCAGGATTCATCTACGCTACACAAACTGGAGTACCGTTCCCAGTAGCCATAGATAAGCTATGGGATGAGGACATGAAGATCGTTTGGGCAAGCGTTTTATCATTCTGGTTCGGGTCGAGAGCGTTTGCCAAGAAGTAATTAAACGCAAAAATGTCATATATCGGGAATGTTGCAAAAGATGTTGCAATGGTGCAACGTTAGATGCAACAAGACCCTCACCTATAAGCGGACATTTTTGTCCGATTAGCTATTAACCCTGAAAATGTAATATATGCGTATCTCACAACAAGGCATTGACCTAATCAAAAGTTTTGAGGGATGCAGACTAAAGCCATACCTCTGCCCTGCAAAGTTTTGGACAGTCGGTTATGGTCACGTTATAGGAAATGGTGCTACACTAGCAGAAGCGGATAATCGCCTATTTACCAAGGAGGAAGTTGATGTCTTACTCAGAACAGATTTGGCAAGATTTGAACGCGGTGTGCTACGCTACTGTACCGTGCATCTCACTCAATCTCAGTTTGATGCTCTTACTAGCTGGGCTTATAACCTTGGGCTGGGGACACTCCAACGCAGTACGATGCGACAAAAAATTCTCCGAAAAGATGGAGAAGCTGCATCGAAGGAATTACTCAAATATGACAAAGTAGGCGGTAAGGCTATAAAAGGCTTGACCAGACGAAGGCAAGCCGAGTACCGATTATTCACCCAAATAGACCCGATTACAGATACTTCGACTTCAGATACTTGATACTTAAAGCCATCTCGTCAAATTGACCGTTGGGCTGTACGTCATTTAGCATATAACACCCTCTCCAATGCTGATTGGTCTGGGCATTGAGATAGCCTTCGTCATGTTCATAGCATGATCCTGCCAAAATAGCTGTTAACTCTACTCCATCCGCACGTTTACCGTAGCTAATCAATCTACCCTGTTGGTGGAAGGCGAAGCAAGACTGGTGCAGTTTAGTCAATAAAGCAGCAGCCGAGCAGATAGGTCTACCCATAATCCCACTCGTAAAGTAGTGAGAGTAAGCAATACCATCAATAGTAACCACCTCTAGGAATGGGTATATCTGCCAACCATGCCTGTAATACTGCAAGTCATTAATCCCTATCAACCCATCTAGCTTACGATCAGCGTTAATAGCGCGATTTATGCGGTGTTCGTGATTCCCTAGCGTTAGATGTAGTTCAGGATGCCAAGGCTTCTCTACACCCTTCTTATGCTGTCTGTGGATCTCTGCGTGGATAGGCTTCATCAAGGTGTCCATAGCTAACCTGGCTGCTTGAATATCAGCCCAGTACGTTCTACCCTCGAACTCCTTCTTACCCACATCAAAACTAGACAGAGAAGGCATATCCGCGAAATCCCCACCACAAACGATCACATCTGGCTGTTTATCTGCTGCGAATCTACCTATTGCAGTTAAAAATGCAAAATCAATACCACTTTTAGCTTGTACATCTGGAATAACTAAGTGCCTACGCGATTTAGTCATACATCTCCTATAACTCTAATGGGTCGAATCCGAACTCTAGTGCGATTGCCGTACTCCTTCTTAGGAAGTAAGCATCATGTAAAAGGTACTTGTAGGGATGCTCGCCACGACACATATGGATAATCTCATGGCAAAGCGTCTTTTGGATAGTTGCAAGATGTGAGGATTTAGCCCTCGAAATAGTAATAATATGCTTGTCACCATCATGGCAGTAAGAGCCTAGACAGTCTAAATCATCATTTATCTGAAAAGTTATATCTTCAACTGGTGGTAGTTTCCAACGGTTCAACGGCCTCATTCCCACAAACATGACATACATATTTGCAAGGTCTTTCGGCAGTATGTGCATTACTTATGACACCTTCTGGGGAAGCCCATCGTATCAGCCGAGCATTTCATGGTAACTTTAATGTCGGTCAGATGTGATGGTGTGGGTACAAATGAACTGTTATCTAGCAGATACTTGCCACGTTCTTTCAGGTAAGCAACTGATTCTGCACGTTTCTTTGCGTTATGTTCGGTCATTTTACGTTCTCCAGGATAGCGTTCGCATACTCACGAACAAGTTTCATGTATGCCTCTTGAGCAGCTAGGTATTGATCTCCCAGAACTTGTACCTTCTGGCGAGCCATATCAAGCCTAGCCTTAATTTTATCGACTTCGGTCATTTGATAGTGAGCCTGTCTTTATGCGTTAAGACTGCACAGGACACAGGTTCTCCTCTCAAGATTGCTTCTTTGGCAAGTGTTTTAGACGGTGTTGCGACTGTCTTAATGGTTTTGAAGTCCATAGGAATATCAGCGGTTTCACAAGTCCAGACCAATTCAGAATCTCGGAGATAACTGATTGTAGCAGAAAACGTACCATCTAGGGCTTTAATCTCCTTAACCCCATGTTCTTTCATGTTTTCCAGTAGGTACGCTTTCAATCTCTCCTGTTGAGCCTCGATGACCCTCTTTTTTTCCAGTAACGAGGCTATCGCAGTTTCCAGCATTGACACTCCTGCCGACTGATTCTTGATATGGGCGCAGACAGCACGTTGCTTGTCAGCCACCACCATCTTAGCATTTTCCCACCCCTCCATATCGACAACACCATCGTCATCGACAAAGAGTTCGAGGGATGCTAGTTCATTAGCCTGATAAAGTGATATCTTCATCAGAATGGCAAACTGCTATCGTCATCAAACGCATCGAAGCCACCATCTCCCTTAGGAATCGATTTGGAAGCCATTTGAGGGGTCATAGGCGCACGATCTTCTTTTTTACCTGTCAGGGTAACATCCTGAACTCTGACCTCGATAGAAGCCCCATCTGAGCCATCATTTTTCTTATACAACCGTAGGCTACATTCTCCCGAAATGGCAACTCCCTGACCCTTCAAAAGATATGGCGCAAGACTATCGGCACGTTTGCCCCATAATGAGCAATTAACCCATTGGGTCTTTTCGTTCTTACCCCATCCAGACTTCACTCCTACTGCGAATGAGCCTACAGAGTTGGATTCGTCATCCATAGTGACTGCGAATGATGAAACTGCATCACCCTTTTTAGTGCTACGAACAATGATGTCTTGAGCCAAATGTCCTGTAAATGTGAATATATTCATAGTGTTATTCTCCTTTGGTTAATTGTAATTTGCGAGCATCTTTAGCTTCAATGATACGCGGATGGTGCTGTTTACCACACATGGCGATAGCTGCATCATAGTTAGACTTGAGCAACTCCATGTTTGCTGACGAACGTACCGCCTTAATCAAGTTTACTGCATCATCTGTACCGACTGCTGCGGAGGCATCTAGGGCATCATGCTCGACTATCTCCATAGCCGTGACCCAAAGATATCGCCTTTGATAGGTCTGGACTGCGCCTATGTTCTGGACTTCATGGCAACCTTTGAGGGCTGCTGACCCCATTGGGCTTGTAATGACTATCTCGCCACCATCTTGTGTGTCAATGATCGTAAGCGTAGCCGTGTCTGCTGTGAATGAGATTACCGAACATAAGTCAAGTGCGTAGAAAATATCCTGAACACTAGGAAGAAAATCTCCCAGTTCAAAATAAAAGTAACCAGCAAACTTGTTTTGTCCTGACTTCTTGAGGGGGAGTGCTGCTAATTGTTGTCTGGCATCCATCAGTTTATAATAGACACCCAGGTAAGCCATCTGTTGCTGTGCTTCCTGTTCCTGCTGTTGCTGACCGTTATCATCTCTCATGTAATTCTCCTCTGTGGTTAATGTTGCAGACTGACAGTATCACACTTTTGGACAAGTGTGTAAGTATTTTAAGGGGGGTCATAAAGCCCTTTATGGTGTCCATTATCTGGAGCGATACGCTTCATTATTTGGAGCGTGAAAAAAGTGTTGCCTGTAGGGGGTATATACATTCAAGCTAGGGTAGCCTACCCTAACCCCA
>Ga0194061_1000185_pt1 | contig 37419 bp, 25 predicted proteins | sample SepL2221m_MetaG_FD_163423 | JGI IMG/M metagenome (GOLD analysis project Ga0194061, IMG submission 163423) | Anoxic zone freshwater microbial communities from boreal shield lake in IISD Experimental Lakes Area, Ontario, Canada - Sep2016-L224-21m | ecosystem: Environmental > Aquatic > Freshwater >... | reverse complement strand
AAAGATAAAGACCCCAACGAAATCAACCGCCGGCGCATGATGTACGGCGGTATGGGCGGCAATGCGGTATTTGCCGGGGCGCCGCTGATTTCCGATCAGTCGGTCATCATGCCCGTACGCGTGCAAACGCCCGATGGCATGACCGAAGTGCATCTCACCCGGCTGAATCTGCAGACCGGGGCCAGGGAATGGAGCACCTATCTGTGCTCGCGCAGCAGCAGCAACGGCTACTACGGTGGCCCGCGCGAAAGCTTTACCCCCATGACCGCCATGGCAGACGACACCATTTATCTCTCCACCGGCGTGGGCGCCGATCTGGCGGTGGATGCCTCCACCGGCCGCACCCTGTGGCTGCAAACCACGGAAAAGGCCAAGCTCAAACCCGCCGCCATGGAATCTTATCGCCCCAATGGCGGTAGTTCGCGTCCGATCTGGCAAACCAATGCGCCGGTGATTTATCAGGACAAAGTGATTACCTTTGAAGGCGATTCCAATTTGCGGGTCTACGACCGGACCAGCGGGAAATTGGCGGGCCGCATCGTCCCCAAGAGTCAGGACAACGCCGGGATTCTGGCGGGCATCGTCAATGACAAAATGTACCTGATCGGCACGCGCATCCGCATCATTGATGCGCAAACGCTCAAGCTGGCCGCAGAACCGGTGGAACTGCCCGCTGGTGGCAAGCTGGCCGGTCGGCCCTTCATCAGCGATCAGATTCTGGTCCTGCCGTTGGAAAAGGGGCTGTTTACTTATGATCTGGCCACGGATAAAGCCCGGGGTCTGGTGGCCTGGCCCAAAGGCGACGATCAACAGCCCGGCCAGCCGGGCAATGTGATCATGACCAACGACCAGTTGCTGGTCGCCGGGACCAAAGGCATCACCTCGTATTCGACCTGGGAACTGGCCGTGGCCAGTCGTGAGCGCGAAATCAGCGAACGCCCGCAAGACCCGATTCCCGCGCTGATGTACGCGGAAATGGCCTTCCGCACCGGACGGTACGAAATCGCCGCCCAACAAATGCGCGCCGCCGTGACCAAGACCCTCGCCAGTCAGGATGAGCCGGCGGTACAGCGGGTCTTTGAATCCAATCTCTACATGGCCGAACAGCTCATGATCCTACCGGAGCGCAAGCCCGACCAAACCGCCATGGCCGATGGCTTCTTCCGGCATGCCCAGAAAATTGCCCGTAATCCGATCCAACAGGCCCAGTGGCGGATTTCGGAAACCAACCAACTGCTCAAGAACGACCAAATTGCGCTGGCCATGCAGCGGCTGCATGAACTGCTGGCCCAGAGTGAATGGCGGAAAGCCACCGTTATCGCCGGTGACAGCACCACCCGCGCCAGCGCCCAAGCCGAAGTCTGGCTGCGCGGCCTGAGCCACAAGGCAGATTTCGCCACCCTGTATGAACCCTACCACCAAAAAGCCCAAGCCGCCGGTAATGCCGCCCAGGACAACCGCAGCGCCTTGGGCGAAGTGATGGAGTCGTATCCCATCTCGCCCGCCGGTTTTGACGCGGGGGTCAAACTGTTGAACCTGAACCGGGCCGAAAAAGATTATCCCGAAGCGCTGCGCGTGGCCCGCTGGCTCAACAGTCATGCCGTTGCGGAGAAACGGGCCCAAGGTGCCACCGATCTGGCGGTGGCCTATGCCCAAGCCGGCCGGCCGGCCGCAGCGCTGGCCTGGGCCGAGCGTTTGGGCCGACAGTATGGCACGCTGGATGTCGCGGTCAACGGGCAAACACGCAAGGGTACCGAAGCCCGGACCGCCATTCTCAAACTTCTGCCCAGCGAGGTGGCCACGGCCGAACCCAAACTGGATTTGACCGGCATCAAAGATGCAGAAAATCCGCTGACACTGCGTCCCTACCGCATTGGCACGGGCACTTTGCTCGCGCCCCAGGATACCCCGCGTTATCGCAACCTGGATACCGCCGTCATTCACCGCAATGAACGCGGCACCAATGCCTTGTATCTGCTGGACACCACGTCGTTGAAACACAAGGCAGAGATTCCCATTACCGCCCGCACCGGCATCGCCCTGCTGGGCTGGGTGGGCGATAAAGCGATTGTCACCACGGGCAGTCGCTTGCTGGCGATCAATGGCAAAGCAGGCACGCTGGCGTGGGAAACCAACTTCCCCGTCAAACCCGAACAGTTCCAGCTTGAAATGCAGATGCTTAATGTTCAACAGAATACACTATATCAAAACCCGCATTTCCAAATGGCCAACAATGAAAATTATGGCATCTCGGACAATATCCAGATCGGCTCCCCGCTGACCACCAGCAGCTTTATAGGGGATGTGGATCCCCTGCGCACCGGCTCGTCCTACCTGATCAATAATTATGGTGGTGGCATCGAACGTATTGGCGCCGTGCGGCTGGCCGGACAGCGGGTTATCGTGGCCCAGCACGACCGCCTGGAAGCCATTGACGTCCAGAGCGGAAAACGGGTTTGGTCCAGCAGCGTCACCCTGCCCTCGCCGGTGGTCCGCTCGTTGCAGGTGAATGAATCGGTGGTGACCATCATGGTGGATATGCCCGAAGGCAACACCAGTAAAATTCTGGTAGTAGATATCGCCACGGGCAACCTGCTAAGTACCATCACCAATCCGGACTCGGGCTGGATCACCTGGCAGCAACTGTCGGATGACGACATGCTGGTAACCATGAGCAGCAGCGGAGTCAGCGCCTATGACCTGAGCAGCGATGTGCGCACGCCGCGTTGGACCAATAAAAATTTCAACCAGAATGCCATCTTCACCGTGGTCCTGACCCCTTATGGTCTGATCACCATGGAAAAAGACCTGCGCAGCGCGGCCTGCTATAGTCTCGATGACGGCAAGACCAAAGTCTGGACCACCACGGATCCTCTGCGCTTGCAGGATGGTCTGCTGAATCTGGGCGATCAGCGTCCCCGCCTGCGTTCGTTTGTGGTCGGTGACACCCTCTATATGCAGTCGGCCACTAATATCGCGGCCATCAATCCCGCCAACGGGCAAATGCTCTGGCAGACGGCCACCGTGCAGGCCCCCCCGCGGGTGGCCACGATTGTGGCGGATAAAACGGTCGTCACCCTGGCCACCGGCGTCAACAATCGCAACGGGAATCGCAGCACTGCTTTGTTAGCCATCAATCGCAAGGGTGGTAGCCTGATGGTGCAAAGCCCACTCACACAGGGCAATCGCCCCGCCGATATGCGCGGTTGGCAGGTGCTCGATAACCGTATCCTGTTGAATATCGGCAACGAAATTACCGCGCTGATTCCCGAACGCGCCACCCCGGCAAAATAAAGGCTTTGACTTGGTCAGAACTGGGTATACCAACCCAGCAAGGTCGCCAGCAACAGGGCTACGATAATCCAGCGCAAACGCCGCCCCTGCCAGACGAACCGCCGGCGGGCCACCGGATCACACGACCAGCGGCTCATCGCTTCGGCGCGCTGCACAACGCTGGGATGCAAAACCCCTTTCTGCTGCGGACTGCGGTGCATCAGCTCGGTGATTTTCACCAGCGCCCGCGTCAGCGTGGCGCCATCATCCCGGGCCCAGCCCTCGGCGCTAAGCCGTCCCATGTGCCGGGCCGCAAACCAATCGGCCTCCAATTCAAAATGCCGGGCCATGCCGGTAAATACCACCAATAAAAACCCGGCCAGCGCCCCCAGACTGGCGGCTTCCTGCGCCCATCCCGGCACTACCACGTCATAGGTTTGCACCCAATCCACCCCCGACGCAACCAGAAAACTCATCGCCCCCGAACCGGCCATCAACATGATGACATACCACAGCGGATGCCAACGCGCCGCGTGCCCCACTTCATGGGCCAGCACCGCCTCAATTTCCTCATCATCCAATGCCCTCAGCAGACGATCTGTAATCAGGAAATACCGGCTCCAGGGCAGTACCCCCACCACCGCCGCGTTGGGTATGGTGTTATAAGTCCGCCACAAACGAAACCCCGCGAACCGCACCCGGTAACGCCCGGCCAGTTCCGCCAGCTCCTGACCCAACGCTCCGCCCAGCGGCGCCGTCCACCACATCCGCATCATAAGCCAGGGACCCGCCCACAGGAGTCCGAGGGCCAACCCCAGCAGCAGCCAGGTCGTGGATATTGGCCATTGATAGGTGAACGCATACCAACGCAACAGGATTTGCGCCTGCATACTCAAAACCACCATAACGGCGAGAAACCATTGCTGGCGGATATTGAGCACCAAATAGTCCATGCGCGTGGGCCACTGCTTGGCAGACATACCGAGCAGACGGATGGTTAAGCCATCCTCTTCCTGCTGGACCCGATCCACTTCATATTGCCCACACCAACTCAGCAACCAGCCCAGCAGCGCCGGTGCCAACAGACTCCAGACCCCGGCCAACCAAAGGTAATTGGTGCCTATCGAATCCACCCCAATCGCCAGTTCCGCATGCCAACCGCCCCATGCCACCAACCCTACCATCGCCATCCGCCCCCATACCAACACCCGGCGATGCCAGCGCACCATGCGGTAAGTGCCTATAGGATCACGTCTTAGGAACTTCGACAACCCATACCCCCAAAGCCATAACCCCGCCCCCAGCCCTAGCTGGCCCACGAAGTAATAGGTAAACCGTTCCGGCAGGCTCTCCATGGGCAGGGTTAATTCGCTGGCGGTGCTGCCCATAATCATCAGCAGCATCAGGATGACGAAGGGTTGAAACATATTAGTTACAGCTTAATACCCGCAGCGCGGGTTTTGGCATTTACCGCCGGGCAAAGTGTCCCGGCCGGGGACTTGTGGGCGAGTATAGCCCGTAGCACCACCCCTGCCAAGGGGCCCGTGCGGGTGAAAAATTGCGAAATGTATCGGACAAATTAGCAGGTTGTTTTGACAGGCAACGGGGTTAGTCTATAATCCAACCCTATCAGATGGCCGGTCCAGACAATTCCGGCCGCCACGTAGCACGTTTCTATTTTGGGGTATCGAAGCTGATACCCAATGATGTTGCGCCCACACGTTTTCTTGGGAGGTCGCATGCGTTCGAATCGCCTTGAATCTTCACGTATTCTGTTAGCGTCCGCGCTTCTGGCAGCCACGATGTTGGCCAGCCCGGTGGTATTGTGGGCCCAGCCCACAGCACCGAGTTCGGAAGTAGCCGCCGGCCCCGCTGCTGATGAAAAAATCAGCAAACTCGCCGATGATTTTCTCCACTATTTCACGGTCGGCAATGTGGGCTTGGCGAAAGATAACGCCACGGCCATTTTGGCCGCCAAGGTTGAACCCAAGGTTCTGCTGGTGAGCTTCGAAGCCGCCGCCAATGGCCGCAACGTCGAAGACCTGGTCCAACGCGCCCAGCGGACCGAGGAACTCAAAGCCGCGGCCACGGAATTGCTGAGCCAACTCGAAGCTGGCCATCGCGATCTGGCTCGTGACGTGAACCGCATCAAGACGGAAATCGAACGTCTGGACAAGAGCCCGCGCGCTTATCTGATCGGCAAAGAACGCCTGACCAGTGCGGGCGAATATGCCGTGCCGTTCTATCTGCAATATCTGCAGGACTCATCCAAGCGTAACCTGCATGCCCCGATCACCCAGTTGATGGGCGAATTGGGCAAGCCCATGGTCACCCCCGTGTTGGAAATGGTGGCCCGGAGCGAGGACGCCAATCTGCGTACCACGCTGGTCATGGTGCTGGGCCAATTGGGCTACCCCCAATCGGCGGCCGTACTCAAGACCATTGCGACCGACCCCAAGTCCACCTCGGAACTCAAAACCGCAGCGGAAAAAGCCCTGGCTTTGGTGAACCGTCCCGGCGTGAATGTCGCCGACACCCCCGCCAGCCTCTTTGTCCAGTTGGCCGCGGCGCATTATGACCGCAAGCCGTCCTTCAGCGCCCCGTTTGATACCGAAACCGTCAATCCGGTTTGGTATTACAACAAAGGCCTGAACAACGTGGATGCCATGCTGGTACCCACCGCAATCTGGCATAATGTGATGGCACTGCGGGCGGCGGAATCCGCCCTGAAGCTCCAGCCCGATAATGCCGAAGCGATCAGCGTATGGCTGGCCGCCTCGCTGCGTCGGGAACTGCAATTGCCCGCCGGTGCGACCGATCCGACCGTCAAGGATGGCACGCCGACCACGAAGTTCTATGCCATGGCCGCCGGTCAGACGTATCTGAATGCCGTACTGACCAAGGCCCTGACCGATAGCGATTCCAAGCTGGCTGCGGAAACGCTAAAGGCTTTGGAAAATGTCGCCGGCTTCCAAGGTTTGGTCGCGCCCCAGAACAAGTCGGTTTCGCCGTTGGTGCAGGCTCTGGGTTCGCCGGACCGCACGCTGCGGTTCATGGCGGCCTTTGCGTTGGCCAAAGCCAACCCCGCCCAGGATTTTGCGGGCAGTTTCCGCGTGACTTCGATCCTGTCGGAAGCCGTCAGCCAGACCGGCACGCCCGTGGTGGTGCTGATTGACTCCGATGAACAGAATCGCAACCGCATCACGGCCATTCTGCGGGCCAATTACACCGTAATTGATGCCCCCGACCTTACCGGTGCCATCGAAAAGAGCCGCAACGTTGCGGCCTTTGATCTATTGATCATCCCCGCTGGCCTGCACAGCAAGGTCGTGGGCCTGACCCAGACTGATTACCGCTTTGCCTTGGTGCCCACCCTGCTGGCTGCCCCGGCTGCGGACCTCAAAGCCGTGGCCTTGGCCATCGTCAACAAGACCGGTGTGGCCAAGGTGGATGGGGCTGCCGATGAGAAGACCCTGATCGAAGCCATTACCGAAGTCAAAGCCAGCCAGAAGACCCTGCTGGTGGACGCCGCGGTGGCTTCCGGCTTCGCTTTGGATGCCCTGAAGATTCTGGGCAATCTCAGCAAAGACGGCAGCACCATCTACAAAGTGGATGAGACCCTGCCGGCCGTGCGGGATGCCCTGAAAGACAAGCGTCCGGAAATCGTCACCGCCGCCGCGGTGGTGCTGGGTCGGTTGACCAACAGCGGCGCCCAACAGGCGCTGGCCCAGGCCGCCACCGGCACAGATATCGCCGATGCCGCCGTCAAACAGAGCATCTATGTAGCGTTGGCGGAATCCGCCAAGCTGCTGGGCAACCATCTCGACGAAGCCACCATCGGCAAGCTGATCACCGCAGTGAACAGCGAAACCAACGCCGATGTCAAGACCACCGCCGCTCAGGCGCTGGGGGCCTTGAATGTGGTCAACAATCAGGCTTCCATGCTGATTCTCGGCCAGGCGAAGTAAACGCTTACGCCTTAACTGAAAACCCCACGAGCCCGCCACCCGGCGGGCTTTTTCTTTGGGTTGGATGGTTTTTCCAAGGAGTGTTTGGGTAGGGCATAACCCGACCAATTTGGTGTATCGAAAACTCCCCGGAAATTCTACATACACCAACGAAAAAGGCCCGAGTCGCGTGACTCGGGCCTTCATTGCTTTGGGTTGTCGGCGGGAGCGGAATTACTGTTCCAGCCCTTCAAACATCGCCGTGCTGATGTAGCGTTCGCCGGTGGAGCACGCCACGGTGACGATGGTCTTACCTTTGAACTCGGGACGTTGGGCGATCTGAATGGCCGCGAACACGTTGGCACCCGAGCTGATACCCGCGAGGATACCTTCTTCGCTGGCCAGCAAGCGTGCGGTCTTGATGGCGTCTTCATCGGACACCGTAAAGACTTCATCCACCAGTGGCAGGTCCAGATTCTTGGGCACAAAGCCCGCACCGGTGCCTTGAATCTTGTGCCGGCCCGGCTTCACTGGTTCGCCGTTGCGGGTCTGGGTAATAACCGGCGAGGCGGACGGTTCCACCGCGATGGCCTTGAAGTTCGGATTGCGCTGCTTGATCACCCGGGCCACACCCGAGATCGTTCCGCCGGTACCCACCGCGGAAATAATCGCATCCACCTTACCGGCGGTATCGCGCCAAATTTCTTCGGCGGTGGTGTGTACGTGGGCTTCGGGATTGGCCGGATTATCGAACTGCGAAGCGATGATCGAATTGGGTTCCGCCACATGCAATTCATTGGCCTTGCGAATGGCTCCCGCCATGCCTTCGGCGGCGGGCGTCAAAACCAGATTCGCACCCAGAATCCGCAGCAGCCGGCGACGTTCGATGGACATGCTCTCAGGCATGGTCAGGGTCAGTTTGTACCCCTTGGCCGCCGCGACAAAGGCCAGCGCGATGCCGGTGTTGCCGGAGGTAGCTTCGAGGATATGCGTATCCTTGTTCAACTTGCCAGACTTTTCGGCGGCATTGATCATGGCCGCACCGATACGGTCCTTCACGCTCCCCAGCGGATTGAAGTATTCGAGCTTGAGTAAGATGGTGGCCCCACCAGCCGGGGCAAGCTTGTTGATACGCACAAGCGGCGTGTTACCGATGGTCTCGATGATGCTGTTGTAAATTCCAGCCATTTGCAATCTCCTACAAAAGATATATGCCATATAGGATATGGCCTCTTCGCAATTTGTCAAGCCGAATAAAAAATATTTTACGACCAAACTGTCCGCTGCACCTTGACACCCATCAAATACCGCTTAGTCTGTGTTTACTTCATGAGGGATAATCTATGTTGGCGAAAGTTCACAGCTACGTATTACAGGGCATTGACGCCATTACCTGCGAAGTCGAAGTAGACGTCATGCGCGGCACCGGCGGTTCACTCGACGGGCCCATCAAGCCTGTCATCGTTGGCCTGCCCAACGCCGCCGTGAAAGAATCCATGGACCGCCTGCGCAGCGCCCTTTTCAACTCCGGCTATAGCTTCCCGGATGACAAGGTCGTGGTCAACCTCGCACCGGCGGATATCCGTAAAGAAGGCGCGGCACTCGAACTGCCCATCGCCACCGGATTACTGTATGCCAGCAAACGGATAAAAACCGATCTGCACCGTACATTTTTAATCGCCGGCGAACTGGCCTTGGACGGTTCCGTGCGGCCGATCAAAGGCGTCTTGTCGCTGGCCATGCTGGCGAAAGAAATGGGCCGCAGGGGCGTGCTGGTGCCGCCGGAAAATGCCGCCGAAGCGGCAGTGGTACCCGATGTTGAGGTTTATGCCATAGACTCCATCGCCACGCTGGTGGGCTTTTTAAATGGCGACTTGGCGCTGGAACCAGAAGTCCCGCGCAGTGATGATCACGCCGTAGGTATGAACACCTACGACATTGATTTTTCCGATGTCCGCGGCCAGGAACTGGCCAAACGCGCCCTAACCATCGCGGCAGCGGGTGGACACAATATGTTATTACTCGGCCCGCCGGGTGCGGGCAAGACCATGCTGTGCACGCGTCTACCCACCATCCTGCCCCCACTGACGCGGCAGGAGGCGTTGGAAACCACACGCATATATTCCGCAGCAGGACTGGTACCCAAGGGGCAGAGTTTGCTTACCCAGCGCCCCGTGCGCATGCCCCATCACAGCGCCTCAGGCCCGGCCCTGATCGGCGGCGGCAGCATCCCCAAGCCGGGCGAATGTTCGCTGGCCCATCACGGCGTATTATTTTTGGATGAACTGCCGGAATTTTCCCGACATGTGCTGGAGATGCTGCGCCAGCCGCTGGAAGGCGGCGAAGTGGTGATTGCCCGCGCCCATTCCAGCGTGATGTTCCCGGCCCGGTTTATGTTGGTGGCAGCGATGAATCCCAGTGCTGGCGGCCACGGCAGCGTGGACCCGCGCAACGCCAAAGCCAGCGAAGTGGCCGCCGTGGACCGCTATATGAACCGGCTCTCGGGGCCGCTGCTGGATCGCATTGACATTCATCTGGAAGTCCCCGCCGTGACCTATCGCGACCTGACCAGCAAGGCCAAAGGCACCGATTCCGCCACCATGCGGCAGCGGGTATTGGACGCCCGCACCCGGCAAAATGAACGCTTCGGCAAACAAAGTACCATGACCAATGCCTCGATGCGTAGCAATGACCTCGGCTTGCATGTAAAATTAGACGAGCCGTGTTTGCTCTTGATGAAGCAGGCCATGGAAGAACTGGGTCTGAGTGCCCGGGCTTTCGACAAGGTCCGGCGGGTGGCGCGAACCATCGCCGATCTGGACAATTCCGTTCAAGTGCAGGCACAACATATCAGCGAGGCGATACAATACCGTTTGTTGGATCGCCGATTTTGAACCGTGATTGGCCTGTGAACCGTGTAACGTTGGCCCCGGAAGTATGTCACATAAGGTATGAACGTCCATGATCAAGCATCTGCCGTTTTACATCGTGCATGCGTTTGTGGGCCAGGACCTGCGGGGCAATCCCGCCGGGGTGTGCGTGCTGGACCATTGGCCCGCCGACAGCCTGCTGATGTATATCGCCGCCGAAAACCAATTGCCCGAAACCACGTTTATCGTGCGCCATGGCGAGGACTTTGATATCCGCTGGTTCACTCCGATCACGGAAGTGGATTTATGCGGCCATGGCACCCTCGCGGCGGCGTGGGTGGTTTTCCATCATTTGGAAATGCTCGCCAATGAGATCACCTTCAAGACCATGCAGGCAGGCGAACTGATCGCCACCCGCAAGGGAGAAATGATCTGTCTGGATTTCCCCATCCGCGAACCGGTGCCGGAATTGGAAGAGGAAGTGCTGGCCGATCTCAAAAGTGTCATCGGTATCCAACCAATCCAGACAGTACGCAACCGGGATCTGATTGCGGTACTGAAAACCGCCCAGGATGTCATCAACGTCAAACCGAATCTGGTCAAGATGCTGGAACTGCCCTGCATTGCCGTGGTGGTGACCGCACCGGGTGGGGATCGTTGTGATTTTGTGTCCCGATTCTTCGCCCCGTCCAAAGGTCTGGATGAAGACCACGTCACCGGCAGTGCCCATTGCACGCTGGTCCCCTATTGGTCCCAACGTTTGAAAAAGAATACGCTGCATGCCATTCAGGTCTCCCCGCGCGGCGGGGAACTATTCTGCAGCATCGGCAGCGATCGAGTTCTGCTGTCGGGCCGGACCCGCAGCTACCTCAAAGGCGAATTGCATGTGAGCTGGCAGGAACGCGAAGCCCCGCTGACCACGCACACCCGCGCAGCGTCCCATCACCAATCCAGCAAAGCCCCCCACCCCAATGGCCATTGATCCTCCGCCGGAGCATGCCGCGTGGTTTGAACGGGTCTGGGCCCAACGCGAAGCGCAGATCTATCCCGATTTATTTGGTCCGTTGGCACCAGAAATCCATACCATTCCTGCGGAACTATTCGCCAAACTCGGCTGCCGCAACGTGGCTCCGGCGTGGCTGTGTCATGGGGTGTTGATCAGCCCCCCTAATGAACGCCACAACCACTGGGTCTACCTTACCAGTGCACTGAGCAATCCCTGGGGTCAGACGGCCAGCACGGCCCGGCCCCCGGCCTACAGTGGGCTGGGATTTGAGTTTATTTTTTATACCCCCACCGCCGCAGCTTGGGCGATTCAGGTACTCCATTGGGTGATGGCCATCCAACTCATGGTCGCCAGCGAACAAATGCGCGGCACGTTGCTCGAAGTCAACGACCGGATACCACTGGGCACTGCTCTGGATGGCAAGCAATCCCTGCTCCGGCACCTGTGGGTCAATCCTCTGCCTCATGGCCCCCAACAGTTCACGTTGGAAAGCGGGGTGGTGGACCTGCTGCTGCTGGTAGGATTGACCCATGGTGAAATGGACTTCTTGCGCGGGTCGGGCCCGGAAGCCACCCGGGAAATGCTGACGCGGCGCGGGCATTATCCGCAGACCGACGCCACCCGCACCGCTGCGGTCTGACCGCACTCAGCCTTTCAGCCCGCACAGCTTCCGCATGATGCCAAACAGCTTGCCCCAATTCACCGGCTTGCTGCAATATTCATCACAGCCCGCATGCAAACAGGTTTCCCGGTCCCCCGCCAACGCGTGGGCGGTCAGCGCGACAATCAGGCCGCGATACCCCTTGGCCCGCAATTGCCGGGTGGCTTCATAGCCGTCCATTTCCGGCATCTGCATATCCATCAGTACCACATGATAGGGTGAGCCCGCTTCTTTCTGGACCAGCGCTTCATTGCGGGCCAGCAGGCCATTGCCCACAATGGTGATTTTGGCCCCGGCGCGCTCAACCATGTATTGCATCAGCATACAGTTATCCTGACCATCTTCCGCCAGCAGTACCCGCATACCGGCCAAAGGTTTGTCAGGACTCGGGGGCGGATTGGCTTCCAATGGTGGTACCTCAGGTTGAGAATTAACTTTGGCCGCGACTCGTACCGGGGCCACAGGTTTATCCATGACATCATCCGCCACCGCTTCACCGATGGTTCGCACGGGTGTATCAGTCTTGTACACCGCCACTGCCGTTCGCCGTTCCGGCTCCGGCGTGGGTGCAACGGTATCTGTCGGCGCCACCGAGGTTGGGGTGGTATCTTTGGCCTTGGTTTTGGACTTGGCCATTGTAACTGTGGACACCACCGGTGCGGGATTCGGCACCACCGGAGGTGTTTGGGAGGTGATTGATGCGGCGGATTTAAAGCCCGCGAGGCTTTCAAATTCGGCCATATAGGCGTCCAATGCGGCTTTGGCCTCCGGATCGGGAACAGGCTTCTCCACCGCCGCAATCGGCGCAATCACTGGCGGTGTAGGCACGGGCTCCGCCTTCGGTTCTGGTTCTGGTTCTGGTTCTGGTATTGGCTCCGATACTGGCTCGGGTATTGCTACCATGGGCAAACTGGGTTCCGGCTCAAGCTCAAGTTCCGGTACGGGTTCGGGGGTGGGCTCGGGCGTAATCGTCTCTGCCTCCGGGCCGGGCTCGGTCAGTGGCGCCTGCGAACCGGAGTACATCCCGACCAGATCATCAATCGGTTCCACTTCGGACCCGATCATTTCCATAATCGCATCCACGTCTTCGCGATCGGTGCCGTTCGCCGCACCGGTCGTCAGTGCCGCGGGGCTTAAGGTGGTCGTTGCGCTGGCGCTGTCCCGCACGGGCAGACTGAGCGTAAACGTTGAGCCATGCCCCACGCGCGATTTCACGGTGATGTCACCGCCCATCAGGCGGGCCAACTGCCGGGAAATGGTCAGCCCCAGCCCGGTACCGCCGAAGCGCCGGGTGCTGGTGTTGTCCGCCTGTACAAAAGCCTGGAACACGGATTCGAATTGTTCCGCCGGAATGCCGATACCATTGTCAATCACGGCGATCTGCAGTCTGGGTTCCAGTTGCATGTCGGCGCGTTCGACCTTGACGATCACATCGCCATGATCGCTGAATTTAATCGCGTTGGAGACCAGATTCACCACCACCTGCCGGAGCCTGACGGAATCGGTCCACAGCACGCGCGGGGTTTCCGGTTCGATTTCCATCCGGATTCGCATCCGCTTGTCGCGGGCGCGCTGTCCGAGCATGTTGGCCACTTCTTCGACCACATGCACCGGGTCCACCTGCTCGCAGGCAATGGTCATCTGGCCCACATCCAGCTTGGTCATATCAAGGATATCCGTCAGCAGACGCTGCAGATCCTGGCTGTTGCGCTGGATGGATTCCAGGGCTTCGCGCTGCACGGGTTCGGGCACTGCGCCCATACCCAACAGATCGGCGAAACCGACAATGGCGGTCATCGGGGTGCGGATTTCGTGACTCATATTGGCCAGGAATTGCGCCTTGACCCGCGCTGTGGTCTCAGCGGTTTCTTTGGCTTCGCGCAGTTCCACTTCCAAACGCCGGGCCATAATGGCGGCCCCGAAGGCGTTCCCCAGCGCGGCGAGTACATGCATTTCCGTCTCGCTCCACTGATGGGGAATCAGCAGGGCATCAAAACCGATGTAACCCCAGAATTTGCCTTCCACATCAATCGGTGCCATCGCCACCGACAGCGTGTTCTGACTCTCCAGCAGCATGCGCTCGCTGGCGGGGAAATCACGCACATGACCCGACAACCCACGTCCGCGGCTCAATTCCGTGAACCAGCGTTCGTAGTCAGGCAGATACGGCAGACCCTGCAGGCTGCGCCCGCTCATCCGGTCTTTGACTTCATCGCAGAACCACTCGTAACGCTGGCTCATCAGCGGATTGCCGGTGGCATCAACTTCATTTTCAAAAATGTAAACCCGATCGGCCCCAATGGCATCACCCACCAGACCAAACGCCTCCTGCAGCGATTGCTCAAAGGATTCTGCCCGGCTGTGCAGCAGGACCAACTGCACATCGGCAGTGGTTTCCAGCAATTCGTCACGCTGCCGGATCGCCATTTCGGCTTCATGCCGGGCCGAGGTATTGGTCATGACCCCGAAATGCCCGACTTGACGCCGGTCTTTAATCAGCCCCACCGCCGTTAATTCCACCCAGAGATTACCGCCATCGCGGCGTTGCAACATGACTTCCACCGGACGCAGGCTGGTTCCCTCCAGACCGGCAGCCTGCATCACACTATCCAACAAATCGCGGTAATCTACCGCCACCATATCACGCAGCGATTTGCCCACCAGATCCCACGGCTGGTAACCCAGCATCTCGGCCACCACGTCATTGGCAAAGGTAATGCAGCCGCGCTCATCCGAAGTCCAGCCCCCCACCCCGGCGCCATCCATAATCAACCGATAGTGCGAGTCAATTTCCACCGCTTTGGCTTGGGCCATCTGAATATCAGCCAGCATGGTGTTCACCGCTCCGGCCACATCGCGCAGGCTCTGCTCGTCGGGCAAACGCACGCGCGCGGACATTTTGCCTTCCGCGCGACAGGCCTCAATGTCCACCCGTAATTGGCGCAATGGCTTTCGCACTGTGCGCGTCAGAACCAAAGTGGTACCGGCCACGATCAAGATCGCCCCGAAGCCCCAGATCACCAGCATCTTGATATCTTCGGCCAGCCCCAGTGCCGTCTGATCCAGACGGATCAGCATCGGGTTCCCCTCTTCCAGAGTAGTCAACCGCGACCAGACCTGCGTTTGCTCACCGCGGGTCACCGGCAGCATCGGATCGGTTTCTTTACTGAAGATCAGCGTGTCACGAACCGTGGGGCTGAGGGAGCTAAAGGCCGGGGACATCAGTTTGAATTGCATCCCATAGCGGTTCTGCAGGCCACTCAACCAATCGGCCTCAATCTTACGGCCAAAGATAAAATAGCCGACGGGCTGACCTTCACCTTTGGTTTTATAAATCGGGGAAACCGCCAGTATATTGGGCTCTTCATTGACCACCATCAACCCGCCGAAGATTTCGCCGGGGCGAACCTCGGTGGTGCCGTTTTTAGTCATCAGATTAATCATGCGTTTGGCGGCATCGTGCCACGGGCTGGGCTTCTGGAGTGTCGCGGCGAGGACCGCCACAATCTTATCCCCTTCCAGCCTACGCCCCAGTACAATATCTTTGTTGTTATCGGTCACGATCACCAAATCCAGCTCACGGCCCTTCATGGACACGGGGTTGAAGTTGGTCTCCACATACGCGGGATTGTGATCCTGAGCAAAACGATAGGTATCATCCCACAAACTGTAATCCTGAACCGCGCGTTCGACCTCATCGCGCACGTTCTCCAGACTGGTTTTGATCAGGGTAATCTCGGTCTGGGTTTGATGCCGGCGGAGATTATCAATCTCGCCCACGGCATAAACCTTGACATACCAACCCAACGCCAGCAGCACGAAGCCGACCACCAGCGATATGAACAGTACCGTACGTGTCGTTAGGTTCATAGGACAATCTCAGCCTAATTTAGCAGCACAGGTTACGAAGGTCTCCAAAACGGCTACAATATATACATTATGACCAGAACGAGTGTATACGTTCTGACTATAACAATCTACACAATTGGCACTTAAAGTATAACATCCCTTTATGCGAAAAGTAGCTTTTTTCATGCTAAATTCAGTCCCGCGTACAAGTTTTTTTGGCCTGCGGACACGCCCCAACCCACTCCTGATACTGATACTCGGACTTTGCTGGGCGACCAGCCTATGGGCCCAGAGTCTGGAAACCCGCCTCAATGGACTGGTTGCAGACATCAATCCCAAGGCCACCCAGGTGGGTATCGCCGTGATGGAGGCCACGGCCCAGGGGCCGGTCATGCTTTATGGGCATAATGCCCAAACGCCGATGACACCGGCCAGCAATATGAAAATCCTGACTACGGCCACGGCCTTTGCCACCTACGGCTCCAAAGCCTCATTTACGACCACGCTGTACCAGGTCGGCGAAGATTTTCTCCTGCTGGGTAGTGGCGACCCAGCATTGGGCGATGCCCGTCTGGCGGAAGCCAAAAAGGAAAGTATTACGGCGGCTTTTGACGCCTTTGCCGTTGCCTGCCAACAGGCCGGGATCAAGTCCTTCCGACACCTGTATTGTGATGACTACGTCTTCGACCAACAAACCACCCACCCGGACTGGCCCAAAGATCAGATGCTGAATTGGTACTGCGCCCCGGTGGGAGGACTGAATTTCAATGCCAACTGTCTGGATTGGATGCCCAAACTGAATAAAGGCCGGATTTCCGTCGAAATGGTTCCGCCCAATACCTATACCCAGATCACCATCAAAGCCGCGCCCGGCAATTCCAACAGGGTGTGGTTGTGGCGTCCGACCGAGCAAAACCTGTTTGAATTGCGGGGCACGGTGGCCCAGTCCAGTACCGAAGCCCTGAGCGTGCCGATTGTGGACCCCGGCCTGTGGACCACCACCATCCTGCGCGACCGGCTGGTAGCGGCAGGTCTGCAACAAACCGGCCAGGTCTGCCGGGGTAGTCTCGCTCAGATGCTCGCCGCCGGGGTCAAACCCCGACAAATTGCGGCCCATCAAACGGATCTGATGGATATTCTCACCCGCACCAATCAGCAATCCATGAATATGATGGCGGAAGCCCTGTGCAAGCGGTTGGGCCATGATGCCAGCAAAGGCCAGAGCGGAACCTGGACCAATGGGTTGACGGCGGTGCAGAACCATCTTAAAAAACTGGGGCTGCCCGAATCCCTCTACACGCTGGCCGATGGCTGCGGCTTATCGGCCAATAACCGCGTGGCGCCGGAAGTCTTCGCGCGGGTATTGTGCCACACCGTCACCGTTCCGGATGGCAACCTGTACATCGAAACCTTGGCCCGTCCCGGCGCTGATGGAACGCTGGAACGGCGTTTCCGCAATGCCGCCTACCAGGAAATGATATTTGCCAAAACCGGCCATATCAAAGGGGTATCGGCCCTGTCAGGCTACCTGGTCCTGCCCAAGCGAACGTTGGTATTCTCAGTTCTGGTCAATGGCCAGACCGGCAATGGGAATGCACTACAAGAAGAAGTTTGTGCCCAGATACACACCTGGGCCACAGCCGGGAAAAAGAATTAACCGGGGAGCAACGGCCTGCTCAGTTGGACGTACCACCCCGCCGGGCCCGCCCGGAGGTGGTCCACAAATCCAGTTGGTTGATCAGCCAGTTGCGTTCAAAAGGCTTGCCCGCGTAATCGTCACAACCAGCCTCAATACACATCGCCCGGTCTCCGGTCATGGTTTGGGCCGTCACGGCCACAATCATCCCCCGATACCCCAGTTGCCGCAGTTGCCGGGTAGTTTCCAAACCGTCCAGACCGGGCATTTGAATATCCATCAGAATCAGGTCGAAGATTCCGCCCGCCTGCATCACTTCGGTGACTTTATGCAGTGCATCGCGACCACTGTCGGCGGTGACCACTTTGGCCCCCAGACGTTCACATACCCGTTGCAGCAGCATCCGATTATCCGGGCCATCATCCACCACCATCACCATGCCGTCAATTTTCACCACCGGCATCCCCATGCTGGTGGCTGGCACACCTGGTACATACGCGGCCGGTGCTACAGGTGATACGGTCTTGACCGTAGGTACCGGAGCGGGAACGGGTTTCTGGGCCACTGGCGGTTGTGGAGCCGGTGCCGATGGGGGCACCAGCGGCGCGGGGGTTACCGCACCATTGCTGGCGCTGACTTTCTGCCCGTCATTTGGCTCCGCCAACAGGGCATGGTAATCCAAATCTTCCAAATGCAGCGGCCGCATCAGTTCCACCGCCAACTCCCGGATCAGTACCATCAGATAGACGCCCTCCACACCATCCGGATCACGGGTAGGCGTGGACATAGTCAAATGGCCCTGAACTTCGGCCACGGTGTTTTGTAATTCCTGAAATTGCTGCCGGGCCTGCTGTGAGAGTTTGGTGGCGGGGAAGCGAATGTTGAAATACAGCGCATCCTGTCGGCTGACGGGCATCCCGATGGTAAGCTCAATCGTGGGCGCATTCGAAAACTGAATGCACCAGTCCGCCACCGCCAAAATATAGCGGCGCAACGCCACATCGTCGGCCGTAAACAAGTCCGGCAACATCCCAAAGGCATGAATGCGCAGCGCCACGCCTTTACGCTGGGCACTGGTATCAATATTTAATTTGACAAAACGCAGCAGGTCCAACAACCGACACCGGGCATGCTGGGGGCTGGTGGTGGGTGCGGTGGTCGGTTCGTCCGGTTTCTGACTCCGTGTGCAGAGTTGGTCAATATAGTCAACCAAACCCGCCAGCGCCAGTTGCACCGCTCCCCGTCTGGTCCGATCCAGCGCGGGGGATTTTAATTCTTCAACCAAACGCCGGGCCGTGCGTACCGGCGTCTCCAAATCCGCCAGCAGCCGATGGGGAGGAATGGGCGCCGCCGCCACTACTGCGGAGGAGAATAACACCCCACCATTTACCACCGCCTGTGGTACCGCTTTAACTTCCTCGACAATACGCTGCAATTCATCTTGGATTAGTGCCCCCTCGGGCGCGGCGGTCACATCGGGCACAGCCCGATTGCGGCTGGGATTCCATTCCTGCATGGCTTTACTGAATTCGCGCCAGCTGCGGATCCAGCGGACATAAACCAGAATACACAACACACCTTGGATGGCGATAAACGCTACCGCCCCATACATCAAGTGCATGACTCCGCGTACCTCCAACTCCGCCACGGAATTCTGGCTCAGTACCCGCCAGATACCCCCCACCGCCGCCATAAACAATAATACTTGCGTTATGGTCAACCACATGATGCTGTGTTTATTCGTCTGCATTGCGCGATTCCCTAAATATCGTCAGGGTGCAAGCCCCAGTGCCAACTCTGCCACGGCCGCCTGCATACGCCTGCCACACTCGACCGGGCTGGTGTCCTGCCAGTCCGTTACTTTACGTACCAAGGCACTACCAACAATAGCGCCGTCCGCCACCTGAGTCACCTCGCGGACCTGAGCCGCTGTACTAATCCCAAAACCCACACAAATCGGGGCTGTGGTCAGACCGCGTAAAATCTGGACATTTGCCGCCACATCCGGGGGCAATGCTTGACGCTCGCCGGTAATACCTGCTACCGATAAATAATACACAAATCCAGTGCAAAGGCCAGCAATTTCCGTCCGACGAGCCGCCGGCGTACTGGGGGCTACCAACAGTGTGACTGTCAGGTCCAACGCCGCGAGGGTCTTTACCACCTCAGCAGCTTCCTCAACCGGCACATCGGGGAGGATCAATCCATCTACGCCCGAAGCCCGGCAAAGTTCACCAAAAGCCTGTACCCCCCGGCGGTACACCAAGGTATAACTGACCATGGCCAAGACCGGGATGGTCAAACCCGCCTGCCGGGCGGTAGCCACTGCGGCCAGCGCTTGGGCAATACTCACCTTTTGGGCTAGGACCTGGGTAAAAGCCGCCTGAATCACCGGGCCGTCGGCGACGGGATCGGAAAAGGGTATGCCCAGTTCCACCAGCCCAGCCCCGCCGCGCTGTGCCGCCAGCAGCAGTTCGACACTATGCGCCACCGATGGATAACCGGCGACCAGAAATGGACACAGGACCTTACGGGCAACTCCGTTGGCATCATGAAATGCTGATATAACTCGTTGACGCATAGCCACCTACCTATAATTCTTTTAAGTATACGCGACGACATTGTCGCAGCCGCGAACATTTTAGCCTAATATTTAATAAATGGCGACAAGTACAGGACTTGCAGGTTCGCTATTTGGTCGCTACAACATATACTTTGACGCAAGAATGCTGGCCTTTTTTAAGGGGTTATGTATGGTTTTGAGTAGGTTTTGGGCACTTGGTCTGGGTTTATCGGTGATGTTATTCACGCTGGCGGGATGTGCGTCTGGCGACGGTATCATCAAACAAGCCAATGCCGGAGCCCCCGAGGGGACCGGCATGTCCAAGCGGATGATGCAACGTGGCGACCGTACCCGGATGTATGGTCTGTTCATCCCCGTCAATTACTCCCCGGACAAAAAGTGGCCGGTCATCGTATTCCTGCATGGGGTGGGCGAGGGTGGTTCCAATGCTTCCGATAATCTCACCGTGGGCCTGGGACCGGTCATCGCCAAATCACCCAAGACCTTCCCTTTTATCGCGATCTTTCCCCAGTCCGCTTCCGGACGCTGGCCGGCTGATTCCGAGCAGGCCGAGGATATCGTGACCATTCTTGATTCTGTCAGCAAGAGCTACAACGTGGATCAGGACCGGGTGATTCTCACCGGGCTGTCCACCGGTGGCTACGGCACCTGGACCATCGGGGCCAAATATCGCGACCGCTTTGCCGCACTGGTACCCATGTGCGCCTATTCCAGTGAAGAAGATATTCCCAAACTGACCCAAATGCCCATCTGGGCATTCCACAATAGCGCGGACCCGTTTGTGCTCTCGTCCGCCACCGAAGATATGGTAGCCGGGATCAACCGCCAGGGTGGCCGTGCCCGTATGACCCTTTACTCGGCCATGGGTCATGATTGCTGGATTCGCGCTTATGGCGATCCCGAGTTATACCAGTGGATGCTGGCCCAACGGCGGAATCTCAAGCCGATGGCCGTAAAGTAACCACCGACCAAGGTAATAATACGTGCGGCCCAGCCCCCCGGCTGGGCCGCATTGTTTTGTACTGCATTAACGCGGGCAGGCAAAGGCCTGTTCAAGGACAGGTGCGATCACTCCGACAATCTTGCGATTACCCGCCGGATTGGGATGACAGGCATCCATGAAATCATCGGCGCCGAGTACGGGATACAGATCCACAAAAAGCCACTGCCGCGCCTGGGCTAAGGCCCGATAGGCTTGGGATAGCTGCGCCAGTATGGCCGGAGATTGGCGATCAATCCGCCGCTCGGGCAAGGGCGTGGGTAGTACATTTTTTTCGAGTATCACGGTGGGCGGTGCCACCAGCAGAAACTGCGCTGTCGGCGAAAACGTCAGCAGATGTGCGGCCAGTGTTTGCACCCCCGCGACGGCATCGGCAATTGAGGCTTCCGTCCCACCCGCAGCTTCGAATTGATTGTTCGAACCCACCAGCAGCAGAAATACATCGGCATCGTGGGGAATCTTGGCAAAGGCGATATCTTTGAAACGTTCCCGGAAGAAACTCGTGGTGGTCCACCCGCCAAACGCGTTGGCCACTACAGACACCTGCAACCGGGCCCCCAATAAGGCCAGATAATTATCCGGTTCCTCATTGGTCAATGAATCAGACACCGCCACAATTTTCTTGATGCTTAACGGATGGCTTGGCACAGACACAATCAGCTCCTTGCTAGATGTCGGCAAGGATACCACGAGGTGTGCGAGATGCAACCATCCCCCCCCACTTAATGCATCTTATTGGCGCCGCCCTCAACGACCAATTGCGTGGCGCGATACAGCGAATCATAAGTGCCCGCATCCGTCCACCAGCCATTGAGCATTTCCCACGTCATGGTGCCCGCGCGGACGTAGGCATTATTGACATCGGTGATTTCCAGTTCGCCGCGCGCCGAGGGTTTCAGCGGGCGGATTAGGTCAAACACCGAGGCGTCGTACATATAAATACCCGTCACTGCCAGTTTGGTTTCCGGCTGGGCGGGCTTTTCGACAATCCGCACAATCCGATCATCCTGCACCGTGGCCACGCCAAAGCGGTGGGGATCATGGACTTCTTTCAGCAGAATCCGCGCCCCCTTGGGTTGTTTGGCAAAGGCCGCCACCGATGCGGCGATATTGCGCTCGATAATATTATCGCCCAGCACCACGACAATCCGGTCGCCATTGGCGAAATCTTCCGCCAAGCCCAGCGCTTCGGCAATCCCGCCTTCACCGGCCTGATAGGCAAAACGCAATTTCCGCAGTCCCAGTTCACTACCATTGCCCAGTAGTCGTACAAACTCACCGGCAAACTGACCGCCGGTGACAATCAGCACATCGTCAATGCCCGCATTCAGCAGACACTGCAAGGGGTAATAGATCATCGGTTTGTTGTACACGGGCAGCAGATGCTTGTTGGTGATCTTGGTCAGGGGCAGCAGACGCGATCCCAAACCGCCGGCGAGAATAACACCTTTCATGATACAACCTCCTTAAAATGTTTGGCCTCGTGGATGTGATACGACTATCATAATCCGAACGTGCGTTGCGCGCTGAACAAAAATGTCTTTTTTATAAACTTTCCACGGAGCCGCCGCCCCATGCCCGAATTACCCGAAGTCGAACAGGTCCGGCGCAGTCTCGAACCCCATCTCTTGGGCCGCCGCGTCAAACATGTTGCATTGTTCCATCAGAGTTATGCGCTCACCCCAGCCCTGACGCTGCAAAACCTACTTGGTCAGCGTTTCCTCCGCACCCACCGCCATGGCAAATACATGCGTTTGGAAACACAAAGCGGGCAACAACTGATGATCCATCTGGGCATGACCGGCTGGGTTGACGTATCCCCGCCCGAACTCCCCCGGGAGGCCCATACCCATCTGGTTATCACTCTGGATAATCACCACGAATTACGCTGCGTGGACCCGCGCCGCTTCGGCGGGGTCTGGTGGTTCGCCAGCGCTGCGGACGCCTGCGCCCATCCCAGTCTGGCGAAACTCGGGCCTGATACCTTGGAAATCACCCCGCAACATCTGTGGCAGGCATGGCGCGGCATCAAGGCCCCGGTCAAAGCCCGCTTGCTGGGCCAGACCGACATCGCCGGCGTGGGCAACATCTATGCGGATGAAGCGCTCTTCCGGGCGGGTATCCACCCCCGCCGGTCCGCCGGGATGATCCCGCTGGCGCAGGTTAAGCTTCTGACCCGGCACCTGCGCACCATCATGCTGCGCTCCATCAGAATGGGCGGAACCACCTTGCGCGATTACCGCGATGCGGACGGCCGGCAGGGCGAATTCACCCGCAAGCTGCTCATCTACGGCCACAGTGGTCAGCCCTGTCCCTCTTGCGGTAAGCCCCTGACCACAGCCATCATTGCCGCCCGTACCACGGTCTACTGTACCCACTGCCAACCCCTGCGCGGTTAAGGCAGGAAAACCCACCCGCTCAGGTTATAATCACGCCCTATGACGAACCTGCCCCCCAGTCGCTGGCATCGTTTTACGCATGCCACCAACGCATGGATGGTCCTGCTCCGTGGCGGGATTGTGGCCCTGCTCTGCACGATTTTGTTCGGGGTGTTTTATTGGATTGATCCCAGCCAAACGACCTTGACCCCCCCGTGCATGTTTTACACCGCCACCGGCTGGTATTGTCCCGGCTGTGGCGGGACCCGCTGGCTGCATGCCCTACTCACCGGCCATTGGTACGCCGCGCTGCATCTGAATGCCTGGGCGCTGATCATGGGGCCGATCTGTGTGGCGTTCATCTGGCAACAAATACTTTGGCCCTTTATCACCGCCCGGCCCGCCCGGACCTATCTCTGGGCGGGGTGGTTTATGTTGCTCTGCTGCGTGACTTTGGTCATCTTTGGAATTGTGCGTAACTTGCCATGGTTTGGCATGTTACGTCCGTAAATCCCCAGAAAACCCGCGTCGAATTGTACCCGTGGGCGTTCTGCGGGATAATACATCCCCAAGGTCACGAGCGGAGATGTGTGTTTTTGCCGCCGATGCCCCATTGAGGAGCCCGTGTGGAAACCAGTGGTATCAAGCCGGAGTTGATTACTTCCGTTCTGGATCGCAAATATCGAAACGCCAGTCCCTTCCGCACGCTGTGGACCCTCTATGAAGGCCAGCGGAGCAACCTAACCCTCTCGATTGTCCTGTACATCATCAAACATTCGCCGGTTTGGGCGATGCCGATTATCACCGCCAACATCATCAACGCCGCGATGCTGGCGGTGGATGGCAGCAAACTCGGTGATGCCCTGAAAGTGCAGTCCGCGTATTCGTCCCTGTGGATCAATGGCCTGCTGCTGGCGGTGATGATTCTGCAGAATGTTCCCATGCACACTCTGCACGCCTACTTCATGTCGCTGGCGATTCGCAGCATGCAGCTCCTGCTGCGGGCGGCGCTGGTCACCCGGCTGCAGCAACTATCGATGCGTTTCCACGCCGACATCCAGACCGGCAAGCTGCAAAGCAAAGTTCTGCGCGATGTGGATGCGGTGGAAAACCTCAGCAAACAGTTGATCAACAACATCATCTCCGGCTTTATCGCCGTGGGCGTGGCGCTCACGGTCACGCTGCTGCGCAAACCCACCGTGGCCATGTTTTTTGTCCTCACCATTCCGCTGGCCATCCTCATCATGCACCTGTTTCGCAACCGCATGAAAAGCCGTAATACCGCCTTCCGCAAGGAAGTGGAAAACATGAGTTCGCAGGTCTCGGAGATGATCGAGATGATCCCCGTCACCCGGGCCCATGCCAGTGAACAGATCGAACTCACCCGCGTTTACAAACAATTGCTGAAAATCCGCCACGCCGGGCAGGATTTGGATGTGACCAATGAATTGTTTGCCTGCTGCACGTGGGCGACCTTCCAGACGTTCCAATTATTTTGCCTGCTTTTTGTGTGCTGGATGGCCTTTCAAGGCGAAATCCCGGTGGGCGATGTGGTCATGTATCAGGGGTTCTTCGCCATGATTATCGGCGCGGTCAGCGGAATTCTGTCCGTCTACCCACAGATCACCACTGGCGTCGAATCTATCCGTTCGCTCGGTGAGGTGCTGGAATGCCCGGATTTGGAACAAAATGAAGGCAAGCAGGCCGTCAAAAGCGTACAGGGTAATATTACCTTTGATGCGGTCACCTTCCAATATCCCGAAGCCAACCGGCCCGCGGTGGAGAAATTTTCTCTGGCCATCAAAGCCGGGGAATGCGTGGCCTTTGTGGGCGAATCGGGCTCGGGCAAGTCCACACTCATGAATCTGACCATTGGTTTCCGCCGCCCCACCCAGGGGCGTATCCTGATTGATGGTTTGGACATGGCCACACTCAATCTGCGAACCTATCGCAAATTCCTGGCCGTGGTTTCGCAGCAAACCGTGCTGTTCTCCGGCACCATCCGCGAAAATATCGCCTACGGTCTGGAAGGTATTTCCGACCAGCGCGTGCGTGAAGTATTGGAAATGGCTAATGCGTGGGATTTTGTCAGCAAATTACCGCAGGGGATTCACACATCCGTAGGCACCCACGGCGGCAAACTCTCCGGCGGGCAACGGCAACGTCTGGCCATCGCGCGGGCGTTGATCCGCGATCCGCGGGTGCTGATTCTGGATGAAGCCACATCGGCACTCGATGTGGTGTCGGAACGGCTGGTGCAGGAAGCCATCGGGCGACTGGTCAAGGGCCGCACCACGCTGGTGGTGGCCCACCGCCTGAGCACCATCCGCAATGCCGATCGGATCGTGGTGATGAGTCAGGGACAGATTATTGAAGTGGGTACCCATGCGGAATTGACCAGCCGGGATGGGCCTTTCATGCAGTTGAAGAGTTTGCAGGTGTAATCCCCGCCCAAATTCTGACCCCCGTCATTCCTTACGTTGTACGAGCAGGGCATAATCCTCGCCACTGCCTTTCAGTTTGATGCTCTGGCTGGCAGAATAGGTTTTGGCAAAGAGTATGGCCGGAACCAGCGCCGCGGTGTTATCACGCCAGCGCAGTATACCGCCAACCTCCGCGAAACCCGCAGCGGTCAACTGCTTGGTTATGACTTCCGCAGACCCACTAACCATCACATAAACCGTGGCCGGGGCGCTGACCGTAAAACTCAGGTCCGTGGTCTGGCCGGTCTGCGAACAGCGTTTGGTGAGAATCCGCTGGGCACCATCCAATAGCGCGGGCAGGGCATCAAACGTATTCTCCGCCTGACCATCATACTGGTAATACACCGGCCACTGGGCATGCACCGGTTCGGTATGAAAATACGCCGGGTTATCAGGGTTGCTGGACTCAAGATTTTGCACCAGCAACGTCTGGGGGTTTTCTGCAGTTACCGCATCGCTCCCCGCGTAATAGATCGTGACCCGGTCGGTATGCCCGGCACCATCGCTGACCTGCACCAGATTATTCCCCGCCTGTAGTTTCAGCTTGTTCCAATAGAAGACATTGGCGATGGTCAGTGGCGGTGCGGGCACAGGCTCGGGTGCGGCCTTCGTGCCCGGCGCCTTGACCACCTTGACCACTTTGACCACCGGCTGCACGTAACTGCAATTATCCAAGGTCCCCACTGCCGTCCCATTAACCGTGAGGGTCAGACTCGGCTGGTTGGAATACACCTTAATTCCGCACTCCCCGGCACTGCCGCGCACCATCCAGGTCGGCGAGGCGATACGGACCACCGGAATCTGGGGCCGTAAAATAGACTCAAACAGGTAGAAGATACTTTTACGGTAACCCGCGTAGGTAAGGATTCCCTTGGAATTCCGGCCTTTATACTTGCTGTCCCCAAACTCGCGGAACGTCCACCATAACAGCATGGGGTGCTTTTCGGGTTCACTGCCAAACACCTTCTGCAAACGTTGTTCGGCCACCAATTGCTGATATTCTTCCGGCTCATATTTATCCACCGTCCAGCGGGCTTTTTCCGCCGCACAATGCGTGGCAATGGAACCACCCGCACCGGTTTCAGAAGTATACGGGTTGTTGAACCCGTTGAGATGGCCGCCATACCAGCCGGGATATACATTCCGCGCCATAATATCCACGCCGGTGGGATTCTGGCCATTGGAGGCATATGTCACTACCCGGGTGGTGTCCTCTTCCCGGATTACCGCAGCATAGCGACTGCTGGCGACCGAATCCGCCTCATTACCACAGGACCAGAACAAGATTGCCGGATGATTGTAATTTTGCCGCACCATTTCCCGGGTAATCAGTTCTCCCGTCGCGGTGGGATTGTTTACGTTGGAATGCCCATTTTCCGCCCAGACCGCAATCCCGCGCCGGTCCGCCTGATCATACTCCAGCGGGACGTGGGGATAATGCGCCAGTCGGACCGTATTGGCGCCGAGTTCACTCAGTTGCTCCCAATCGGCCAACAGATCCTCGGCCGTCACGGCCGTGAGTTTGTATTCGGTTTCCTGATGCTTATTGACCCCGCGTACATAAAACGGCTGGCCATTGAGGATAAATTGCCCCTGTTGGAATGTGATGGTACGAATTCCAAACGTCGTCACCAACGGTGGCGTCGGAGCCCGCAGGGTCGTCATCCCCTTAGCGACCGGTTGCAGGATGGTAGTGAGTTCATACAGATTCGGTTGCCCAGGCGCCCAGAGATTGGGCTTGCTAACTGTCATCGTGGTGGTTACCGACTTGATCTCACCGGCAGCGATTGTGATGGCGTCGGAATCCTGCACCACCTGGGTACTCTTGCCGGGGGCACTGACCCCATGACTCACCCGCAGGCTTTGCGCCTGGTAGCTGCTGTTACGAATGGCGGTACGTATACTCAATTCTGCCGCAGCACCAGATACGGATTTGGTTGTGACAAACACCCCCGAACTGGCGAGTTCCGGATAGATATGCACGGGTGGTACCGTATAAATATACGCCATGCGGTACATACCACCATAGACCCGATACAGTTGTTTACCCATTCCGCCAGGCAGACAGTCCGCGGTATCCTTGCTGTTATTGGAAACGCGCACGGCCAGCACGTTGCCCGCGCCCGGACGCACCGCCGCTGTAATATCACAGACAAACGCCGTATACGCGCCGCGATGAATACCAATAGATTTGCCGTTGACGTAAACTTCCGCCAGCGTGGCTACTCCGGCAAAATGCAGATAGACCGTTTCCCCCGCAGCGGGATTCACTGTGAATGTGGTGCGGTACCAGGCGTTGGTGTAAGTCGGTTTGCCATCCGGATGCGCCCACGTATGCGGCAGGGTGATCTGGGACCAAGCCTGATCATCGAAGGTAGCCTCTGCGGCCCGTTCCACCGGATCATCACCACCCTGAAAACGGAAGGGCTGGGTCAGCGCGACCATACCCGCCCCCGGCGGACTTAGGGCTTCTGTACCGGCCAGTACGAATTGCTCCCTGCCACCCAAAACCAGCAGCCCAACGAACAACCATATAATGATCCGTTTCATCCCATCTCCGCAATATGATGGCAACGGTTATTCATATTCAAACCGTCCAAAATCCTACGAATTGCATAGTTGTGTGTAAACCTGGCCAGCGCGTGATCATGCAAGACTTCCACCACAGCTTAGTCTGGTCATATCGTCAAAGTGGAATGCTGGACGATATACTTCGTCACGCCTGTCAGACGAGATTTACACCAAGCCAATAATCAAGGCCACACCCATCAGTACCAAGGCGCTGCCGACAATGATTTGGATAGTACGGATGGCAATCTTGCGCACCATACGGGCACCCACAAAGGCACCCACAAAGGCCGCCAATGACGTCAGGCCAATGAGCACCCACATCCGGCGGGTATCATCACTACGTCCGCCGAGGAGTTTGATTAAATATGTCATCTGACCGACCCCACCGCCGGTCTCCTGACTTTTAATCCGCACGAACAAATCCAAGACATAAACGGACAGTCGGCTAAAATCCACCATGCACGCAATCACAATAGTTGTCGCGGCATACGCCTGCCGGCTTAAACCCAAACGCAATAGAAAAGCCGAACGCAGCGCACCCTGAAAACCGGCCAAACCACCGAAGAACCCACTCAAAATACCACCAACCGGCAACATTTTCCGGTCAAATTTTGTATTCGTCATCTTGGGCACAATCTCGATCAGGGTAAAGATCACCATGATCAGCCCCACGATGATTTTGATGAGTGTTACCTCATGTTCCTGACCCGACATTTCGTATTTACGCAGCGGGGCCATATGGCCAATCCATGATATCAGCGCCGCCCCGGCGATCGCCGCCAAGATTGCCGGCAGCCCAAAGCTCTTCAAAATGGAACGATCCGCATTTTTACCAATATAAATTAACTTAAAGACATTCGTGGCCAAATGCACCAAGGCCGTCATACCAATGGCCAATGGAATGGGGAAGAATATCGCAAATGCGGGTAGTAACAACGTGCCAAGGCCAAACCCGGATACAAGTGTTAAGGCAGATACCAGCAGAGCCAAGATTGGCAGCAAGATAAAGGGTGCTTCTTCCACGTCGTCAAATCTCCGATACTAGATATGCCGAGGGAACTACCAGCCCCAGCTTAGTTGCATAGCTTGCCATATCTGGCGGAAATGGGCAAGTATGCTCCTGCCATTTCTTTAATAATGGGTGCTTAAAGCCTAATTTAACCGCATGCAAGCACAGCCGCGGGGCTACCGGGATTCCTCGCACCGCAGGCAGGGAATAGATGTAATCCCCCAATACCGGCGTTCCTAAAAATAACATGTGGGCCCGTACCTGATGCAGTCGGCCAGTCTTGATATTCACATCCACCAGCGCCGCTGACTTACTCTTGGTCGTGTTGACCACTTTATAGGCCGAAATTGCTTCCTGGCCGGTGGTGCTGATGATAACCTTCTTGATCCCGCCCGCTTGCACTTCCTTCAGCCGCGCCTGGATCACCCCTTGGGCCGTTTTGGGCACCCCAGCCACGAAGGTGGCATAGGTCTTATCAATCCGTCGTTGCTCAAAGTCTTCCCGCAACAGGTCATACGCCTTGGGCCGCAGCGCCACCATCATGATGCCAGAAGTATCCTTATCCAGCCGATGCAGCAGGCCATAATCGCGTTTTACGCCCAAATTCTGCAAAAACTTGCCATATTGGGCAAATAACCCGTTCAAAATTGTGTCGCGGGTATGCCCCAGCCCCGGCTGCACCACCACCCCGGCGGGCTTATACAACACCAAAACCGCATCATCGCCCCACAGGACTTTGATCGGTACATTTGGATTCGGCGCCACCGAAAACTTCACGGGTACTGCGGAATCAGACGCCATATCGGGCTGGCCTTGGGTCATCAAGTGGTCTCGATTGTTAGTGCGCCAGCATCTGGCGATAGGTAGCCATCCGGGCATCAATTTCGTCCCGGGTGACCGTACTGATCCGCCGCAGGGAGAAATCCTCAATCGTGAATGTTGCCATCACGGTGCCTGCAGCGACCGCTTTCTTCATGGTGGCCAGATCATACTGATCCGCCGCCGCCAGATAGCCCAGCATTCCGCCCGCAAACGAATCCCCAGCCCCGGTGGGGTCAATAACTTTTTCCAAGGGATACGCAGGCAACGCGAACAGGTCCTGGCCAATGGCCACCAGACACCCATGCTCGCCCTTTTTGATAATCACAATCTTGGCCCCGGTGGGCTTAAGCAAGCCTTGAATCTGGCGCAGACCCGCCACCAGATTCACGCTGCCAGTGAGCAATCTGGCCTCGCCGTCATTCAGTACCAGCCCGTCAAAGCTGGCCAACGCCGGCAGCAGCGCGGGGCGGAACTGTTCGATCCAGAAATCCCGGGTATCGGCAATCGCCAGCCGCGGCGACTTGCATTGGGCCAGCAGTTCCAACTGTAGATTCGGATGCGTGGCGGCCAGAAAGACCACTTTGGAGTCCGCAAACTGCGGGGGGACCTTGGGCCCCTGTTCCGCCAGCACATTCAAGTCTATCGCCAGTGTGGTGGCCTCGTTCATGGTCTTGTCGTAGGTGCCCTTCCAACGAAAGGTCTTGGAGCCCGCGCGCCGTTCCAGCCCGGTGATATCAATATTGGGATGCGCAAACGCCGCTTCAAAAGCCGGTGGAAAGTCGGTCCCCACCACGCCCACCAGCCGGACCTTGGTAAACGGCGCCGCCGCCCACGAAAAATAAACCGCCGATCCGCCAATCACATCATCGGCGGTGCCGTGCGGGGTGGTAACGCTGTCAATCCCAATCGAACCGGTAACCAACAAACTCATGCGCAAACTCCTTATGGGTAATTAAAACGGTAGCGTAGTGGCTAATAGCCCCCGGAGCAAGCGGGAAGGCTCCGGTTACAGGGTATTACTGCACACCAAAACGCTAATTTGACGCCTAGTCAATAACGTATTACCCGCATACCTCGGATGGACTAATAAAAATCCCCCCGACACACCTGCGTCTGTCGGGGGGACATGAATACTCGGTAATCTCGTACTTACTTACTCAAATCAATCCGGCATACGGCCGTCGCGCCATCGCGTTGGATGACCACGAACACCATCTCACGCGGGCTGCCGTCCTTGAATTCTTTGGCCACCAGATCCAAAAATTCCTTCTGGCTGTTCACTTCCTGATCATTCACTTTGGTGACCAGCATGCCCACGGCCAGCGGGGTCTGGCCCAGACTGGCGGCACTGCCATTTTTCACCAGCGCGATGATCACGCCTTTTTGTTCCGCCGGGAGTTTGCGGGTGTAAGTGTCCGCAAAGACCACATCGCGGGTCACCAGACCCACCTGCGGACTATAGACATGCTTCATTTCCGAAGGAATCTTCGGGAACGCGCCCAACGTCACCGTAACATCCTGTTTGGCCCCATCACGCAGAATGCCCAGCACCACCTTATCGCCTGGTTTGGCCTGCATCGTTGCACGGCTGTAGTGCTGAACCATCAGCGCGGGGACGATGCTGTCGCTGAACGGTTTGCCATTGATGGTGAGGATAATGTCTTTGGAATGCAGACCGGCTTTTTCACCGGCCATGTCCGGGACCACGGAACCAATCGTCACCCCGGCGGGCTGGGTGATCTTGTAGAGCGTGCGCATGTCTTCTTCGATGCCGGTAATCCCGTCAATGCCCAACCAGCCCCGTTTGGATTCGAAGGGTTTGGTGGGTATTTCCTTGAGCATGCCGGCGATTTCACTCCACGGGAGCAACGTGCCGGTCTGATCCCCATCAGATAGTTCCACGTTCTGGGTCTGGTTGCCCAGACGGAGCTGCATATTTTCGCCCTGCGAGGGAATCGTCAAGCCCAGCAATGCGCCTGTATTGACATCAAACACCGGACTGTTGGAGCGGGTGAGGCTGAAGCTATTGGAGATCACCAATTCATGTTGCATATTCAAACGGGCCTTGACGCTGCCTTCGCCCACATAGGTACCATACCCGGCATCTTTGCCCATCAGCCCGATGGCCAGCAGTTTGGTGCCCAAATCGGGATTGGCGGTGCGGCTCAAATCCAACGGGGTACCCGCGATCGGCTTGTCGGCTTTGAGGAAAATAAACAGCCGATTATGGGAGCGGCCCAATATTTTGGCCGGCACCGACTGGAACTTGCCACCGGGGGCACGCACCTTGATGTCTTTGATGAAATCCAGGGGCACGATTTCGGGCAGCAAACCGCCACTGACCAGAATAACCCCCTGGTCATTCAACAAAATCCCCTGTCCCGCTTCTTCGCGTGAACCATTTTCATTCCGCAACGTCACTTCGACCAGCACCAGACTGGCACTGATGTTGCGGGCAAATTCGGGTTGATTGGTAATCGGGCCTACAGCTACTGGCACAGCCGCAACCGCAGTGGGAGCGGGTGCGGGCTGCGTTTCCTGTGCCCGCACACTCATCGTCACAGCCGTGGCCAGCAAAGTGGCCGTCAGTATTTGCTTCATCATCTTCATGCGCATGATCCTCGTTTAAAAAATCGTCAAACTAAAAGCCCGTCAGGGTTTGAACACCAAAGTCTTTTCGTTGCGGTCGCGCCGCACATCCACGGCAAAGGTCGTTTTGGCCTTATCCAGGGTCGCCACCACGGCCCGGAACTGCTCCAGCGTTTCCACCGGTTTGCCGTCAACCCGGACAATGATATCATCGGAACGCAGACCCGCAATCTCGGCCATGACATTGGTACGCACCCCGGTAACCAAAATTCCCTTCATGATGGGAATGCGGTGTTCCCGCAGATACGCGCGCGTCAGGTTGCGTATGGTAGCCCCCCACGAGGCGACATTCTCCTCTTGGGCGATGGCGCTTTCCAGCAATTCCGTCTTGAGGGCAATGTCCAATTTGATCTCGCGGCTCTTGCGTGGCCGTTGGATGGTGAACTTGATCTCCGAATCCACCGCCTGACCGGCAATCATATGGCGGATGGCCGCGAGTTCTTCAGGGAAACGGGCATTCACCGGTTTACCATTCACCGCCACCAGCACGTCTTCGGGCTGCACCCCGCCCCGCGAGGCCGGCGATTCCGGATCCACCGAGGCGATCAACACCCCGGTCTGATTGGCGGTCACTTCATAAAAATCTTCCAAGTCCTGCATCGGCTGAAACTGCACGCCGATATAGCTGCGGGTCACTTTACCCTTGGCCAGCAAATCGGCGATGACCAGCTTGGCCACATTGCTGGGTACGCTGAACCCCAGACTGTTGGACCCGGTAACTCCGCGGGTATTGATCCCGACAATTTCACCCGCCATATTGACCAGCGGACCACCGGAGTTGCCGGGGTTGATAGCCGCGTCTATTTGAATCCAGTTGTTGAACCAACCAGTCTCATAGCCGTCAATGCTGGATACTTCCATATAACGGTCGGTATTGGATACGATGCCGGAAGTCATGGTCCGGGCCAACCCGCGCGGGGTACCAATCGCCAGAATTGGCTGGCCCAATTCCAATTTTTCGGAATCGCCTACCGCCGCATAGGTAAAGGTAACATTCTTGCGTTTGATTTCTTCGGGGTCCAGCTTGACCAGCGCCAGATCGGTCCAGTGGTCCGCCCCGACCAACGTGCCCTTGATGGTTTCCTTGTTGGCGAGGGTGACGACAATCTTCTTGCCGCGCCCGGCAACATGGAAATTGGTCAGGATATGCCCCTCGGCATCAATAATCGTACCCGAGCCGGTGCCACGGATCGTGCGGGCCTGCCCGTTGATAAAACGCTCTTCCGCCACATCCAGACTCACTACGGCCGGGAAGACTTTATCCCGGGCATAGCGCACATTGGGTTCCGCCCCGAGCGCGGGTACGTAATTCTTGGGCCCGCAACCCGTCATGGCCAGCGTGGTCGTCAGTGAAACCGCAAAAATACCTAAACCCAGTGCACGGCGTACGTTTACCATGAAACTTCCTCATTTATGGGTGCACCGGATCAAGTGCGGTTAAAAATCCTCTAACCGGGCAATGTTGCCGTCCGGGGCAAAATCTTACACCGCCGACCTTTTCGCAATTACGTCAGTTTGAGCCGTACCCGTTAGCTCTTACAATAACACCATTATAAGGAGCCAACCTTTGATCGGCTGGGTAATTGCAGGCATCGTGTGGTGTTGGGCGGCGACGCTGGCCTTTTGGTCGGCGCTCAAGGCCTATCGTATGTACCAACGGACCCCCCGGGTCCTGCAGCGCCCCTTGGACCCGGCCACCCAATCGGCGGTGGTCATCCTGCCCATCAAAGGCGTGGAAGCCGATACCGAAGCCAATCTCCGTGCCCTCTGGCAACAGGATTACCGCCATCTCCGCCTGATTTTCTGCATCGAAGCCAACGACGACCCCGCCAAAGCCCTGATTGAACGTCTGGCCTTGGAATATCCATCCTTGCCGGCCGAGATTATCGTATCGGGCCGAACCATGGCCCGGGGCCAGAAGATACATAACCAACTGGCCGGGGTACTCGCCACCGACGAACGCGACGCGGTACTGGTATTTATGGACGCCGATGCCCATCCCGGTCCCAACTGGGTTCAAGCCCTGATTGCTCCATTGGAATACCTGCATCGAATCAGTCTGGTCAGTGGGTATCGCTATTATGTGCCCCAGGATGCCCATCCTGCCAATGCCGTGGTGTGTGTGCTTAATGCCGGGGTGGCAGCCCTGTTGGGTCCCTATCGGCATAATTTTGCCTGGGGCGGTTCGATGGCCATCCGCCGGGAAGATTTCTTCTCGTTTGGCATCTACGCCGCCTGGCAGAATGCGCTCAGCGACGATTACGTCATGAGTCACGTCATGCGCCGGCACAAAAACGCCAAAATCCATTTCGTTCCCCAGTGTCTGGTCGCCTCCAAGGCCCAGTTTGACTGGTCCGGGTTGTTTGAATTTGGCACCCGGCAATATCGCATTACCCGCATCGGGGCGCCGCTAATTTGGATTTGTGCGGTGCTGGGGGCCCTGTTTTATTTTTACGGTATGATTGCGCCGCTGCCGGGGATTATTTATGGCCTGCTGAATCAGGACTGGTTCCTGCTCCTGACCGGCGGGGCGGAATTGATCCTCTTTGGAGGCTTGGTCTGGCTGCGTGGCTATTATCTGATCCTCGCCGGTCAAAGGATTCTACCGCAACATGCTACGGCCATCGGTCAAGCTCGAACTTGGGCCACCTGGCTGCATCCGCTGGTCTACACCGTCAACGCTTGGATGCTCCTGCGCTCCGCTTGTGGCGCCATCATCGCCTGGCGTGGGGTGCGCTATCGTATGCGCGACATCTACCGCACCGATGTGGTGGCGCGGGAAGCGCCCTAAGTGCAACTTGGCATCCGGCCCGCCCACCCCTACAATACTTTCAGAAACTATTGAACGGACGTGCCCATGACTGCTGATGCCACTATTGCCCCCACCTTGAGCCTGAATCCCGCGACCATTGCCGACCTGGCCCTGCGGCCCGTGGCGGAAAAAGTCGCCCAAGGTGCCCGGCTGGACTTCGCCGATGGGATGGCACTGTTTGCCACCCGGGATATTTTCACCCTCGGTGCGTTGGCCGATCACGTCCGCCGCCAAATGCACGGCCAGGTAGCGTATTACAATATCAACCGCCATATCAACTACACCAATATCTGTGCCCTGAGTTGCAAATTCTGCGAATTCCAGCGCAAACGCGGCGAGGCCGGCGCGTATGAACTGACTCATGAGGATGTGCTCAAAGCCGCCGGGGCCGCCGATCAGGCCGGGGCCACGGAAGTGCATATAGTCGGCGGACTGCATCCGTGGTTGCCGTTCGAGTGGTACCTGCAGATGCTGCGCGCCATCCGCCAGCAATACCCGCGCTTGCATCTGAAGTGCTTCACCGCGATCGAACTCAATCACTTCAGCAAAATCGCCAAACTCAGCATCCGTGAGGTGCTGCTGGCCCTGCAGGAAGCCGGACTGGGCTCGCTGCCCGGCGGTGGCGCGGAAGTATTCGACGACCGTGTGCATGATGAAGTATTCAAGGGCAAGTTGCGCGGCGATGGCTGGCTGGAGATTCACCGCATCGCCCACGAACTGGGCATCAAGAGCAACGCCACGCTGCTGTATGGCCATGTGGAGTCCCGCGCAGAACGCATCCAGCACCTGCTCAAACTGCGTGAATTACAGGATCAGGCCCCCGGCTTTCAAACCATCATCCCCCTGAGCTTTATCCCCGATGGCAGCGAACTGGGCTACCTGCCCGGCCCCACCGGGCTGGAAGATTTGAAGATGCTGGCCATCAGCCGGCTGATGCTGCCCAACTTTGCCCATGTGAAGGCGTTCTGGATCATGCAGAGTATGAAGCTGGCACAGGTCAGCCTGCAATGGGGCGTGGATGATCTGGACGGAACCGTGGTCTGGTACGACATCACCAAACGCGAAGGCGGTCAGGGCAATACCCATCAGGAATATCAGGTGGAAGACATCCGCCGCCTGATCGTGGAGGCGGGCTTCTTGCCCGTCGAACGCGACACCCTCTACCGCCGGGTCCACCGCGACGGCGCCCGCTGGTGGGTGGACGCGTAAGCGCCGCTTGCCTGTGGCCTACATACATATTCTCCCCATTACCATTTGGCGAGTCCCCACCGGCCTGCTAACATAATGGCATGCGAGGTTGATATGCTTGGCACCGCCACCATAGAACAGGCCACCCATTTACTGCTTGATGCCGCACCTGCGGGATCGCAGGTGTTTCTCTTTGGCTCACAGGCCACCGGTAAAGCCGATGCCCGTAGCGACGTGGATTTTCTCGTGGTCGAACCGACCGTGCCGGATCGCCTGCAGGAAATGCTCCGGCTGTCCGAAGTACTCCGGCCATTGAAATTGCCCGTGGACCTGATGGTACTGTCCCGGCAGCACTTTGACTATTGGAAAAACACCCCCAACAGCCTCGCTTATCGCGTGGTACGGGAGGGCAAGGAATATGGACCCGCAGCATGAGCTGGCCCATATTCTCTTGCGTAAAGCCAGCGCCGATTTGGCGATGGCACGCTGCCTAATGGGTGATTCTGCCAGCCCGGATTGGGGCATTGGTTTTCATGTCCAACAAGCCGTTGAGAAAGCCTTGAAGGCAATACTTTGTGCCCATGGCATTGAATATCCGCGTACCCACAATATTTCCCTTTTGCTCGACATGTTAGCGGAACAAAATCTTGTCGCACCCGTAGCCCGCGCACGGTTGATATA
>Ga0194061_1000184_pt1 | contig 37505 bp, 32 predicted proteins | sample SepL2221m_MetaG_FD_163423 | JGI IMG/M metagenome (GOLD analysis project Ga0194061, IMG submission 163423) | Anoxic zone freshwater microbial communities from boreal shield lake in IISD Experimental Lakes Area, Ontario, Canada - Sep2016-L224-21m | ecosystem: Environmental > Aquatic > Freshwater >... | reverse complement strand
GCCTGACCCTTTATCTCTACCCGACACTGGTGCTGCTGCTGTCGGTGATGTTTCTCAAGGCGCGGGCGCGCGGCGCCGATATCGCGGCCATCGCGCTGTCCTACGCCGGCATCGCGCTGGTGTTTCTCACCGCCGGAAAAATCGGCGGATCGAATCTCGCGCTTGGCGCCACGCTGGTTTTTGGCAGCGCCTTCGCCTACGCCATATACCTGGTGGCCGGAACCGAGGTGATCAAGCGCATCGGTTCCATCCGCTTCACCGCCTACGCCATGACGGTGTCGAGCATCGCCGGCATCTTGCAGTTTCTTGTCTTGCGCCCGCTCGATGCGCTGGTGCTGCCGCCTGCGGCCTATGGCTGGGTCATCGTGCTCGCGCTGTTCAACACGGTGCTGCCGGTATTCATGATCGGCGAGGCGTTAAAACGCGTGGGCGCCACACGTTTTGCGGTGATAGGCGCGATCGGCCCGCTGACCACCATGGCCGCCGACTGGGCGGTGCTGGGCGAAGCGCTCAACAGCGCGCAGATTTTCGGCGCGGCACTGGTGCTGGCGGGGGTGCTGCTGGTAACCTTGCAGCCCAAGCGCCCGTGACGTCGCGGCCGGCCCCGCATTTGGCCGGCAATTCAACCTTCAGGAAGACACAATGGATCTCGGCATAAAAGGCAAAAGCGCGCTGGTTTGCGCCGCGAGCAAGGGGCTCGGCCGCGCCTGCGCCCTCTCGCTTGCGCGCGAAGGCGCGCTGGTCACCATTGTCGCGCGCAACCTCGAGGCGCTGGAAAAAACCGCGGACGAAATCGGCGCCATCAGCGGGACGCGCGTGACCGCCGTTGCCGCCGACATCACCACCGTCGCAGGTCGCAGCGCCGCGCTGGCGGCCTGCCCGAACCCGGATATCCTTGTCACCAACGCCGGTGGGCCGCCGCCGGGTGATTTTCGCAACTGGACGCGCGATGACTGGATCAAGGCGCTCGATGCCAACATGCTCACGCCCATCGAACTGATCAAGGCGACGGTCGATGCCATGATTGCGCGGCGCTTCGGCCGCATCGTCAATATCACATCCGGTGCGGTAAAGGCGCCGATCGATGCGCTCGGCCTGTCCAATGGCGCGCGCACCGGGCTGACCGGCTTTGTCGCCGGCCTCGCCCGCCAGACGGTGCGCCACAATGTCACCATCAACAACCTGCTGCCCGGTCCGTTCGAGACCGACCGCCTGCAATCGGTGTTTGCGGTGCAATCGCGCGATACGGGAAAAACCGTCGCGCAATTGCGCGAGGAGCGCAGCAAGGCCAACCCGTCCGGCCGCTTCGGTGACCCGGCCGAATTCGGCGATGCCTGCGCCTATTTGTGCAGCGCGCAGGCGGGCTACATCACCGGGCAGAACATCCTGCTCGACGGCGGCGCCTTCCCCGGCACCTTCTGAACAACCCCAATCCCACTTGAGCCACGCTCCGGCATCCGACCGGGGCCGGGCTTGTGCAATCCATGATCCTCTACGCCACCACCATTTTCCTCAGCGCCTTTTTACTTTTTCAGGTGCAACCGCTGATCGCCAAGCTTATCCTGCCCTGGTTTGGCGGGTCGGCGGCGGTGTGGACGACATGCATGCTGTTTTTCCAGATCTTGCTACTCGGCGGTTATGTTTATTCGCATGCGCTGATAAGCATCCGCAAGGCTTCGCACCAGCGCCTCGTGCACTGCGTGCTGCTTGCCGTGTGCCTGCTCACGCTGCCCATAGCCCCGGAGGTTTCATGGAAACCCGTAAGCGGCGGTGATCCCACCTGGCGGATTCTCGGACTGCTCGCCACGACCGTCGGCCTGCCCTATTTCGCGCTCTCGACCACCGGGCCGCTGGTGCAGGCATGGTATGCGCGCACGCATATCGGCTCCTACCCCTACCGCCTGTTCGCACTGTCCAATTTCGGTTCCCTGCTGGCCTTGCTGAGCTATCCGCTGCTGGTCGAGCCCTGGCTTTCGGCGCGCTGGCAGACCATCGCCTGGTCCTCCGGCTTTGCGCTGTTCGCGCTGCTTTGCGCCACGCTTGCCTGGAAATCAACCGGGCATGTTGCGGCGGCATCCCCGGGTGCTGTCGCCGGCGGTGCCGCGCCCGGCATCGGCATCAAGGCCTGGTGGGCGGGACTGGCCTGTTGTGCCTCGGTGCTGTTGCTGGCCTTCACCAGCCACCTCTCGCTCAATATCGCGCCCATTCCCTTTCTCTGGGTGATGCCGCTGTCGCTCTACCTGTTGAGTTTTATCGTCAGTTTTGAAGCGCCGCGCTGGTACCGGCGCGACGTCTACTTCCCGCTGCTCTTCATCGGGCTTGCCGGGGTCTGCTACACACTCATCCCGGCCAACCTGCACCAGCCCATCAGCATCATGCTGCCGCTGTATGCGCTGACGCTGTTTTGCGCCTGCATGGTCTGCCACGGCGAACTGGCCCGTTCCACGCCGCACCCGCGCTACCTCACCACGTTCTACCTGCAGCTCGCCTTTGGCGGCGCGCTTGGCGGCCTGTTTGTCGGCGTGCTTGCGCCGCAGGTCTTCAATGACTTGTACGAACTGCCGATCGGCCTGACGGCGTTGGCGGCGCTGGCGTTTGCCGCGCTGTATCGCGACCGGCGCAGCATTTTGCACCGGCGCTTTGCCCTGGCGGCACAGGCCGGCATGGCGATGCTGGTCACCGCAGTGGCGGGAACCCTGGCGTGGAACTACGGCGTGCTTTCCGACAAGAACGTTACGGCGGTGCGCAATTTCTACGCCGTGCTCAAGGTGGGGGATGCGGGCACCGGCGATGAGGCGGTGCGCGAACTCAAGCACGGCACCATCCAGCACGGCAGCCAGTTCCTCGACCCGGCGCGGCGCGAATGGCCGACCACCTATTACGGCCCGGCCTCGGGTGTGGCGCTGGCGATCAAGTCGACGGAAGCGGCGCGCCGCATCGGTGTGGTCGGGCTGGGCGCGGGGACGCTGGCAAGTTTCGGCCGTGCCGGCGATGTCATGCGTTTTTACGAAATCGATCCGCAGGTGGTGGACATCGCGCGCAAGCAGTTCAGTTTCCTTGGCGACAGCAAAGCCGCCATCGAGGTCGTCCTCGGCGATGCGCGCCTGACGCTGGAACGCGAGCCGGCGCAGCAGTTCAATGTGCTCGCCGTTGACGCCTTCTCCAGTGACTCCATCCCGGTGCACCTGCTCACCATCGAGGCCTTCCGCGCCTACCTGCGCCACCTCAAGCCGGACGGCATCCTCGCCATACACGTGTCCAACCGCTACCTCGACCTGTTGCCGGTGGTGGCCAAGGCGGCACAGCAGTTGTCGCTGCAGGTGCGGCAGGTCTATTCCCAGGATGACTACGCCATCGGCGTGTTCCGGTCGGACTGGCTGCTGCTCGCGGCCTCTGACAGTGCGTTCGATAACGAAGCCCTGCAGGCTGAGTCCAAGCCGCTGGAGGCCCAGCCCAACATCCGGCTGTGGACCGATGATTACAGCGACTTGCACGGCATCCTGAAGTAAGCCCGCGGGGCAAGGCGCGCCCGAGGCGGCCGATTTACCGCTGCGCCCCGCTTCTAATATACTGCGGGCACAACCAGTCCTGAGGAGGAATCGCAAAATGACCAGCAAACCGAAAAGCACCGCGGCGATCAATCGCCGCAAGTTCATCAAAGCCGGAGCCGCGGCGGCAACAACTGCGGCGATTGCCGGATTCCCCTCCATCGTGCGCGCCCAGGCGCCGATAGAACTGAAAATCAGCCACTACGTCCCGGCCCTGCACGGCCTGCAGACCGACTTTATCGAGCCTTGGGCAAAGGAAATCGAGAAACGCTCCAACGGTCGCGTAACCTACAAGATATTCGCCGCGGCGAGCCCGCTCGGCAAGGCGGAAAACCAGCTTGACCAGGCGCAAACCGGCGTGGTTGACATTGCCTTCGGCCTGTCGGGCAATCCGCGCGGTCGCCTGCCGCGCAGCCTCATCGTTGAAATGCCCTTCTTGATAGAGAAGGCCGGCCAGGGCACGCGCACGCTGATGGCGCTCTACCCGGAACAACTCAAGCAGGAATACAAGGGCTTGAAAATGCTGTGCCTGCTCACCCATAACGCCGGCCACATCCATACCCGCGACAAAAAAGTCGAAAAAATGGAAGACCTGGTCGGATTGCGCCTGAGGACTCCCAGCGCCACGGTTTCGGCGATGCTGACCCAGTTGGGCGCGGTTCCGGTGGGCATGCCGCCGGGCGCCGCCTACGAGCAAATCGACAAGGGCGTGATCGACGGCGCCTGCTTCCCCTGGGATCCGGTACGGGCATTCCGGATAGACGAGGTAACCAAATTCCACACCGTGGCAAGTTTCTATACCGCGGCGTTCTGGTTCGCCATGAACGAGAAGAAATACAACTCTCTGCCGCCCGACCTGAAGAAGATCATCGACGACCTTTCCGGCGAATACCTCGCATCGCGCATGCAGGGCTGGTGGGACAAGTGGGACGACGCCGGCAAGGCCGCGGCGATTGCGCGCAAAAACACCATCATCACGCTCAGCCCGGCCGAGCGCAAACGCTGGGCCGACGCGCTGATACCGACGTACAACAAGGTGATGATCGAAACCGAAGGCCAGGGCGTCAAGAACGCGCGCGATATTTATATCCAAATGCAGCGCGCCGCGGCCAAATTCGCGCCCGCCAAGGCCTGACCTGCCGTGCAGGGCAGGCCGATGCATGCGCTCGAGCGAATGCGCGCGTGGGCCGAGGAGCTTACGCGCGCCATGGCCTGGGTCGGCATGCTGCTTATTGTCGGCGCGGTTGCGGTCACCGTCCTCGACATACTCACGCGCCGCTCCATCGGCTGGTCGGTGCCCGGGCTGATCGACATCACCCAGATGCTGATCATCGGCTTTGCCTTCATGTGCATACCCTTTTCCTTCATACGCGAGAGCAACGTCACCGTCGACTTCATCACCGACGCGCTGCCGCGCAGGCTGTTGTCGGCGGCAAAATCGCTGTCGGCCCTCACCGGGGCCGTCTTCATGATTGCGATTGCCTGGTATTCATGGTTCCGCGCAGGGCAGCAGGTCGAAAACGGCGATGTTTCGCAGACCATAGGCATTCCCTTCATCTGGTATTGGGTGCCGCTGCTTGCCGGATGCGTGTTCGGCGCCGCCGCGGCCCTGCTGCAGACCGTGCGTTATGCCGTGGAGGCCATCGCTCCACCCGCCACCGACGGGAACGGTGGGGCGAATTGACAACAAGCCCAAGCCCTGCAGGCAACAAACAGCACGGCAAAGTAAACCTCGCTACCCCGCCCAGAATCCACCGGACTGAACCCTGATCATGCAAGGCCCCACCATCGGTCTGCTCGGTTTCGCGCTCTGCATTTTGCTCATGTTCCTGCGTGTGCCGGTGGCCATCTCCATGGGCGTTACCGGGGCAATCGGCTTTTGGCTGACCAACGGCTGGGACAGCCTTGCCTTCATACTCGGCAAAACACCGTTCGATGCGGTCTTCCCCTACGACTTGTCGGTGGTGCCCCTGTTCATCATGATGGGCGTGTTTGCGGCCTACGCCGGCCTGTCGAAAAGCCTCTACGACTTCGTCTCGGCATTTGTCGGCCAGTTGCGCGGCGGGCTGGCCATCGCCACCATCGGTGCATGCGCGATTTTCGGCGCGGTCTGCGGTTCGGCCCTTGCCACTGCCGCCACCATGGGAAGGGTGGCGATGCCCGAGATGCGGCGCCTTGGCTACAAAGACTCGCTTTCCTCTGCCGCGGTTGCCGCCGGCGGAACCCTGGGGGTGATGATTCCGCCTTCCATCATGTTCGCGCTGTACGGCCTGATGACCGAACAGTCCATCGGCAAGCTGTTCATCTCCGGCATCCTGCCGGGCATCCTCGGCACCTTTCTCTACATGGCCGCGGTATGGATAGTCACCGCACGTGATCCGTCCCTTGCCCCGCCCGCTCCGCGCAAAAACTGGGCCGAGCGCTGGCAAAGCACGCGAGAGGTGTGGCGGGTGCTGCTGCTCTTTGGCGTGGTGCTGGGCGGCATGTACTTCGGCTGGTTCACCCCGACCGAAGCGGCCTCGGTGGGGGCCGCAGGCGCCATGCTGCTCGCCTGGCTGGGCGGACATATCAACCGCAAAATGCTGAAGAACTGCATGGTTGAAACCACCACCACCTCGGCGATGATTTACATGATTCTCATCGGCGCCGGCGTGTTCAATTTTTTCCTCGACGCCACCGGCCTCAACGACGCGCTGATCCAATATGTAAAAGATCTCGGCTGGAACCGCTGGGGCGTGATGTTCGCGCTGATGGTGATGTACATCATCCTTGGCGCGCTGATGGATGAAATCTCGATGATCCTGCTCACCGTGGTGCCGGTGTTCAAGCTGGTGACGGCGCTCGACTTTGATCCAATCTGGTTCGGCGTCATGCTGGTGACGGTATGCGAAATCGGCCTGATCGTGCCGCCGGTCGGGATGAACCTGTTCGTAATCCAGGGCGTGGCCGGCATCCCCCTCTCAACCGTCGTGCGTGGCATCGTGCCTTTCGTGATGGCCGATTGCCTGCGCCTGCTGATTCTGTGTTATTTGCCCTGGCTAGCAACCTGGTTGCCGTCGCACATGAACTAGGACGCGCAATTGCAGCACAACTACCTGATGAACTGGTCCAGGTAGGCGGCACCCAGCCCGTTTTGCGCATAGTGCGCGCGGCACATCTCGATCTTGCTGAACACGTCCTCATAGCCGGTCTGGCGGCCGGCCTCGTCGAGATAAATCATCGCGCCGCTTATGTTGAAAAACGTAATCATTTCGGGCACGTCATCGGGCACCACCAGCGTGTGTATCTCGCCCGGCGGTTCGTAGACAAAACTGCCCGTTTCGGCCACCCAGTCATGCTCGAGGTAATGCCATTTGCCGCGAATGACGTAGCCGGTGACGATGCCCGGGTGGCGATGGCGGTGCAGCACCCCCGACTTGCGCACCCGCAGCAGGTTGCACCAGCCGCCGGTGACCGTATTGAGCAGCAGCGGGCGGAACCAGACATCTTTCGCCTGCGGCACCCAGACGCGTTCATCGTCGGGGATGGCTTGCACTGCAATCTCCGGCTGGATGCCGGTCGAAGGGAGAATTACCGGTGCGTTCATGTCATGCCTTTTTCAGGAAATCAGGTATCCGCCGTCGACCGGCAGCACGACACCGGTCACAAACGCGGCGGCGGGCGAACAAAGGAATAGCACCGGTCCGGCCACGTCTGCGGGCTGCCCCCAGCGCTTCATTGGCGTGCGCTCGAGAATCGGTCGGCTGCGCGCCTCGTCCTGCTGCAACGCGCTGGTCAGTGCGGTGGCGATCCAGCCCGGCGCCACCGCATTGACGCGAATGCCATCCGCGGCATAGGCGATCGCCAGCGACTTGGTCAGCTGGGCAATGCCACCCTTGCTCGCACTGTAGCCTGGCACCAGCCCGCCGCCAAAAAATGACAGCATGGATGCGCTATTGACGATGGCGCCCTTGCTGCGCGCAAGCAAGGGCCGCACGGCGGCGCACAGCCGCATGCTGCCGTTGAGATTGACATCGACGACCTGCGCGAACACCTCCGGGTCGAGCTCATCGCCGCGGCGGATCATGCCGGCGCAGTTGACCAGCACATCCAGGCTCGAAAACGTGCCAACCAGCGCCTTGACCGCTGCGGCATCTGCGACATCGAGCGCGCTGGCCGCAAGACCTTCGCTCGAGGCCGCGTCGGCCTCCTGCTGACTGCGGCCGGTCACCCTGACATCCGCACCCGCCGCCATGAACGCCCTGGCGATGCCCGCGCCAATGCCACTGGTGCCGCCGCTGACCAGCACGCGCTTGCCTTTAAACACATCTTCAAAATTCATTTCGTACCCCTGTCGTGACATTCTAGGGCCAAGTCCGGGCATCTGCCGGGACAGGTGCGCTTCAGCTCGGATCGATTTGGCAATTCATGTTTACCCCTGTCGCGCGGCTGGCTTACACTTATCACCCCGACTTGGTCGCGAACACTTGGTCGCGAACTTCGGCCAGATCCCAGGAGACATCATGAATTCACCCAAAATCGCCGGCGTCGCCGCGCTCGGCCTCAAAGACAGCGGCCTGTTTCACCAGCAGTGCTATATCGACGGCAAGTGGCTGGATGCCGGGGACGGCAAAACCATCGCCGTACACAACCCCGCTACCGGCGAAATACTCGGCACAGTGCCCAAAATGGGCGCTGTGGAAACCCGCGCTGCGATTGCAGCGGCCAACGCCGCCTTTCCGGCCTGGCGCGCCAAGACGGCGAAGGAGCGCAGCACCATCCTGCGCAAGTGGTTCGAGCTGATGATGCAGCACCAGGAAGACCTCGCCAAACTCATGACCGCCGAGCAGGGAAAACCGCTGGCTGAATCGCGCGGTGAAATCGCCTATGCCGCCTCGTTCATCGAGTGGTTTGCCGAGGAGGGCAAGCGCATTTATGGCGACACCATCCCGCAACACCAGGCGGACAAGCGTATCGTCGTGCTCAAGGAACCGATAGGCGTGTGCGCCGCGATCACACCGTGGAATTTCCCGGCGGCGATGATTACGCGCAAAGCCGGTCCGGCCCTTGCCGCAGGCTGCACCATGGTGGTCAAGCCGGCTACCGCGACACCCTACTCCGCCCTCGCCATGGCCGAACTGGCCGAGCGCGCCGGCGTGCCCAAGGGCGTGCTTTCGGTGGTGACCGGTTCGGCCGCGGCCATCGGCGGAGAAATGACCTCCAATCCCGTCGTGCGCAAGCTCACCTTTACCGGCTCCACGGAAATCGGCATCAAGCTGATGGAGCAATGCGCGGCGACGGTAAAGAAAACCTCCATGGAACTGGGCGGCAACGCGCCCTTCATCGTGTTTGACGATGCCGACCTCGATGCGGCGGTGGAAGGCGCGATCATCTCCAAGTTCCGCAACAACGGCCAGACCTGCGTCTGCGCCAACCGCATCCTGGTACAGGACAAGGTCTACGACGCATTTGCCGCAAAGCTTGCCGAAAAAGTGAAGGCGCTCAAGGTCGGCAATGGCATGGAGGCCGGCGTCACCACCGGTCCGCTGATTGATGAGAACGCCGTGGCCAAGGTGGAGGAGCACATCGGCGACGCGCTCGCCAAGGGTGCAAAAGTGCTCACCGGCGGCAAGCGCCATGCGCTGGGCGGCCTGTTCTTCGAGCCCACGGTCCTCGCCGGCGTCGACACCAGCATGAAAGTGACGCGCGAGGAAACCTTCGGGCCGGTGGCACCGCTGTTTCGTTTCAAGACCGAGGCCGAGGCGATACAGATGTCCAATGACACCGAATTCGGACTGGCATCCTATTTTTACGGCCGCGACATCGGCCGCATCTGGCGCGTCGCCGAGGCACTCGAGTACGGCATTGTCGGCATCAACACCGGCCTCATCTCCACCGAGGTCGCGCCCTTTGGCGGCGTCAAGCAATCGGGCATCGGACGCGAGGGCTCCAAGTACGGCATCGAGGATTTCCTCGTCATCAAGTACCTTTGCATAGGCGGCATCGACCGCTGACCGTGCGGCAATCAGACAATCTGCCGGGGGAACGAATCGCACTGGGCGACAAGCTTGAACTGCTGGTCGACGTGTTCGCCCCGTCCGCGCCGACCCATATATTCAACACGCCCGAGTTTTTCAGGCTGCATGCCGGGGAAAACGGCACAAAGGGGCATTACTTCCAGCTTGCCGAGCGAAAAAGCAGAATCGTGCTGGCGACTCTGCACTTTACCCAGACCAGTCCCGGTTTTTATCGCAGCCCGGCACGCGGAACCTTCGGCGGGATCAGTGCCCCGGCCGAACTTTCCCTTGAGTCGATTGAAGCCCTTACCGCTGCGGCCGAAGCCGCGCTCCGCAACAAGGGGGCGGCCAACATGCACATTGTCATGCCACCGGCGAGCCACGACGCATCAATGCTGGCAAAGTGTTTTAACGTATTTGCGCGCCAGGGTTTCGGCATGGCCGGCCAGGAAATCAATTACGATCTTGAAGTGAGCAACACGCCGTTTTCCGAGCGGATTGACTATGGCAATCGAAAACGGCTCAACAAGTGCCTGCGCGAAGGGTTTGCCATGGTGCGGCTCGGTCCCGAATGTTACGAACCGGCCTACCAGATCATCGCCGAAAACCGCCGGCGCAAGGGCTATCCGGTTACCATGGATTTTGCCGCCGTCATGGAAATGGTCGACACATTCGGCGACCGGATGCGGTTTTTCGGCGTAACGCGCGATTCCGAACTGGTGGCCGCCGCCATCTGTATTGCCGTCAGTGCGCAGGTCATGTCGGTTTTTTACTGGGGAGACCGCGAAGGCGTGCAGGACTACTCGCCGGTGGTGCTGCTGTCCTCCGGCATTTACGAACATTGCCAGGAAAACGGGATCGCCATCCTCGACACGGGTATCGCCACCGAGGCCGGCGAGCCAAACCACGGCCTCATCCGCTTCAAACGCAGCCTGGGATTGCGCGAATCGCTCAAGCTGGCGGTATCCAAGGACTTGTCCGGCCATGCGTGACCTCGACCGCTATCAGGCCGACTACGCAACACTGCCCTTCGAAGCCATCCAGGCGGCATACCGCCGGCGGCGCGTGCTGGAGAACCTGCCGCGCCACGGTGGCAGGCATGTCCTTGAGGTCGGCTGCGGCACTGAACCGCTGTTCTTGCATTACCCGGGTTTTCGCACCATGCACGTGGTGGAGCCGGCGCAGGAGTTCCATGCAAAAGCCCTCGCCGCCGCAGCCGGGAAACCGGGCGTGACGGTGTTGCTTGGGACATTGCAGCAGTTGGTGCCGGTGCTGGAAAAGCACAGTTTCGATTGCGTGGTAATGAGCAGTCTTTTGCACGAGCTTGCCGACCCGCAGGCGCTGCTCACCAGCGCGCGCCGGCTGTGTGCAAAAGACACGACCCTGCACATATATCTGCCCAATGCCAATTCATTTCACCGCCTCTTGGCGCTGGAAATGGGGCTCATCAAGGACATCCATGAGTTGTCGGCAACCCAGGCGAAAATGCAGCAGGCGGCGACATACGACAGGGAAACGCTGCATGCGCTGCTTGAGGACAGCGGTTTTTCGATCATCGAGTCGGGAAGTTTTTTTATCAAGCCATTCACCCATGTCCAGATGGCGGCGCTGCGCGAACAAGGCCTGCTCACCGACGCCATGCTCGACGGCCTCTATGCCATGAGCCGGCACCTTCCTGACATCGGCTCGGAACTCTACGCCATCGCCCGCAAGAAACCCTGACATGTCCGGGGCCGTGGTCATTGCCGGGAATAACCTCGCAGCCATGGTCGCGGCGCAGTCCATTGCCGCCTCCGGACGCGAAGTCACGCTCGTCAACCCCGCCCCGTTCTGGGGCGGCCATTTTGCCGGACTGGAACTCGAGTCGCGCCGCTTCGACCCGGGCATGGTGCTATACGAATTCAGCGCATTCAACAGCGAAGAGGCCCCGGATGTGCGCAGCTATGACCCGGAACGGCGCAATGATTGCGGTCGGTTCACCCGGGTGGTGCGCGACTATGTCGAACGGCGCGTGCCGACGGTGGCCGCGCCGGATCCGTCAATGCTCATCGGCGGCCGCATGCTGCCCGACCTGGTGATCGGCAACCACATCGAATCCCTCGCAATGCTGGCCGGGGACACGCGCGATCGCGTACGCACAGAACTCGAGGAAATCTGCGCCAGCGGCACCGGGCCGCTGCACGCCTCGCACAAGGCCCGCGACAAGCGCTTCGCGAGCACGGACTTTGCCACCGTCTCGCTGGCCAATCACGGCCGGACCCTGCACGAGACCGTATTCGAACCGGTGTGCCGCAAAATACTGGGCGTCTCCTGCCGCGACATTCTGGCGCTATACCACCGAGTCGCCTGGCTTCCGCTCTACTATCCGGAAACCCTTTTGTCGCAGTTCGGCGCGACACCGCAGCACCTGCCCGCCACGCAGTTTCATTGCCCGGCTGAAGGCTCGGCCGGCGCGCTGGTCCGCGCACTGGCGCAAGAGGTGGAAACGCACCCCGGCATTCGCATCCTGCGCACCGCCATCCGAATGATCCGCACCGGCACCCCCGCCATTCTGGAACTCGCCGACGGCGGCACCATCACCACCGCAGATTTTGTCTGGGCGCTCGACCCGGGCGCGCTCATGGCGAGCGCCGATGTGCAGGCGCCGCACGCCGAACATGCCCGTGCCTCGATCGGCCTGTGTTTTATTGCACTGGCGGCGGAACAACTCAAGTTCCCTCTCAGCAGCAGCTTCGTCATCGACGCGGAACGGGCCATTTACCGCGTCACCGACCAAGACGCTTGCGCCGGCACCGGCGCCCCCGAGCACCGCCTCGTCGCGGAATTCAGTCCTTCGTCGCTGGCAAGCCGGGGAATAACCGATGCGGCCGGGCAGCAGCAGGCACTATTGCTCGAACTGGCCGAACTCGGACTCATCGGTGCGCCGCAGTCGGTGGCATACTGCTCGGTCAAGACTCTTAAAAATGCCTTGATGATACCGAACAGCGTCAACCGCGATCTTTTCCGCCGGCAGCAGGACTGGTTGCACCGTCATTTCCCGGCCATCCACCTCGCCGGCCCCTCCGCGGGCTTTGCCGCCGCCGCGATGAATGACCAGATCGTCCAGGGGCTCAAGCTCGGCGCCCAACTAGGCAACGCGGCATGAATAAAAGCGATCTCGACCGCATTGCGCGGGAATACCACACCAACGCCGCGGTGCCCGACAAGCATATCGAGGACTTGTGCCAGCGTTATTGCGGGGACTGGATTGGCCGTGCTCTTGGTCCGGCCCGGCGCGTGCTCGAACTCGGTTACGGCGAAGGCGTCATTACGCGCATGCTCATTGATGCCGGGCGCCATGTCACCCTGGTGGAGGGGTCGGGATTGCTGCACGAGGCCTTCGTGAAAGAATTCGGCGGTCGCGCCACCGCAGTCCACGCCTTATTTGAAGAATACAGTCCCGCGGCGCCGTTTGACGCGGTGATCGCCTCGCACGTCCTCGAGCATGTCGACGACCCGGTTGCGCTGTTGCGGCGCATGCGCGACTGGCTGGCGCCGGACGGCCGGCTCGTCGTCGTCGTCCCCAACAAGGAGTCCCTGCACCGCCAGCTTGCCGTGCAAATGGGCCTGCAACCCGCACTTGACACCCTCGGTGCGCGCGACCGACTGGTCGGACACCAGCGCGTATACTCTCACGCGACACTGGCGCAGGATTTGCGCGCAGGCGGTTTCAAAGTAACGGAAGCGACCGGTTTTTTCCTCAAACCACTGCCCAATTCGATGATGCTCGGCTATTCGCCCGAATTGCTGGCCGCAATGAACCAGATTTCGCCGCAACTGCCGATGGAATTGCTCGCCAACATCTGCGTTGTTGCCGCAAGGACAGACTGAATGCACCTTTCCCGCGCCAAACCGCGCCAGAACAGACGATGAGCATAGAACTTTGCCGTCTTATTGAATTGCCGCGCATCCCCGATGCCCGCGGCAATCTCACCTTTGTCGAATCCGGCCGGCACGTGCCTTTTGACATCAAGCGCGTCTACTACCTTTACGATGTCCCGGGCGGCGCATCCCGAGCCGGTCATGCGCACAAGAAACTGCAACAGGTGATTGTCGCGATGTCGGGCAGTTTCGACATACTGCTCGATGATGGCAACGGGAAAAAGACGGTGCATCTCAACCGCTCGTATTTCGGCCTCTATATCCCGTCCATGGTATGGCGCGAGATCAACAATTTCTCCTCCGGCGCGGTTTGCATGGCGCTTGCCTCGGAATACTATGACGAGTCGGATTATTTCCGCACTTACAGCGCGTTTTCGGAATCGGTGCGCGGGGCGTGAACATCCCTTTTCTCGACCTCGCCGCCATCAACGCCGAGGTCGGCCCCGAGCTTGACGCGGCGCTGGCCCGCAGCCGCACCGCGTCACACTACATCCTCGGGCCGGAACTTGAAGCGTTTGAGAACGAGTTCGCCGGCTTTTGCGGTACGACGCACTGTGTTGGCGTGGGTAACGGGCTTGAAGCGCTCGGCCTTGTGCTGCGCGCCGCCGGCATCGGTCCGGGCGACGAGGTCATCGTGCCCAGCCACACCTTCATCGCCACCTGGCTCGCCGTGTCGGGATGCGGCGCCACGGTTGTGCCGGTTGAGCCGGAAAAAAACGGGTTCAACATCGAACCGGCCGGCATCGAGGCCGCGGTGACGCCGCGCACCCGCGCCGTCATCCCGGTTCATTTATACGGCCAACCGGCCGACATGGACGCGATCAACGCCATCGCCGCAAAGCACGGCCTGTTCGTGCTCGAAGACGCGGCGCAGGCGCATGGCGCCCGTTACAAGGGACGCAGGGCCGGGGCGCTCGGCAACGCCGCGGCGTTCAGTTTTTACCCGGCAAAGAATCTGGGCGCCCTTGGAGACGGCGGGGCCGTCGTGACCGGCGACGCGGCGCTTGCGGCGCGGGTGCGCGCCCTGCGCAATTACGGTTCCACCGAACGCTATGTCCACCCCGTGCAGGGCGGCAACTCCCGGCTCGACGAATTGCAGGCGGCCTGCCTGCGCGTGAAGCTGCCGCTACTCGATAAGAGCAACGACCGCCGCCGCAAACAAGCCGCGCAGTACCTTGAGGCGCTCGCCCGCTGCGCACTGACGCTGCCGGCGGTGGCCGGAAATGGCGAGCCGGTGTGGCATTTGTTCGTGGTGCAAAGCACCGGGCGCGACCGCCTGCAGCAGGAATTACGTGACGCCGGCATCGCCACACTGATCCACTACCCCCGCCCGCCGCACCTGCAGGGCGCCTATGCCGCACTCGGTCTTGGTCGCGGCGCCTTCCCGCGCACCGAGCGCCTTGCCAACGAGGTACTGAGCCTGCCGATAGGCTGGGATTTCGATGTCGCCGGTGTGGCGCAAACCGTCGCAAAACTTGCCGTTCAATGACATGAGCAAGGCTCCGCTAGTCAGCATCTGCATGCCGGCGTACAACCATGCGCGTTTTGTCGGATATGCAATCGAAAGCATTCTCGCGCAAACTTTTGGCGACTTCGAACTGCTGATAACCGACGACTGCTCGCCCGATCTCACCTTCGAGGTCATCCGCTCCTATGATGACCCGCGCATCATCGCGGTACGCCAGGACCTTCGCTCCGGTCCCAGCGTCACGCTGAATGCCTCGGTGCGCCGGGCCCGCGGAAAGTACATTGCCTTGTGCGCGTCGGACGACTTGTGGCTGCCCGAGAAACTGGAGCGTCAAGTGCCCTACATGGAGGCGCATCCGCAAGTCGCCGCCTTGTTCGGCAAACCCTGGTTTATAGACTCGGACGGGGCGCGCCTGCCCGATTCGGCCCACGGTCAACTGGCAAGGGATTTTGGCGGGGAGAACTTCGACCGTCGACAGTGGCTGGCCTGGCTGTTCCGCAATGGCAACTGCCTGTGCGCCGCCACCCCGTTGCTGCGCACCGACGCCATGCGGGCGGTCGGGGAGTTCGATCCGCTGATGCTGCAACTGCAAGACTACGACTACTGGGTCAGGCTGCTGGGCAGGTACGAACTGCAGCTGTCGCCCGACCGCCTGGTTGAGTACCGCGTAGATTCGGACGGGGCGAATATTTCCAAGGGTTCTATGGCGGCGTACGCCCGCACCACCTACGAATCCTATCGCGTGCTTTGCCATTTCGCCGACGGCGATGCGGCCGACGCGCTTGCCGCGACGCCGTTAATGGGTGAACCACTTTTCACCTGGCAACCCGCCGCGCCAAGCCGCGATCTGCAACTGGCGCAGCACGCGCTGGAGTGCGCAGATGCCACGTCAATCGCACCCTCGCATTTTCTGTTCGCTATGGATTGCCTGCACCGCCACGGCCACCGCGAAAACGCCCTTGTCGGCGCCCCGGGTGAAACCCGCCTGTTCACACTGCCCCTGTTCGAAGTGACCGGATCGTCACTCGCGCAAAACGTCTTGCTCGGCATATCGAAAACCATTTCGGCGGAAAAGGCGCTTATCGCCATGCAGCGCGAACTGGATGCGCTGCGCGCCGGTCGTGACCGCATTCCCCCGGAGCCCGCGTCTCCGGCCGGTCCACAACAATCGAGTGCGGGCCCGGTGGCGAGGCTTGCAGGCGCCCTGGGCCTGCGCAAAAAATCCTAGCCGGAGCGCGATACCGCTATGGGCGTCCTCGGCAAGATCAGATCCTCGCTCGGCGGCGGGCCCTCCGGGGAGGCGCGCGCCAATACGCTGCTGGGCGAGGCGCTGGCCGCCAGGCATCAAGGCGACTTGGGTACCGCCGTCGCGCGCCTGCACCAGGCCATCGCCATCGCGCCGCATCTGCCTGAGCCGCATTTCTGGCTGGGGCGCTGCCAACTCAGGCAGAACCAGGATGAGCAGGCGGCCACATCACTGTCGGCGGCCTTGAAACGCGCCCCCGCCTACCCCCTGGCGCTGCATTGCCAGGTATTTCTGGCCGTCGCGCACTCGCGCCTCAATCTGGCGCGCGGTGACACGGACTACCTGCCGTTTCCGGCGTTGCCGGCGGCCCCGCCCATGATCTCGGTGATCATCTGCAGCATCGATGAGGCGCGATTCGAACAGGTGTCCGCCCAGTACCACCGTTTGCTCGAAGCGGTGCCGCACGAGATCATCGGCATCCATGACGCGACATCACTTTGCCAGGGCTATAACCGCGGTTTCGGGATGAGTCGGGGCGAAATTCTGGTTTTCTCGCACGACGATGTGCAAATCCTGACGCCCGATTTTGCCGCTCGCCTGGTCGCCAGCCTTGCCGGGCATGACCTGATCGGGGTGGTCGGGTCCGCTTATTTGTCTGGAGCAACCTGGTTCGGCAGCGGCTGGCCCCACCTGCGCGGGCAGGTCGGCGTCCCGGCCGATTCGGGCACGGGTACCGTGGCCAATTTTTTCGGCCTCTACGGCACGTTTGCCGAAGGGGTGCAGGCCATGGACGGCTTTTTCCTCGCCGCGCGCCGCAGCCTCTGCTTGAAACTGCCGTTTGATGAAAAGACCTTTGACGGCTGGCACCTTTACGATATCGACTTCAGTTTTTCGGCCCATCTGAAGGGCTTTCGTTGTGCCGTTGCCAACGACCAGGTGATGATTCATCACTCGCGCGGGAAGTTCGGTGATAAATGGGATTTTTACCGCAACCGCTTCCTCGAAAAATATGAGGGGCAACTCACTTTCACCGGGCCGGCGAGCTATGCGCAACTCGACCCGCCGGCCATCAACATGCCCTCGAACGAAGTATGGCTCGCCATCACCCGCAGCCTCGTACTCGCAGCCCATGCGCCCGGATAGCGCCGCCCAGGGCGCGCCCGGATACCAACGATGAACCCGGGCAGCCGCGACCGGGTTGACGTCCTCTACCAAGAGGGTGCCGCCGCATGGGAGGCGGGGCACCATGCCGAAGCGGCCGCGCGCGCGCGTTCGGCCATCGCGCTCGAGCCCGGCCTGCCCGCGCTGCACTTCCTCCTCGCCAGCGCGCTGATGCAGGGCGGCTCCTGGCAAGCGGCTATTGACGCGTTCGCGCAGGCGATGGCGCGCGGAGCGGCCTATCCCATGTCGCATAACTGCGAGTTGCAGACGGCGCTCGCTCGCGCCCGCATTGACCTGGGCCACGGCCTGCTGCCGTTGCAACAATCCCTGCCATCGGTGCCGCCATTCGTATCCTGCATCATCTGCAGCATCAATCCGGTACGCTTCAAGAAAATCAGCGCCAATCTCGAGCGACTGCTCGAAGGCGTGCCGCACGAACTGGTCGGCATTCACGATGCCCGGTCGCTGTGCGAGGGTTATAACCGCGGTGCCAGGCAAAGCCGTGGCGATATCCTGCTCTTTTGCCACGACGATATCGAGATCGCCGGAAGCGATTTCGCAGCGCGGCTGCTCCACCACATGGCATGTCACGAACTGGTCGGCGTCGCCGGAAGCACCCGCCTCGCCGGCGACGCCTGGCCTTATGCCAACTGGCCCGGGGTTCACGGCCAGATCGGCATGCCCTTGCCTGCCACAGGCAAGATCACGGTTACTGCGTTCCAGATGAAAGGCCGCGCCACGCCGAGGGCACAGGTACTGGACGGTGTGCTGATGGCCGCGCGGCGGGCACTCTGGCAGGCGCACCCTTTCGATCAGGAAACCTTCGACGGCTGGCATCTTTACGACTTTGACTTCAGCTTCAGTGCGTACCGCGCGGGGTGCAGTGTCGCCGTGGCACATGATATTCTGGTCGTGCACGAATCGACTGGTAATTTCGGTGCGGTTTGGCAGCGATATGCCAGGAAATTCATGGATAAGCACGCCATCGCGTTTGCCACACCGGCGACAACGGCACCGCCGCAATTGTGCACGGTAACGGTGGATTCGGCAGCCGAATGGATGCTCTTCACAGAGCACCTTATAAGCACATCACCACGCTGAAACAGCCAGACCCGCAAAGAGCGGGGGGGGATGGTTTCGTGGAAAAAACTGCGCAGGCTGTATCATTGGCGGCTTTTCCTGCCCGTGGCCACGTCCTGCCTGGTCATCCTCCCGGAATCGTATCAATGCCCCTCATCCAGCTCTCACAGCTTTCCCTCGCCTACGGCCATGTACCGCTTCTAGATCATGCCGACCTCGTCATCGAGCCGGGCCAGCGCATCGGCCTGATCGGGCGCAACGGCACCGGCAAATCGAGCCTGCTCAAAATCATCGCCGGCGACTCTACGCCCGATGACGGCAAGGTCTGGCGCGCCCCGGGCCTCAAGCTCGCCAGCGTCAGCCAGGAGCCCGCAGTCTCCCCGGGCCAAACCGTGTTTGAGGCCGTTGCGGAAGGGTTGGGCGCGGGCAACCGCCTGCTGATCGATTACCACGCCGCGACCCACGCCCTGGCCGAGGCGCACGACGACCCGGCCGCACTCGAGCGCCTGCACCATGCCCAGGAAGCGCTCGATGCCAGCGACGGCTGGACGCTGCAGCACAAGGTCGACACCACGCTGACACGCCTGCAACTGGATGCCGATCGGCTGGTGTCCGAGCTCTCCGGCGGCTTGAAAAAACGCGTCGCCCTGGCGCGCGCCCTGGTTATGGAACCGGGCATGCTGGTTCTCGACGAGCCTACCAATCACCTCGATTTCACCGCCATAGAATGGCTCGAGGAAACGCTGTTGTCGTTTGCCGGAAGCGTACTGTTCGTCACCCACGACCGGCGTTTTCTAGACCGTATTGCCAACCAGATCATTGAACTGGACCGCGGTCACCTGTCCTCCTATCCAGGCAATTTCAGCGCCTACCAGACGCAAAAGGCCGCGGCACTGGAGACCGAGGCCGTGCACAGCCGCAAATTCGACAAGGTACTGGCGCAGGAAGAGGCATGGATTCGCGAGGGCATCAAGGCACGGCGCACACGCAACGAAGGCCGGGTGCGCCGCCTTGAGGCGTTAAGGCTGGAACGCGCCGCCCGGCGCGAGCGCGTCGGCAAGGTCCAGCTCGCCCTGGGCGAAGGCGAGCGCTCGGGCAAGCTGGTTGCCGAACTCGAACATGTCTGCAAGACCTATCGGGACGAAAAGCGCGGCGAAAACCGCGTGATCGACGATTTTTCCTGCCGCATCCTGCGCGGCGACAAGGTCGGCCTGATAGGCCCCAACGGCAGCGGCAAGACCACGCTGCTCAAGCTGGTCCTCGGCGAACTTGAGGCCGACGCCGGCAAGGTTCGGCTGGGCACCAAGCTGAGCATCGCCTACTTCGACCAGTTCCGCGAAGCGCTGAACGAGGAAGCCACCCTCGCCGACACCATCAGCCCCGGCTCTGATTTCGTCGAGGTCGACGGCGTGCGCAAACATGTCATCAGCTATCTCGGCGATTTTCTCTTTCCGCCGGCGCGGGCCAACGCCCCGGTCAAGGCGCTATCGGGCGGCGAACGCAACCGGCTCTTGCTGGCGCGCCTGTTCACGCGCTCGGCCAACGTGCTGGTGCTTGATGAGCCGACCAATGACCTTGACATCGAAACCCTGGAATTGCTGGAGGACCTGCTGCAGGACTACACCGGCACGCTGTTCCTGGTCAGCCACGACCGCGTGTTTCTGGACAACGTCGTGACCCAGACCATAGTCAGCGAGGGCGATGGAAAGTGGAAGGAATACGCCGGCGGCTACAGCGACTGGCAGCGCGCCAGAAACGCCGGCAAGGCCGAACCCGTGACGGAACCGGGCGAGAAAAAATCCGACAAACGGCCGGCACAGGCGGCGCCCAAGTCGCGCCTCAGCTACAAGGAAAACCGAGAACTTGCCGAACTGCCGGAGAAAATGCAGGCGCTTGAAAAAGAGCAAAAGGACATCAGCGCACGCCTCGCCGACACCGCGCTTTATCGCGACCATCCCGGTGAGGTCAAGCCGCTGCAGGCGCGCTTTGCCGAGCTGGAAGAAAAACTGCTCGCCGCCCTGCAGCGCTGGGAAGCGCTCGAAGCAAAAAAATAGGGCCTGCCGACGGGGTTACTGCTGCTCTATTTTCCGCGCATCCACAACGCGCTTCCACTTGCCGATTTCCCGTTCGATGTACTGGCGCATCTCCTCCGGGCTGCTGGCCCGCGCCTCCCCGCCCAGATCCTGCAGCCTCTTGCGGATATCAGGCTGGTCGAGCGCAAGCCGCACTTCGCGATTGAGCCTGTCGACAATCGCCGGCGGCGTACCCGCAGTCGTCGCCAGGCCGAGGAAGGAACTGACTTCGTAACCCGGCAGGACCTCGGCGAGCGCCGGCACACCCGGCAGCGCCGCCACGCGCGCGGCCGAAGTGACCGCAAGCGGACGCAGCTTGCCGGCCTGAACCTGCGTGACCGTCAGTGTCATCGTCTCGAACATGACATCGACACGGCCGGCCATCAATTCGGTGACCGCCGTGGTCCCCCCCTTGAACGGCACGTGCGTCATTTCAATGCCGGCCATCACATTGAATAGTTCGGTGGAAAGGTGGTGCAGCGTGCCGATCCCGGCGGTGGCGTAATTGAGCTTTCCTGGATTGGCCTTGGCGTATGCAATCAGCTCCTCTATGGACTTGAACGGCGAAGCGGGCGTGACGCTGACGACAAAAGGGTAAAAAGTGAGGGGCGAGATCATGGCAAAGTCCCGCACCGGATCATAAGGCAGCTTTTTCAGCATTGCCGACTGCGCCGGGTAACCGCCGGTAATCACGATCAGCGTGTAACCATCGGGCGCCGCCTTCGCAACGTACTCATTGGCGATCATGCCACCCGCGCCCGTGCGCGTTTCAACAATCACCTGCTGCTTGAGCGATTCGGAGAGTTTTTGCGCGATCAACCGCGCGACAATGTCGGAACTGCCGCCGGCGGCAAAGCCGTTGACGATACGGATGACCTTGGTCGGATATTCCTGCGCGCGCAGGGGAAACGGCGCGAGCGCTGCGGCAGAAACGGCGGCAATCAGCGCGCGCCGGCGTGTAACGGGTTGGTGAGTCATGATCTTCCTCCCTCGGGCATGGCCTGTTTTTTATTTTTCCGGATTCAGGTAGATCCGGTACTCGAATACCGCATTCTGGCACGCCGCCTTGAATACCTTGTTGTCACCCTTGTCCATGGCCACGGGAGAATAGCCCGCGCGCTCCACCTCGATGCGGTCAACGCATGCGGCGGCATCGACGCCACCGAACAGATTGCGGATCCGATCACGGCTTTCCAGCACCGGCCCCAGAACAAAGCGGCCGGCGGCGTCGGTGGTTGCGCGTTGCCCTGGATGCGCGACAAAGCGTACCTGCGCACCCTGCAGCGGCTTGCCCGAAGCACCGTCCACCACCGTGCCGACATGGCGGCCGGTAAGCCATTGCTCGGAGGGCTGCGGGATGGACGCACAACCTGAACACACTGCCACAAACAGCAGTGCCGGGAAGTGACTGGAAACCCCGCGATGATTCACGGCCGGTAGCGTGCCTAGACGTTGAACCGCAAGAGCGGCTGGAAAACCGCATGGTTGCTTGCCCTTGGTGTCTCACCGCTCATTTTGTACCCGCTTTTGTACCCGCTTTAAAATTCTCGTCACCGCTGTGCCAATGACCAAACATCGGCAACGGCAGAGCATTACTCAGCAGGCTTGCGCGGTTGATTTTCCGTTTGCGGAATTGGCGTACCAGCAGCAAAACCAGTACCAGTGCCCGTCGCGGACTGAGTAGAAGTAACATCTTTAAGAACACCATTAGCGTCAAACGAAAACATAACCATGCTGTGTTTCGAATCAGCCCCACCAACAAGCCCGCCGATAAATGGAATGTACGTCGCAGGGCGCGCCTGCGCTTGTACACCCGAGTAGAAAATCATCCTCACCCCGTTACGCGTGGATACCGTTGTGGGTCGCCCCAAAGCGGCGACAATGTCCGACTCAGTCGTTTCCCCTCGTTTAAATTTTGCGATCTGCTCGTCACTCACCATAACGCCATGAGCAACACAACCCGCCATAAGCGCTACGGGAATCAATTTCCATGTTCTAAGCATTATGAAAGTCTCCCTTTCGTTGATTATCAAAGGTTATTCGGGAGCGCTTACAGTAGTTCCATCTTTAAAGATGATGGTCGAAATTTCAAACGTCGATTTCAGCTTATCGAATTCAGTATTCCATAGCTTCATATCCGAATCTTTGAACTGATTCACATCGACACCCGCTTTTTTCTCAATCGCTGTTTGTTTTGCCAAGACACCACCATCATATGACCATCTGATATTCAGAATTTTATCGCCAAAAATATCTGTGATTTTTAATATTCCCTTCACACCCAAAATATCCTTGTCGCTTTTGTTTTCGTACGCGATTTCGAGAGCAATAAATCTCCTGCTGTACTCGCCCTCTTTGTTCCGCTTAGTTATCAATACTGCGGATAGCAGCTTCGCAAACTCTTCTTGCTTTGCTTTTCGCTCCGCCTCAACTTTCTTCCGTAGTTCATCAGCTTTTGCAGCCTCTTCCTTTTGCTTTGCCAGCCATTCATCTTGCTCTTTAAGTGCTTGCGCAACTGTCGTTCCAACTGGCGGCTCGTTTCGGCCGAGCGCATGCCTCATCATCCAGCCTGCTAACTTCTTACCTTCATCGGCAGTTAATTTTTGACCAAGCTCCTTCCTTTGATCTTCCGTCAATTTCGTTGCTTCGTACGATTTTGGGTCAGAGCAACCTACCAAGAATATAAATACGGCCAGACTCAGAAATACACCGCGACTTAGATGGCTTTGGCACGATAAATTATTATTCATATAATCCCCCTTTGTAGAAGAAACGCCTCAGTGCCGCTCAAGCTCTTCGATGCGCCGCTCAAGCTCTGACGACACGATAACATCATGAATAGTTTTCAGTACATACGCTCGGCGCGTACCGTCCTGACTGTCAATCTCGCCCGAGTCCATCCTGCGATACACCGCCGCCAGTTCCAGCCGTATATCCCGCAAGCTCGATAAGTCGATTCGACGGGGGGTGGGGTAAGCCTTTCCGGTTGAGCCATCAATTAGTTGCTCTCGCCTTTCGTCGGGGGCAACCTCGCGGCCTTTAACTCTCCTGTTCGTCATTCCCTAGGGCTTCAATGAATACCCTTACGTCGGGGTATTTCTCACTTACGCGAGTCTCAAATTCATCTTCTGACTCGTTGAGAATTGGTAATTCGACCCCGCTGCTGTTGTCGCCCAACAATCTTAACCCCATCAGAGGGCGCGCAGTGGCAGTGTCGGGCGAGACAAACCGGACAACAATCATTGGGAACGAATCTTCGACGCAGGTTGCTAACTCTAGTTTCCTTACGCGCTCTATTAGTCCCTTGATCATTGCTGAAAATCGGCCCTTGAAACCATCTCGCGAAGGGCTGCCAATTCCCCCGGAACGCGCACAGGAGCCATGCAGCGCCGCATCCGTAACCGCGCCACCCGTTCCTCTACGGATAGCCCTAGCGCATCGCATAGCCGGTTTATGAGGGCGTCCATTTCCTTGAGGTCGGCCAGTTCATAACCCCAATCGTCGGCGTCGCCGGATGCGCCGCATTCTTGGACTGCTGCCGGTTGTTGCGTGGTTTGCGTGTGTTGCGCAACAGCCATGCACGGCTGCACAGTGGTTTGTTGCGCGTTGCATGTGCTAGGGCTGGAAACACGCAACAACGCCTTGAGCCGGCTCATTGACCACCCCCGATACCTTGCTCATTCGCCTTCTTGAGCGCCCTAGAGACAGTCGAGCGGTTACATCCCAGTTCCTCAGCAATATCCGTTTGGCTAATGTCAGGAGCCAAAGCGCGTAGCGCCAGAATGCGCTCTGTTATGCCCAGATCAGCGTTTTTGCTCGTCCAAACTTGCTTCCCCTGCTCATTCACGGTCAGGGCCGCTTCAAGGTCTTGCGCATCCGGCCCCTTGAGGTGGCGAGCCTTCTTGAACTTGACAGTGAATGCCGCGCCCTTCTCGGCATCATAGTCCTTTGTATGCTCAAGATGAATAACTACATCCATCACATCCTCTTTTTTGCTGGTACCGCGTTGTTGCCCACCCTTTCCATCGTGCGCGACAAACAAAACCGCTTTACCCTGACGGCGCAAATTAAGTGCCCATTCGGCAACAGGAACCCAGCTTTCCGCGTCGTTCTCGTTTCCTGAGCGCATTAGGCAAGACAGGTTGTCAACCACGATCAGTTCTGCATCGGTGATCAGCGGAGCCAATGCCGCCTGTCCTTCAAGTGTCGAAAGATCAGGCAGCGGTATCGGTTGTGCATCCGGCGTGATGATGCGAAAGAAACCTTCCGGCGGTTCGTATTCGTCCGGCGCGGAATATACGATTGCCGCCAATCGCTCTTTGATGGCCTCACCTGCCATTTCTCCGTCTATATAGACAACCCGCCGAGCTTTATCGGCCTTCCACTTCAAAAAGCGCCCGCCACCAGCCACGGCATAGGCCACGCCAAGGGAAAAGTGCGTTTTGCCAACGCCACGCCACGCATGAACCATTGATAGGTGCTGCTTACACAGCCATGGCGTAAGAAGCGGCTCCATCGGCGGAAAATCGCGTGTCAGCAGTTCGTCAATAGTGAGCGCGACGATTCCACCGCCCAAAGCACCAGGATCGCTGCCAACGGGCTTTTGCACGTCAGGCAGGGATACGACCCTGCTAAATGCGCCGTTGGCCTTGGGGTGACCCGCCTGCGTGTCCAGAAAGGCAGCCCCACGCTCAATCGAGATTTGAGAGTTACGCATTGCCAGACACCTCCACTGCGGCGGAAATCCGCATAGCGGCTGTGTTCAGGCGCTCCCGGTCGGCTTCGGAAATCGGCTTTCCGTTCGCTATATCAGCCGCTGCAACAACGACAATTAACGCCTCGTAACTGATGGCCCGCAGTACGTCAGCAGCGGGAAACGGCTTGCGCTCACTCGGCCTGTAGTTATTAATTGCGCGAGGCGGATAGAGCGCGTCGAATGTCAAACCGACAGCGCTAAGCACTTCCGATACCTCGCAGCCAGCGAAGTCATGGATAAGCACGCGGCCATCGTCAAGTTCGCGAACGGAAAGCGACGCTTTGCGGTCATCGTGCGCCGGACAGCGTGCAAGCCAGCGGTCGGGGCCAGTGCGCTTTACGCTGTCGAGATGCAACAGTAGAACATCGGCACTCATAGACGCCGCACCACGTGTGTCGCTGTTTTTTCTTTTGGAGTCATGGCTATCCCCTGCTAGGTATTAGCGTGGGATTGAAGCCAAGCCCGTATTTTATCCACATCCCAAGCGGTTATCCGCTCAGACAGCTTGCAAGGCTTGGGGAAAGTTCCCGCCTTCACCTTGCGCCGTAGCGTCGAAGATGAAAACGGAATAATGCTCGGGATAAGTTGCGACTCACGAATGTAGCCGCTCGCGGGCAGTTCGCCTAGTTTCAGTGCCTGTTTTGTCATGTCTTGTTCTCCTATGAGGGTTCAGCCCCCAAAGGTTAATCATCGACCGGACAAAAGCGCGGACAGATCAACTAATGCTATTTCGTAGGAATCCCGTTCCCCTTTTCCTGTGATACCTCTTTCAGTATGCGCCGGAGGGTTCTTTCCACGAACGGACACGATCTACCCAATCTTGCGTATTCCTGCTGCAATTCTTTCACCAAATTGCGGCGTTTCTCTATAGATTTTCTGTAATGGAAAGTGGGTTTCCACGCGATTAGATCGCGAAACATCTGCTTTATGCAGTCACTCGCCTTAACGTTGCCTTTGCCACGCCTTGCATTGGGGGCGATTAACCACCTACGGTATAGGTCGCGGCGACGTTTATAAGCCTCGCCATATTGGGTGCGCGTCGGCTTCGGGCCGCGTGACGACGAAACCGCAGGGGTCGGCCATCCCATCCAAACGCGGCGAGTAACGAATTTTACAGCCTGTTCTTTTGTTAGAGCGCTCCCGCCCTCCATACGGGCCTCTTTGATAAGGCGTAGCGCCTCTTCTGGCTTGTGGCGTTGGTCGTCGTTCATTGAACCATCGGCAGAGATGTAACTACTTCGCGCACCATCGCCAAGCTACGCCGCTGCCTGACGAAGCGGGACTACGTTCTTACCGTCGCTCGCCTTCCAAGCATCTAGCATATCCGCCCACTGTTGCATCATCTTTGCACGGTCGGTTATATGCTTAGCATGGTTGTATGTCCTGCGTACAGCGTTGGGTTCGATATGCGCCAGTTGCCGTTCTATCCAGTCAGCGGGAAAGCCCATTTCGTTGAGGCGTGTGCTGCCAGTCGTCCGGGTCGCATGTGGGCTGTATTTTCCAGACCACCCCAAGACGTGCAGCATTTGGCGAAAGGTTGCTGACACCATCGGCGTCTCTCTGTCATCACGGTGCGGGAATACGTGCACCCTGTGGCCTGTGATGGTGTGCATGCCACGCAGCAACGCCACCGCCTGCGGGGGCAAGGGGATTAAATGCTCTTTCCCATTCTTCATGCGCGCAGCAGGAATGCGCCATGTTGCTGCGTCCAGATCAAACTCCGCCCACTGCACCTCTATCACCTCGCTTGGACGCGCCAGCGTCAACCACATAAGGCGAAACGCGCACACTGTCTGAAAATTACCGCCGTGCCCGTCAAGGTCGCGCAGGAGTTGTCCAATCTCTGCCGTAGACAAGGGCCGCTTGTGTTGGGTTTTATTCGCGGGCAGCGCCCTCCTTACTGAATAGACGGGGTCAGTATCGGCACGCAGCGTGGACACGGCCAGTTCAAACACCCCCGACATGGTGCGTTTGGCCTCTGCCGCGACAGTCAGCCCGTTTTCCTTTGCGGCTGTTTTCAACACATCCAACACATGCGGCGATGTAACTTGCCTGACCGGCAACGCTCCTATCTTGGGGAACACTACGCGCTCAAGCATATCTAGCCGCCGCGCTTTAGTGTTTTCCCGCCAATCCTTTAGTGCCAGCCATTCCTGCGCTACGGATTTGAAAGTAATGGCGTTGGCCTGAGTCTGATTAATGCGCTCAAGTTGACGATGTTGCGCGGGATTGATGCTCTGTTTCACCAGTGCCCGAGCCTTAGCACGTTCGTCTCGCGCTTCGGCAAGAGTGAAGCTCCGGCCAGCACGGCGGGCTTTCGCATCGTCCGGGCTTTCGCCTGTCGGCGCGCCGGCATAGCTGCCGATGGCAAACAGGCTTTCCTTGATCGCGCCGTCCTTGTTGAGCTTGAAGCGATACCGCCACGCCTTTGCGCCGTTCGGTTTGACCTCAAGGTAAAGCCCCTTACCGTCTGGCAGCCTGTAGGGCTTGTCCGTCGGCTTGGCGGTACGGCATCGGGTATCGGTCAGCAAGGCATTGGCTCCTATTTTGGCTCCATACCCGCTTTTCTAGGGGACATGAAATCGCCATACCCGCTAACATACCCGCTTTTCTGTGAGGTGCCAAGACAATCTGTGACACCTCTTTAGGCCAATACATTAATACCAATTAGGTAGTTATACTAAATATTTGGTGTCACTAGATATCAAGAACTATCAAAAATCGCTCAGACGTTGAACAGAAAATGCATCACGTCGCCGTCCTTGACGACGTACTCCTTGCCCTCGCGCTTCATCTTGCCCGCCTCCTTGGCGCCGTGCTCGCCCTTGCCGGCGATGAAATCGTCAAATGCAATCACTTCCGCGCGGATGAAGCCGTGCTCGAAATCGGTGTGGATGACCCCGGCCGCCTGCGGTGCGGTGTCGCCCGCGTGTATGGTCCAGGCGCGCACTTCCTTTACACCGGCGGTGAAATAAGTCTGCAGGCCGAGCAGTTTGTAGCCTACGCGGATGACGCGGTTGAGGCCCGGCTCGGTCATGCCCATGTCCTCGAGGAACATGGTCTTGTCCTCGTCGGACAAGTCGGAAATCTGCGACTCGATGGCGGCGCTGATCGCCACCACGGGGGCACCCTCCTTTTTCGCGTAATCCTCGACCTGCTGCAGGAGCGGGTTGTCGGCAAAACCATGTTCACTGACGTTGGCGACATACATGGTGGGCTTCATGGTCAGGAGGAACATCGGCTTGACCAGCGCCAGTTCGTCCTCGGAAAACTCAAGGCTGCGCACCGGCTTGGCCTGGTCGAGCACCGCCACCAGCTTTTGCAGCAGCGCAACCTGGCGCACTGCCTCCTTGTCGGTGCCGCTTTTCGCCAGCTTGATATTCTTGGCGAGTTGCTTTTCGACCATGGCAAGATCGGCCAGCGCCAGCTCGGTATTGATGGTCTCGATGTCGGAAATCGGGTCGACCTTGCCGGCGACATGCACCACATTGGGATCTTCGAAACAGCGCACGACATGGGCAATGGCATCGGTCTCACGGATATTGGCGAGAAACTTGTTGCCGAGGCCCTCGCCCTTGGAGGCCCCCGCCACCAGTCCGGCAATGTCGACAAACTCCACCACCGCCGGCAGGGTTCTTTCCGGCTTGACCAGCGCAGCAAGCTGGGCAATGCGCGCATCGGGCACTTCGACAATGCCGACGTTGGGCTCGATGGTGCAAAACGGATAATTCTCCGCCGCGATACCGGCCTTGGTCAGCGCATTAAACAACGTGGATTTTCCAACGTTGGGAAGACCGACGATTCCGCATTTGAGTGACATGGTTGTCTATGAGTGAATAGTGAAAGGTGAAAGGTGAAAAGTGAAAAGTGAATGGAAAATAATGAATGGAGGATCGTGGATGGTGTTTTTCGAATAGGGGCGAAATATTTTTCACCCTTCACCTTTCACTTTTCACCTTTCACTCTTTACTGTCCTTGACCGGTTTCGGTTTGCTGTGCAGCTTGTGCATGGCCTGTTCCATCTGCCCCGCAAGCATCAGGTCGAGCAACGCCAGGCTGCGGTCGATGACATCATCAATCAGCGCCTGCTCTTCCTTGCGCGGCGGCTGCAGCACGAAATCAGCCACCTCCTGCTCGGAGCGCGCACTGTCGCGCGGATGGCCGATGCCGATGCGCAGGCGCCAGAAATCCGTGGTGGACAGGCGCGCGGCAATGTCGCGCAATCCGTTGTGCCCGCCATGGCCGCCGCCCAACTTGAGTTTCACGCCGCCCGCGGGCAGGTCCAGGTCGTCGTGCACCACCAGCACCTGGTCGGGCGTGATCTTGTAAAAGCCGGCCAGTGCGCTCACCGCTGCGCCGGACAAATTCATGTAAGTCTGCGGCTGCAGCAGCCAGGCGTCGCCATCTGCGGTGGCAAAGCGCGCCACCCGCGCCTGGAATTTGCCTTCTTTTTTCAAATCGACACGACGCAGGCCGGCGATGCGGTCGACCAGCCAGAAACCGGCATTGTGGCGGTCGCGCTCGTGCTCGGTCCCCGGATTGCCGAGACCGACGATGAGTCTGATGGGATTTGCCATGATGTGGGGAAGGATACACAGCAAAAAGGGCGGAAAGCCCGCCCTTTTTGCCGAGACAGGGGAAGGTGATTACTTCTTGTCGCTCTTCTTGTCGCCCTTCTTGTCGTCTTTTTTCGCATCGTCGCCCTTGGCCGGCTCGGCCTGCTTGGAGGCAGGCACATCGGCAGCGGTGGGCGCTGCGGCGTCGACAACCTCCTCGACGACCCGCGGAATCTGCGCCGTAACAACCGCCGGATTTTCCTTGCCCTTGAGCATCACCTCGACGCCCTTGGGCATCGCGAGGTCGCGCACGTGGATGGAGTGGCCGACGGTGATCTGCGACAGATCAACGGCGATGAACTCGGGCAGGTCTGCGGGCAGGCAGCGGACGTCGATCTCATTCATGACGTGGCTGACCATCGCCGAGGACAGCTTCACGGCGGGCGACTCTTCCACACCGGTGAAGTGCAGCGGCACCTTCATGTGGATCTTCTGGTCGGCGACAACACGTTGGAAATCCAGGTGTTGCACCTGCGCCCTGAAGGGGTGCATGTTGACGGCGCGCAGCAGGACCTGCTGCTTCTTGCCCTCAAGGTCCAGGCTGAGGATGGAGGCGTGGAACGCCTCCTTGCGCAGCTGGTGCCAGACCTTCTCGTGCTCGACTTCAATGGCGATGGCCTCGTCCTTGCCGCCGTACAGCACCGCGGGGACAAAACCCGAGGTGCGCAGACGGCGGCTCGCACCCGTTCCTTGCGCTGTGCGCTTGCGCGCGATGACTTCGATTTGCATGGTATTGCTCCTGAATTTGGCTGGCCCGCGACCAGGCACCACCGTTAAAAAACTGAAAAATTTTACCGCTTTTGCCTCACTCCATGAACAACGAGGACACCGAGTCTTCGTTGCTGATTCGCAAAATTGTTTCCGCCAGCAGCCCCGCCACCGACAACACGCGTATTTTCTTGCTCGCCGCCGCTTCGGCGCTGAGCGGTATGCTGTTGGTCACCACCAGCTCGTCCAGCTCCGAGTCCTCGATGCGCGCCACGGCGCCGCCCGAGAGCACCGGGTGCGTACAGTAGGCCAGCACGCGAATCGCGCCGTTCTCCTTTAACGCCTCGGCCGCCTTGGTCAGCGTGCCCGCAGTATCCACCATGTCGTCCATGATGACGCAGGTGCGCCCTTCGACGTCACCGATGATGTTCATCACTTCCGATACGTTGGCCTTTGGCCGCCGTTTGTCGATGATCGCCAGGTCCGATTCGAGGCGTTTGGCCATGGCACGCGCCCGCACCACACCGCCCACATCGGGCGACACCACGATCAGGTTCTCGTAATTGTGCTTCCACACGTCGCCAAGCAATATCGGCGTGGCGTAAATATTGTCCACCGGCACGTCAAAAAATCCCTGGATCTGGTCGGCGTGCAAATCCATGGTGAGCACGCGGTCGACACCGACCGCCTGGATCATGTTGGCCACCACCTTGGCGCTGATCGCCACCCGCGCCGAGCGCGGCCGCCGGTCCTGCCGCGCGTAACCAAAATACGGGATCGCCGCGGTGATGCGTCCGGCCGAGGCGCGCCGCAGCGCATCGACCATGACCAGCACTTCCATCAGGTTGTCATTGGTCGGCGCGCAGGTCGGCTGCAGGACGAAGCAATCGTGCCCGCGTACGTTCTCGTTCAGCTCGACCATAACCTCGCCGTCGGAAAACTTGCCAACCGAAGCCTGCCCGAGCGGAATATTGAGGCGTTTCACCACCTCCTGGGCGAGCTTGGGGTTGGCGTTCCCCGTGAAAACCATCAGGCTGTCGTAGGCCATTGCCTCGCCGGTCCGCCACACGCTGTGCGCCTGGCGGCCCGCTGCTCCCTGTCGCTTGATTACTGCAAAAATTGGCTGGGGAGGAAGGATTCGAACCTTCGCATGCCGGAATCAAAATCCGGTGCCTTAACCAGCTTGGCGACTCCCCAGTCGTAACCGTGTAACCGTGTAACCGTAAAACCGTGCAACCATTCCCCTGCCGCAACTAACCGCCATCAAGCGGATGCCGCGCCAGTCCCGCAACCACCATGCCGCGCATTCCGGCGGGAAGCTTCGCAAGTACCGCGTCGGCTTCACCGCGCCGGTCGAATTGCGCAAACACACAGGCACCCGAACCGCTCATGCGCACCCGGCCAAATGCGGCCAGCCAGTCCAGGCAGCGCGCCACCTCAGGGTATCTGGCACAGACCACAGGCTGCAAATCGTTGCGGCCAAAATCGACCCCCAATTTGCCGCCTTCAGCGTCAGACCAAACCCCGGACGAGCCGCCGGAAAAGCTTGATATTTTGACGCTTTTTGTATTTCGTGTCAATTCGGAGGCGGCGAAAACCGCTGCCGTCGGCACCTGCACCGCCGGCACCAGGATGAGATACCAAGCCGGGGGCAGGTCAAGCGGAGTGAGCACTTCCCCTACGCCTTCGGCAAAGGCGTTGCCGCCGGACAAAAAGAACGGCACGTCCGCACCCAACTGCAACCCCAGCGCCTGTAGTTCCGGCCGGCTGAATCCGGTCTGCCACAGCCGGTTAAGCGCCAGCAGCACGGTGGCCGCATCGGAACTGCCGCCACCCAGCCCGCCGCCCATGGGGATGCGTTTTTCCAGGCTGATTGTTACCCCTCGGGTTACCCCTCGAGTTACCTCTCGAGTTACCCCTCGGCTTACCCCTCGGCTTACCTCGCGGGCAGCCAGGCCGCGCCCGGCGGCCGCCGCATGCAACAGGCGTGCGGCGCGCACGCACAGGTCGCGCTCTTCGGGCACACCCTCGAGCAGGCTCGCCAGCGCAATCCGGCCGTCATCGCGGGGCGCGAAGCGCAAGCTGTCGGCGAGGTCGATAAGGCGAAACGCCGATTGCAGCAGGTGATAGCCGTCGGAGCGACGCCCGACCACGTGCAAAAATAAATTGAGCTTGGCCGGCGCCGGCCAGCTGCGCGCCCAGTCGTTGGCTGAAGAATCGCTCATGGCGGCAAAATCCAGCGGTCGACAACCAGCTTGATCTCAAGATTGTCGCGAAAAAAAGTCAGGCGCGAAGGCAGCGCGTCGCGCCACGCAAGGTACTCGATGCGCCAGCCCGACTGGCGAATCTCAGCCGGCTGACCGGCCGCATCGCGGGTGATCTCTGCATCTTCTCCGGCCACCGGCCGCGCCTGCACCCAGTCGGGCAGTCCCTTCAAGGGCAGGCGCCAACCCAGGACCTGCCCGGTAAGCGCCTCGGCATCGGTCGCCTCGAAAGACTTGCCGTCAACCGTGGTGAGGCGCACCTGATCGCCGGCGCGCGTGATACGCGCAATGCCCTGGCCTATGGGGGAGGTGAGGAACAAATCGTCGGCATCGCGACTGTGCCGCCAGGTGATGGCACCGCTCGCGCCCTCGCCGGCATGCTTGATCGCCACCCGGCCCGCCATTTCGAAATCGCCCTGCGCCTCGAGCACCACCGGCTGCCCGGGCATTTGTGCGCAGGCGGCCAGGAACCCAGCAAGCAGCAACAGCGCAAAACGCATGGCAAAAAGCCCTAGGGCTTGAGACGCTTGATGGTGCCGGCTATGGTTTCATTGCCCGGGTGTTGCTTCATCGCATCGGCCCAGATTTTCTCCGCCTCGGCGCGATCACCGTTGACCCACAGCACTTCACCAAGATGCGCGGCAATATCGGCATCGGGCCGCATGGCAAAGGCGCGGCGCAGGTATTCGATCGCGGTCTTGTTGTCGCCCATGCGATAAAACACCCAGCCCATGCTGTCGATGATGAAGGCGTCGTTGGGCGCGAGCGACAGGCCTTTTTCGATCAGTTGTTTCGCCTCGGGCAGGCGCATGTTGCGGTCGGCGAGCGAATAGCCGAGGGCATTGTAAGCGTGGGCGTGGTCCGGACGCAGCACGATCAGCTTGCGCAGCGACGATTCCATGGTGTCGACGCGGTCGATTTTCTCGGCCAGCATGGCGTAGTCATAGAGCATGTCCGGATTCTCCGGCTGCTCGCCCAGGGCGCCGGCGATAAGGTCGAAGGCCTCGCGCTCGCGCTTGGCATCGCGCAGCAATGAAGCTTCGGCGAGGATCAGCTGCCCGCGTTGTTCGGGGGTGGTGGCGGCGACCTGGCGCAGGTGGGCGCGCGCCGCCTCCATGTTGCCCTGCTTGTTGAGCACCTGGGCATAGCGCACCTGGGCGTTGAGATACTGGTCGCCGCGCGTCACCTCGCCGTACCAGCGCAGCGCGTCGGGATATTTTTTCTCCTCTTCGGCGATCTGGCCGAGGTACAGGCGCAGCGTGTTGCGATCGCGAAAATTCATCGTCAACAGGCGCTCAAGGCTCTGGCGCGCGGCGGTGTAATCCTGCGCCTGGAAGGCGAGCAGGCCGACCGCGTAGACCACATCGGTGTTGTCCGGAAATTCCTTCAAGAGCAGCTGGAACTCGGCGCGCGCCTCGGGCAGCTTTTGTTCGGCGACCAGCGCGCGCGCATAGCTGATGCGCGCCTCGCGTGCCTTGGGATTGAGCTTCAGGTAGGCGGCAAGGCGCTCGCGCGCCGCGGCCACCGAAGTCTGTTGCAACAACTGCGCCTCGAACAGCGCGGCCAGTTCCCAGTCCGGCCGCGATGCCGAGGCCGCACGGATTTGCGCCAGTGCGAGGTCCTTGTCACCGGCCGCCTCCGCCGCCTGTGCAACGGCAAACTTCGCCTCTGGCAGGCTCGGGTAATCGCTGGCAAGGCCTTGTATGGTGCGCAGCGTCGCCGCCTTGTCCGAATTGGTCCCGAGCAGGCGATTGAGCTGCAAAAAACCGTCGGCCGGACTGCGTCCGCCGGCGACCAGCAGTTTTTTGAGGAAGGGCTGCGCCTCGTCCAGGCGGTTGGTGCCCACCAGCAGGCCGGTGAGCGTCTGCAATGCCTGCGCCGATTGCGGATCGGCATCGAGCCAGATGCGCGCCGATTCGGTGGCAATGCCGGTCATGCGCGCATACAGCGCGATTTCAGTGGCGCGCTTGGCGACGCGCGGGTCGCGGGTCTTTTTCGCCAGGTCGACATAGGCTTGCGCGGCCAGACCGACATTGCCCCGTTGCAAGGCCACTTCGCCGAGCAGGAACTCGTAGAGCATGGCGCCGGAGAGCTCCATTTCGGGCAGTGCAGCCGGCGGCAGCGCGGCGGCGGTAACCGGCGCCTGCCCCGTTTCGCTCATGCTTTGCTCGTCCTCGTCGTCCTCTTCCGGGTCCGCGGCATGCGCGGACTTGAACGGCGTTTGCGCGCAGGCGATGGCCACGGCGCAGCCGAACGCAAAAACCAGGCGACGCCAACCGCAGCGATCCGCGGCAGGCAAGGAGGAAACGGGAACGAAAGAATGCATGAATGCTCGAATGATTTTCTCCGGGAACAGGCAGTTTAGCAGGCTGAGGGAAACAGGGCTGGAATCGGTCTATATGGCGTGGACTTACGTTTCACCGGCGTGCCCGAAGCGCCGGGCGCAGGGGGCAACCGGCAAGCCGGCGTTATATAATTTCAACGATAAATCCGGCTCCCCTCCCCGTTGTTACGACAGCGGTCTGACTTAAACGTTCGCGCCAGCCTCAGCCGCACACAAACACGAGCCCCATGAGCAAGAAGAAAAAGCAGCCTGGCGGCATCAGGCCTGCGACCCCGCCCGCCGCACCGCCCCCCGCCCCAAGTGGTGCGCACCCGCGCCGCGGCCCATGGATTGCCGCAGGCATAGTCGCCCTTGCCGCCATCGCAACCGGCCTTTACCTGCAACTTGCGCCGCACACGCCGCCGACCATCCCTGCGGTCGCCAAATCCGCGGCCACACAGCCGCCGGCCGACTACACCGGCGCCGCGAGCTGCAAGCAATGCCACGAAACCCAATTCAAGGCCTGGACCGGCTCAGATCACGACCTGGCGATGAAGGAAGCCACCGCCGCCACGGTGCTGGGTGACTTTGGCAATGCCAGGTTCAGGCACTTTGGCGTCGAATCGACCTTTTTCAAGCGTGACGGCAAGTTCATGGTGCGCACCGACGGCGCCGACGGCAAACTCGCCGAGTTTGAAATCAAGCACAGCTTCGGCGTCAAGCCGCTACAGCAATACCTGGTCGAATTCCCCGGCGGACGGATGCAGGCCTTGTCCATCGCCTGGGATTCGCGGCCCAAGGCCGCGGGCGGGCAACGCTGGTTCCATCTCTCGCCAAATGAAAAAATCGACCCGCAGGACCAGCTGCACTGGACCGGGCTGTACCAGAACTGGAACTTGCAATGCGCCGCCTGCCACTCGACCAACCTGAAAAAAGGCTACGACGCGGCGAGCAAGACCTACAAGACCACCTTTAGCGACATCAACGTCGCCTGCGAAAGCTGCCACGGCCCCGCCTCGCGCCACCTCGAATGGGCGAAGCAGGCAAAAGCGCCCTACGCCAAGGACGCCGACAAGGGCCTGACCAGGCTCGACTCACGCTGGGCCGAAGCATGGAAGTTCCCGACTGCCGATGCCAGGTATGCGCAACGCGACAAGCCGGCCGACGCCGCGGCGATGAACACCTGCGCCGCCTGCCACGCACGCCGCTCGACCATCAATGAGATTGTCACCGCCGGCGCGCCGCTGGAGGATTCTCACCGCCTGGCCATGCTAACCGCACCCAATTACCACGCCGACGGGCAGCAGCGCGACGAGGTCTATACTTGGGGCTCCTTCCTGCAAAGCAAAATGGCCCAGCGCGGCGTGACCTGCATGGACTGCCACGAGCCGCACACGCAAAAGCTGCGCGCCGAAGGGAACGCGCTGTGCTCGCGCTGCCACAACGCCGCGGTGTTCGACACTGAAAAGCACCACGCCCACAAGGCGGGAGGCAAGGGTGCGCAATGCGTCGAGTGCCACATGCCGGCGCAAAACTACATGGTGATAGACGCGCGGCGCGACCACAGCCTGCGCGTGCCGCGGCCGGATTTGTCCGAAACCCTGGGCAGTCCCAACGCCTGCACCCAATGCCACACCGACCGCAAGCCCGAATGGGCGGCGACGGCGATGGACAAGCATTACGGCAAGTCCTGGCGTGCCCGCCCGGAATACGGCTCCACGCTGCACCAGGCGAGCACCCGCGGCGCGCGGTCATTGCCCTCGCTGCTGGCGGTGGCCGAGGACGGCGCGCTGCCCGGCGTGGTGCGGGCCACCGCCGCCACCCTCGCCACACCGTATATGCGCGCCGACATGCTGCCGGCGGCGCAAAAGCTGTTGCGCAATCCAGAACCCTCTATGCGCATCGCCGCCCTGGGCATGCTCGAGGGCTTTGACGCCACAGCCCGCGTGCAAGCCGCAGCACCCCAGCTTTCTGATCCGGTGCGTGGCGTGCGCATCGAGGCGGCGCGCCTGCTTGCCGCCGTACCAGATAACCAGATTCCGGTACCCCAGCGCGACGCCTACGAACGCGCCCTCAAGGAGTACGTCGATTCGCTGCAGCAAGACCTCGACTGGCCGTCGGCCAACGTCAACCTGGGCAACCTGTACCTGCGCCAGGGCCGCGGCAAGGAAGCGATTGACGCCTACCAGCGCGCCATTGCGCTCGATGCGCGCTTTACCGGCGCCTACGTCAACCTCGCCGACGCCTTGCGCCAGGTCGCGCCCCAAGGTCAAAGTACGCCCGAGCTTGAGGGCGAAAAAGTCCTGCGCCGCGGCCTTGCGCTGCTGCCGCGCGCGGCCGAACTTC
>Ga0194061_1000183_pt1 | contig 37506 bp, 35 predicted proteins | sample SepL2221m_MetaG_FD_163423 | JGI IMG/M metagenome (GOLD analysis project Ga0194061, IMG submission 163423) | Anoxic zone freshwater microbial communities from boreal shield lake in IISD Experimental Lakes Area, Ontario, Canada - Sep2016-L224-21m | ecosystem: Environmental > Aquatic > Freshwater >... | reverse complement strand
TTGGCGTAGGCGTAGGCGTTGGAGTTGCACTACTACCTGTTACCGCTTTCGTGACCACCCCTGCAACTTCCTTTACAAACTTGGCGGTTTCATGGGCGACTCGCACAAGTGGTGCCGGACCAGTATTTGTTACCGCCGCGGCTGTAAGTGTTGCAGATGCAACAAGTGCGGTAGCTATTAGAGACACAACTGCTGTGCGAGTTTTCGAAAACTCCGCAGGCATCTTATAGATCAATTCCTTGATGCCCGATGGCAATACCGGTGGCACTGCACTTTTAGGCAGGTCATCAACGTGTGAGAGTGTTTGCAAGGCGGCGTGCAACGGGCCGTCTGTGGATGCGCCACCATCTTTTAGGCGCGCAATTAATTCTTCACTATCTTGTATCGAGAAGGATTCATTTACTTGTGAATCTTTCATATCCGATCACCGCCATCCATTAGCATCTCTTGTAATTGCTTTAAACCTCGGTGCGTGAGCACGCGTACATTTCCAGGGAGCTTGCCTACAATTTCAGCCACCTCATTGACATCAAGATCAGCAACGACTCGCAGAAGGATTATCTCTGCATAGTCTTTCGGTAACCTCTTCACGAGATCTATTACCTCTACCATTGCTGAATTCTCGCCAATCCAATCATTCTCATTGAGTTCGAAAGTAGTTCCGATCCTCTTCTTCTTTCGTGCAAGGTCTGTCGCTGCGTTTCGGGCGATGGTATAAATCCACCCTTTGAAGGCTGCTGCGTCACCTTCAAAACTTTTTATGCCCCCTGCAATTTTGATCCAAACTTCTGAACATAGATCTTCTGGTTCTTTGGTGTACATCGATAGGTAGCGGACCATTCGAGGATTGAAGTGCCTCCAAAGTGACGTGAATGCTCCATCATCGCCCGTAATGGCTTGCTGTACCAAGTAATCAAATGGATGCGCGCCAGAATGAACTGAGGTGGTTTCAACACCTGCCGCCATTTCATTGTGCGCTTGCATATCCACTTCCTTCGTTGTGAACCATCCCAGACGAGCGAGGGCTCGCCTGGGATGGAACCCTAGCCAATCAACTCTCGTCTTTCTCCGCTGATTCGTTGTTAAATTCCTGAATTCTTGGTGGGGCAACAAAGCGGTTGGCAGGCAGAGATATGGCTCCCAAGGTAGGTAGCGTGCTTGCGCTATGAGAATCATCGTCGCCTTTTCCATCGTCATCTCCATCGTCATCTCCAATTTCTCCAGAGTCATGAGCGATAGCCGTGCTGGTATCAAAGTGGGTGAGCACTGTTGATGTATCTATTTTGAGCACGGCTGTCCGGGTATCTACAAGAGCTACCGCGGTACTTGTGTCGATATTGACATGGGATAGAGCTGGGATAGGTGCCGAAGCCTTGATCGATTTAGCCTTGGCGTGATGATCGGCTTGCGCCGAGGCTACGCCCCAACTGGCCAGTACGAGCGCACTAACTAGGACGCTCACTATTTGGTGCTTCTTCATTCAATCCTCCTGGTAGTTGACTCTTCCTAATGGCTATAACGCCGCAAGAAGGCCCCGCGTTACAGACCAGGCTCGGTTTTCTTTGGCCATTACACTTTGCCCCATGGCTGATACTCGTTTCCCCGCTGGCGACTTTGCTGACGTCCTGGCCGCTAATACTGAGTTTGCCGCCACCTTCCAAGGAAGTGGGCTCACCGGTACCGCCGCCAAAGGCTTGGCGATCATCACGTGCATGGACTCGCGCATTAGTCCCTTGGCGGTTGTTGGGATGCAATCGGGCGACGCCAAGATCTTGCGAAATGCGGGTGCGCGTGTGACCGAGGACGTTCTGCGAACCCTGGTTTTAGCAACCTACTTACTCGGGGTAAATCGTATTCTTGTGATGCCACACTCTGATTGCCGAATGGCGCAAAATGAAGAGGCAGATATTCACGCAACTATCAGTGAAAAATTTGGAGTGGATACTCGAAGTTTGGAATTTAGAACAGTCTTGGATCAACGGGCCGCGCTGATCACTGACGTCACACGAATTCGTTCCTACCCATTACTGCGCAAAGGAGTAGTTGTCGCTGCTGCCATTTACAACGTGTCTTCAGGATCTCTTGAACCTTTGGATTGTTAAGGGTGTACCTCGCGCTGGCCATTGCCCTTGGCCGAGTTGGCGGATTTATTTCACGGATCACAAAACGTGGCAGTGGCGTTATGGTTACTGGGCGAGTGATATTAAAACTTATTCCTAGCGCTGTTGAAACATTATCTATCGGTCGATCCGTTGTGCTGGTCTCTGGCACGAACGGCAAAAGCACGACAACAGCTCTGATTCATAGGGCGCTATCTACATCCTCCGCCACCGCCAGCAATTACACGGGCGCAAATCTTTTTCCCGGCATTGCAACCGCCCTTGCTGAAAATCGAGGCGCACCGTTTGCCGCCCTTGAAGTAGATGAGATGGTTTTACCTTGGGCGATTCAACAAACTAAACCAAGGGTAATTGTCTTGCTTAATCTTGGACGCGATCAATTGGATCGACTTTCGGAAGTTCGTGTTGTCGCTGCAAAGTGGAAAGCAGCCCTTGTGGGTTTACCTGCTTCATGCACAGTTTTGGCTGACGCTGATGATCCTTTCGTTACGTGGGCTGCACGTGATTGGGTAAACGTTGTCTGGTTTACCAGTGGCGTGGTTGGTCATATAGATGCATCTACTTGTCCTGAATGTGGTTTGGTATTGAAATGGACTCCTGAGGGCACAAGTTATTCATGTGAATGCGGATTCAAGAAACCAAACCCCGAGTGGATTCTTCGCGACAATATTTTGGTCGGACCAAATAACCAAAAGGTCACCGTAGTGAGCGCCATTCCAGGCAAGGCCGCAATCTCAAATGCGGCGCGAGGAGTAATTGCTGCCTCACTCTTGGGTGTGCCACTTGCCGATTCGACCGACGCTATTTCAAAGATTTCTAGCGTGGATGGACGCTTTAGCACGTTAAAAATTGGGCCTACGAGTTTCCGACTTCTGTTATCTAAGAATCCTGCCAGCTGGCGTGAGACCTTGGCTACAAGTGCAACGGGACCCAAGGCTGTGCTCTTAGTTGTGAATGCAAATACACAAGATGGCAAAGACACTTCATGGCTATGGGATGTCGATTTCACTTCGCTTCACGACCGAACAGTTGTGGTTACCGGAGAGCGTCGCCTTGATGTTTCCGTACGACTAACTGTTAATGATGTGAAACATTCCGTCGTCGATGATGAACTTATGGCCGCAAATGTTTTAGGAAATTGCGAGGCAGATCTAATTGCTTCCTACACAGCCTTTCACCGCCTAGCAAAGGGCGTTAAGCGATGACGTTAACTATTGTGCATTTATTGCCAGAGCTACTTGGAACATATGGCGACCAAGGCAATGTAGAAATTCTCAGTTGGCGATTAAAGCAAAGGCAGATTAGTCACGAAGTTATTGTTGTTACTGCTGGCGATAAAGTGCCAACTCAGGCAGATCTTTATTTACTCGGCGGCGGTGAGGATGATGCGCAAATTGCTGCAGCTGATCTGCTCAATCGGGGAGGTGCGCTGCGTAAAGCACATAGTAATGGTGCGCATTTTTTTGCCGTGTGCGCAGGGTTTCAACTGATTGGTTCAACTTTTCCCGCTTCAGGTAATCGAACTATAGAAGGACTTGGGCTACTACCCGTTGAAACTATCTCCGCTACCCCTCGGTCAGTAGGCGAACTTATATCTACACCTACTATCGATCTTCCAACCCTGACTGGTTTTGAAAATCACAGCGGCCAGACTCGCCATCTTGAAGATTTGCAGCCTTTAGGTAATGTCACTCGCGGCGTTGGGAACGGACTCGATTCAGGAATTGATGGCGCTATTACCGATCAAGTGCTCGCTACCTACATGCATGGTCCAGCTTTTGCTCGAAACCCCGAACTTGCTGATTGGATTCTTTCGAGAAAACTTGGACCGCTTGAAAAGATCGACGCGCCTATTTTTACTTTGCTGCATGATGAGCGAATAAAGAATGCGAAGTGAATTATTTAATTTCGCTCAACCGCTCAGCTGCCTTTGCAATATTTCTTTGCATGCCACCAAAAACTATTCCGTGAAATGGCTTAATCGCGGCCCAATACATCTCTCCGTAAAGTCCGCGGGGATGAAAGAGTGCGCGTTGCCGAAATAAAGTCTGACTTTTCTCGTCGCTTTCTACTATTAATTCAAGCCAGGCCAAACCCGGTAGACGCATTTCAGCGCGAAGGCGTAGCAGATGCCCTTCTTCAACATCTTCAACGCGCCACCAATCTAAGGCATCACCAATGACGAGATCTTGTACATCGCGTCGTCCTCTGCGAAGACCCGGCCCGCCGACCAATCGGTCAAGAATTCCGCGAGTCCACCAGCCAAGTCGCCATGAGTACCATCCGTGCGCCCCGCCAATACCTTTAATAATGAACCATAATTTTTCAGGCGAGGCGTCAACAAAACGTGATCGCTCATCGACATACAGTGCCCCGCCGGCCCAGGCAGGATCACTGGGTAGTGGATCACTTGGCGCTCCCACATGCACAGCAGAGGACCAAGCAGTATCAACGCGGTGATCACGAATTCTTTGCAGCGCCAATTCAACAGCTTTATCGAAGGTGATTAACCCTTCGGGCGGATCTGGAATGTATTGAGCAATGTCGTGCTCTTTGCACACCACTTCATTGACCAAGCTTTCTAATAGTGGAAAAACAATTTTCTTTGGAACAGGACTAACCAATCCAACCCAATGACTCGATAAAGATGGTGTCATGAACGGCAAAGACACTATCCTCCGTGGCTTTAAGCCGGCGCACTTGGCATAGCCGCTCATCATCTCGCGGTAAGTCAATACATCTGGGCCACCGATATCGAATCCGCGATTAACTTCACTGGGCATTTTTGCGGATTCCACGAGATAGCGCAGGACATCTCGCACCGCAATGGGTTGAATTCTTGTATCAATCCAGCGAGGTGTGATCATGACAGGAAGGCGTTCGGTGAGATAGCGCAACATTTCGAATGAGAGTGATCCTGACCCCAGAATCACTGCGGCACGTAAGACTGTTGTTGGTACACCACTGTCCAGAAGAATTTCCCCGACCTCTTTACGAGATTGTAAGTGGGGGCTTAACTTTTCGCTGTCACAATAAAGACCGCCCAAGTAAGCGATGCGTTTCACTCCCGAGCGTTTTGCGGCAATTCCAAAATTCTCTGCATTAGTTCTATCCAAGGATTCGAATTCATTTCCTGCTCCCATCGCGTGAATCAGGTAGTACGCGACGTCGATATCTTGAAGCGCCAGCATCAGACTTTCAATATTTGCTGCATCCCCTTGCACGATCTCTACCTGCTCTGCCCAATCACGATCAGCTAGATGGCGCGGCGAGCGTGCCATAACACGTACGCGGTATCCGTTCTTTAAGAGCTCGGGAATTAAGCGACCTCCGATATATCCGGTCGCGCCTGTTACTAGTACGTGAGGGCTAGTGCTCGCATCCATTTCTTCATGATACTTACGAACGTAAACTTTTCTCCGAAGTCATGGCAGACTGCCTCTCATGCATGAGTTCACTTCAGAATTAGAAGAGTTAGCAGCGAAGGCCTTGGCCTATAGCTTGGAAAGATTGAAGGATGACCCGCCCTTGGATGGTCCGCGTTCGGCTGAAGACCTCTTTGCCGAAGTGGGTCACACAATTACGCCAGAGGGGATGGGCGGGGATGCTGCCTTGAACGTTTTCACGGATGTATTAGCGCGCGCATGCATCTCTACAGATCATCCGAGAAATCTTGCTTACATTCCTTCAGCACCTAGTGAACATGCAAATCTCTTTGATTTAGTAGTCGGAGCAAGTGCCCTGTACGGCGGATCGTGGCAGGAAGGTGCCGGCGCAGTCTTTGCAGAAAACCAAGCACTTCGTTGGGTGGCAGATTTAGCAGGATTGCCAGAAAGTGCTGGTGGAGTATTTGCACAAGGTGGCACCGTTGGAAATCTTTCTGCACTTGTAGTTGCCAGAGCGGAGGCACGCAAGCGCTGGCCAGAAACTTCCCGTTGGGCTGTTGCTGCGAGCAAGGAAGCGCACTCATCAATTGCCTCTGCAGCAAGCGTAATGGATGTTGATGTTTTGCTGATCGAACCTGATGCAACGGGACGATTAGTTGGCACAGATGTTGCCCGAGAGGTTGATCAATTTCATGCTTCACAATCGGCGCGAGTATTTGCAGTAGTTGCGACAGCAGGAACAACGAATCTTGGGATCATTGATGATCTGCAAAGTGTTGGAGAAGTAGCACGAGAGCGCAACATCTGGTTCCATGTCGATGGCGCATATGGATTGGCCGCGCTATGTGCACCTTCGGCCAGACCTAAGTTCAATGGAATCGAAAGTGCAGATTCATTTATTGTCGATCCACATAAGTGGCTCTTTGCGCCTTTTGATGCATGTGCACTTTTGTATCGCAACCCTGAATTAGCTCGAGCTGTTCACACCCAGAAGGCTTCCTATCTGGATGCACTGCACGAGGGTGGATCGTGGAATCCTTCAGATTACGCAATCAACTTAACTCGACGAACACGTGGTTTACCATTTTGGTTTTCACTAGCCGCCAATGGCACGAATGCATATGCCATTGCGATGGAGAAAACGTTGACCTTGGCTCAGATTGCGGCGCAGAAGGTGCGCGAGCACCCACGGCTTGAATTGATGCGAGATCCAGAACTCTCGGTTGTCGCATTTACTCGGCCAGGGTGGGAAAAAGCTGACTACAAAAATTGGTCAGATAAATTACTCGATGATCAAATTGGATTTATTCCGGCCTCCTCACATAAAGGTCAACCAATTCTGCGTTTTGCGATTGTGAACCCATGGACGAAGGTCAGCGATATTGAGGCAATCTTGGCGACCTTGTAAATCCCACCAAAGTTACAGGCGGTGGTTTAGGCTAGGGGAATGGATGCAAATAGTGCAGGGGATCTCTCCCTGAAGGCCTCGACCCTGAGCGATCTCGAGCACAGGATTTTAGAATTTGAGCGCAGCTGGTGGCGTTATGCCGGCGCGAAAGAGAGTTCAATCAAGGAGCTTTTTGACCTTACGCCTCCTCGGTATTACCAGCTCTTGAATGATTTGATCGACCGAGAGGATGCCTTGTTGGCCTCTCCTATGCTCGTTAAGCGGCTTCGTCGCCTGCGCCAGGCTCGTACCAGCGCTCGCTCAGCTCGCTAAACCCTTCACTAGTTCGTTCTTCAGTTTGCCGAGGGCTGCCTGCTGCTCTAGATTTAGCATTAGCACTCTAGGGGTGTGAGTGATAATTCACCCGCGACAAGACAACATTAGGAGCAAAACAACTATGGCAAAGCAGATTGCCTTTAACGAAGAAGCCCGCCGAGGCTTAGAGCGTGGCATGAACATTCTCGCCGATGCGGTCAAAGTAACCCTTGGGCCCCGTGGCCGTAACGTCGTTTTGGAGAAGAAGTGGGGAGCCCCCACGATCACAAACGATGGTGTTTCCATCGCAAAAGAAATTGATCTTGAAGATCCATGGGAGAAAATCGGCGCAGAGCTGGTTAAAGAAGTAGCGAAGAAGACCGATGACGTTGCTGGAGATGGAACAACCACCGCAACAGTCTTGGCTCAAGCACTCGTTCGCGAAGGTCTTCGCAACGTTGCCGCTGGTTCAAACCCAATGGCGCTCAAGCGTGGAATTGAAAAAGCAGTAGAAGCAGTAATCAAGGAACTCGTTGCAATGGCTAAGAATGTTGAGACGAAAGAGCAGATTGCAGCAACAGCATCAATCTCGGCAGCAGATACAACCATCGGCGAAATGATCGCTGAAGCGATGGATAAGGTCGGCAAAGAGGGCGTAATCACCGTTGAAGAATCAAATACATTCGGACTTGAGCTTGAGCTCACTGAAGGTATGCGTTTTGATAAGGGTTACATCTCGCCATACTTCGTCACTGATTCAGATCGCATGGAAGTTGTCCTTGAAGATGCATACATCTTGATCGCTAACTCAAAGATCACAAATATCAAGGATCTCCTGCCAATACTTGAAAAGGTAATGCAGTCAGGTAAGCCACTTGCAATCATCGCTGAAGATATTGAAGGCGAAGCACTTGCAACGTTGGTAGTAAACAAGATCCGCGGAACCTTCCGCTCTGCTGCGGTTAAGGCGCCAGGTTTTGGAGATCGTCGTAAGGCAATGTTGCAAGATATTGCGATCCTTACAGGGGCAACTGTTGTTTCTGAAGAGGTTGGTCTGAAGCTAGATCAAGCTGGAATGGAACTTCTTGGACATGCTCGCAAGGTAGTAATGAGCAAGGACGAGACCACGATCGTTGAAGGCGGCGGAGATGCCGAGCAGATCAAGGGTCGCGTTACTCAAATTCGTGCGGAAATTGAAAATAGCGATTCTGATTACGACCGTGAGAAGTTGCAAGAGCGTTTGGCAAAGTTGGCTGGCGGAGTTGCAGTCATCAAAGCCGGAGCTGCTACAGAAGTCGAACTCAAAGAGCGTAAGCACCGCATCGAAGATGCAGTGCGCAATGCAAAGGCTGCTGTTGAAGAAGGTATCGTCGCCGGTGGCGGAGTTGCACTTTTGCAGGCATCAAAGATTGCATTCTCAAAGCTCAAGCTTGAAGGCGATGAAGCTACAGGAGCGAAGATTGTTGAGCTTTCTGTTGAAGCACCGCTGAAGCAGATTGCAATCAACGCTGGCCTTGAAGGCGGAGTCGTAGTTGAGAAAGTACGCCATCTTGAAGCTGGCTTCGGACTTAATGCAGCAACGGGCGAATACGTCGACATGATCAAGGCTGGAATTATTGATCCTGCCAAGGTCACACGCTCTGCTTTGCAGAATGCCGCATCAATTGCAGCACTCTTCATCACAACAGAGGCAGTTATCGCTGACAAGCCAGAGAAGAAGTCAGCAATGCCTGCTGGTCCTGGCGGCGGAGATATGGACTTCTAAATAAGAAGTAGTTACGCGAGAAAGGACTCCCGATTACCTCGGGAGTCCTTTCTGCTTTACCCTTACCCCATGGCACTTTTTAAGAAATCCTCCGAAGCTAAGAACCCTCATGCATTTGATGCTTTGGAGTTAGCTCGCGCTGCCGCTCTTGCCGATGCTGGAAATGCATCACTTGTTGGCGAATACATCTCTGTTGATTTTGATGACGAAGAGCGCATCGCTAGTTATATGTTCGAAGCGTTCTTGCAGGGATACATGGGCTGGCGTTGGGCTGTCACGGTTGCAAAAATTGATACTGATTCAGATGCAACAGTGTGCGATGTGGTCCTTTTACCAGGACCTGATGCACTTCTTGCGCCTGAGTGGATTCCATACATTGATCGGATTCAACCTGGTGATATTGGCGTTGGAGATATTTTGCCTTCTAATCCGGATGATGCACGATTGGTTCCTGGATTTGCGGCGCTTCCAGGTGATGAAGATTTAGATGCGACACAATTATGGGAACTTGGATTAGGACGTCCACGAGTGATGTCTATCGAGGGCCGCGATCAGGCGAGCAAGCGTTGGTATACGGGTGACCGTGGACCTGACTCTGCTATTGCAAAGATGGCGCCAAAGCCCTGTGTTTCATGTGGGTTCTTTGTACCTATTTCAGGATCTTTGCGAGGATCATTTGGCGTCTGCGCAAATGCCATCTCTCCCGAGGATGCACGCGTGGTCTCTGTCGATCATGGCTGCGGAGCACACTCAGAGGCCACTCTTTAGCGTATTAATCCCACTTCACGATTACTGGTCTGTGAGATAAACTTTTCCTCTGCCCGCAACCGCGGCCTACACGAGTACTGAAAGATATTACGAAGGAGAGACCCCATGCCTAGTGGCCGCGTCAAATGGTTTAGCCTAGAAAAGGGTTTTGGTTTTATCGCATCCGATGAGGGCGAAGATGTATATCTTGCCGCAACATCACTTCCTGAAGGCGTGACAACGGTCAAGCCAGGAACAAAGTTAGAGTTCGGCGTTGCTGATGGACGTCGTGGGCCCCAAGCCCTTTCTGTGCGCATCATCGACGCTCCTCCATCATTGGTAGAAAACAATCACGTCAACGCTGATGATCTTGCTGCCATGATTGAAGACACCATCAAGATATTGGACAAAGTCGGTAACGGTTTGCGTCACGGACGTAGACCTACTCCAGTTGAAACAGAGCGTCTGGGTAAAGTGTTGCGTGGAATTGCCGGACAACTAGAGGCTTAGATCCCACTTCGGCGTGCGCGTCTGATTGTGTATCTAATTCCCGTAACACCAAGAACGGCGCCCATAACGCATGTCCAAATTACTTTTGAGTCGGCTGACATCGCTATGGCAATAATCCCAGCTATGAGCCAGGCGATTGTTCCCAGGGCTATTAGGAGTACCACTGATCTCACATTTTGAGCCATAGGCGGATAATAGTCCCTCATTGATTAATCGGGAGTAGGGTACTTAACGGAGGCTTATCGGTGCAGATTAAAGAAGATGGCAATTGGCGGGCTTTTCGACACCGCAATTTTCGTATTCTCTTTGCAGCTAATACTGTTTCAAATATTGGAACATGGGGACAACGCATTGCCCAAGATTGGCTCACCCTCCAGCTCACTCACAACAGTGGAACCTATTTGGGTTTAGTGACCGCACTTCAATTTACCCCCGTTCTTTTCTTCAGCCTTCATGGTGGTGCACTTGCCGATAAATTTGATAAGCGGAAGGTTTTAATTGGCACCAATATTGGTGGGGGACTCTCTGCTGGAATCCTCGGGCTACTGGTCGTCATACACCAGGTTCAACTCTGGCATGTCTTTGCCCTGGCCTGCACCTTGGGAATTGCTAACGCCATTGATGCTCCGGTTCGCCAAGCATTCACCACTGAAGTTGTTGGACGTGCAGATGTTGCCAATGCAGTGAGTTTGAATTCAGCCAATTTCAACGGTGGGCGATTAATTGGACCAGCAATCTCAGGCGCTTCCATCGCAGTATTTGGCACTGGTCCATCATTTCTACTGAATGCTTTTTCCTACCTTTTGGTAATCACATCCTTAACTTATTTACGAAAGAGTGAGTTTCATATTCAGCCTAAAACTCGCTCTTCCGCAAGCATCCGCGAGGGCCTGCGATACGTCAGAGCTAGGCCAGATATCTATGTAATCATGATGGTCGTTTTCTTCATGGCCACATTTGGAATGAATTTTCAGATATTTAACGCGCTTATGGCTACGAAGGTTTTCCATCGTGGCGCGGGGTCCTTCGGACTGCTCGGAACTTTTCTTGCCATCGGTTCACTCAGCGGATCACTGACTTCTGCCAGGATGGAGCGATTTAGAAAGCCCATGTTCGTGGTTTATGGCGCAATAGTCTTTGGTTTCTTCGAATTGTTATTAGTCTTTATGCCCACTTACGAGGCTTACTCGCTAGCTCTACCCTTTTGTGGTTTTGCAGCGCTCACAACTCTCATCACCGCGAATTCGTTAGTACAAATAAATACCGATCCCGTACTTCGTGGACGCGTGATGGGAATATATCTTTTAGTCTTTTTGGGAGGGACGCCAATTGGATCGCCTCTTATCGGATACATGGCCGAGAAGTTCGGAGTCCGACAGACGGTTGGCACCTGCGCAAGTATTACGATTCTTGCCGCAGTATTTGTTTGGACGCGTTACCGAAATCGCGTAGGTGTCCCGAAGGACTTTTCAATCGATGTTGTACTACCGCCCACTTACGATAATAAGGGCTAGCAAACCAAAGAGAGTTATCAGTGTGACAATGCGTCGAGTCTTGGCGTTCATTTGCTGGTCTCCAATTCTCGCGATTGAGTAGGAATAGCAATAATGGTACCTAAAGCAATAAGAATTAACACAGGAACCATCAGGTAGGCACGTGAAATGCCTAGGTGATCTCCAAATACGCCAAGCAAAAATGGCGCTGCCGCAATGGCGATACCTGCAGCGAGGGAACTTCTCCCCACCGCGAGTTCTGGGCGCCCATCACTGAGTTCGATGAGTCGAGTTGAGGAGAGAGCAAATTGCATCGAGACTCCAGCTCCGACCACTAAAAGTGTTAGCAACGAGAGCCACATGATGTGTGAAAACCAGAAAATACCGAAACCAACGAATTGAAATATGAGAACAGATTTTAGTTTTGAATCAAGGTTTAAACGTCTTAGTAATGTCGGACCAAACCATCTACCGATACCCATACCGATACCGAAGGCCAACATGCTCAATGTGGAGATTGCTGCGCTTGAACCTACTCGATTTTTCACCAGCGCTGCAGCCCAAAAGGTTGTAGCAAATTCTGTAGAAATGCATGCAATAAATCCAAACCACGCGACCCAGAATCTCATACTCAAAGCGCCACGCTCGGGTCCATGTGCTGCCGGTACATGTTCCTTGGATATATGCGGGCGTGCGTATAAGTAAAGCAGGATCGCAAGGGGGATTACCGATAGCAGCCCAAGGCGCCAACTCATAGAAGTGCTTGCAATGGCTCCGACAGAAAGTGTTCCAGTTATATAACCTGCAGATGAAATTCCACTGGATTGAGAGATTGCCGCCGTTGCATCGTTTGGATAGTGGCCAGATAGTTGCGTCACCATTGTGTTTATTACAGTGGAGACTCCAAAGCCACCGAGAAGTGTTGCCAACAAAGTCAGGCTAACTGGCGGGCAAAAAACAAACATCAATACTCCAGCAGCGAATATTCCAAATCCCAGCCACGAGGCAGCGGCTCGCCCGAACCTATGGACTAAGTGGGGAGTTACAAAGCCGGCAAGAATTGCAGCAACTCCCATCGCAGTTCCGTGAAGGCCAGCGACTGTTAAAGAAGTGTGTTGCTCTGCACGAAGAAGTGGCTGGGCCGGACCAAATCCACCAAGGTAGATATTGATGATCGCAACCTGTAATGACACAGTCCAAAAGACGCGATCACGTTTAAGAGTCATAGATGGAAGTTGTTAGCGCTTATAGCGCGCTAACAACATATTCAATAGAAGCGGTTAGCGCGTCGATGTCACTTGGTTCAACCGCAGGAAACATTCCTACACGAAGTTGGTTCTTTCCTAATTTGCGATATGGCTCGGTATCGACGATTCCATTTGCGCGAAGTGCAGCAGCAATCTTGGTTGCGTCGATACTGTCATCGAAGTTGATTGTGCCAACGACGTTGGATCGCATCGCTGGGTCAGCAACAAAAGGGGTTGTGTAAGAGGTGCGTTCGGCCCAGCCATAAAGTCGTGAGGCAGAATCAGCACTGCGCCCAGCTGCAAAACTCATACCGCCGTTGCTATTCATCCATTCGATCTGGTCTGCGAGCAGAATCAGTGTCCCTACAGCTGGCGTGTTATAAGTCTGGTCTAGACGGCTATTTTCAATTGCCGTTGTTAGATCGAAAAATGCCGGAACCCAACGATCACTACTTTTGATCGTCTCCACCCGTGCAATCGCTGCTGGACTCATTAGCGCCAACCAGAGTCCGCCATCGGAAGCGAAAGACTTTTGCGGTGCGAAGTAATAGGTATCAAATTCCTTGGCATCTACAGTCAGGCCACCTGCCGCACTTGTCGCATCAACAAGCACGAGTGCGCCTTCTGTTCCGGCTGGGCGCTTGATTGTCATAGAAACGCCCGTGCTAGTTTCGTTGTGGGTCAGTGCATAAACATCGATGCCATCTTCGGCGCGCGCTTGCGGATGTGTGCCAGGTTCAGACTTGATGACCGTTGGCTCCCCTAAGAAAGGTGCATCCTTAGCTGCGGTCGCAAACTTGGATGAAAACTCTCCGAAAACTAAATGTTGTGAGCGCGATTGGATAAGCCCGAATGTTGCGATATCCCAGAACGCGGTTGATCCGCCATTTCCAATAACAACTTCATACCCATCAGGTAAATTAAAGAGCGAGGCAAGCCCTGTCCTAACGCGATGTACAACATCCTTGACGGGTTTTTGACGATGGGATGTTCCCAATATTGATGTGCCACTTGCCGCAAGTGCCTCGAGGGCAGATGGGCGAATTTTGGACGGGCCACAACCAAAGCGACCATCAACGGGCTTGAGATTATTTGGGATCGTAATATCTATGCTCACAGGCAGAGCCTACGGGTAGTAGCGACTCAACTCCCACTCGGCTTCCTTGGTCGCCTCTTGGCCATAAGTGTGTGCTCGCTCATATCGAAGGCGATCATGCAATCGTGAATAGCGGCCCTGCCAGAATTCAATCTCGGTTGGCATCACTCGATAGCCACCCCATTGAGGCGGGGTGGGAACAACCGAACCTTCGGGCCATTTTTGCGCCGCTGATTTCCATCGCTCTTCTAATTCGGCACGCGATTCCAACGGGGCGGATTGCCTGCTGGCCCATGCGCCGATTTGAGAGTTCCACGGCCGGCTTGCGAAATATTCTTCGGTTTCACTTCGTGAGATTTGCTGCGCGGTTCCGTTAATAATTACTTGTCGCTCTTGCGCATACCAAGGAAAAAGAAGTGTTACTTGTGGTTGAGAGTGGATGGCCAATCCTTTGCGAGAGGAGTAGCTACTGAAAAAGGTAAAGCCGTGCTGAGAGACATCCTTGAGCAAGACGGTGCGCGATGAAAGATGGCCCTCGTGGTCTGCAGTTGTCAGAACCATCGCGTTGGCCTCGATGATCAAAGGGTTCTGATGTGCCTCATGCAGCCAATTGGCAAAGGCAACAAAGGGATCGGCTGGAAGTGTTTCCATTCCCTCTTGCCCGTAGGAACGGCGCATGGCAGATATTTCGGCGCTAGTGAGTTTCTTTTCCATACCTGTATCTAACGTCACTTTGGGAAAGTTGGCACGTTAGGCGCAAATACGCGTCAGCAGTGGCAAGGTTGGTCTCAACCACCCCCGGCAAGGGGGCAGAATTAGGCGTATTAGCGCTCGCAACTATGTGGGGCTACGGGAAACGGTAGAGGGGCAACAAATGACTGACGATTTTAAGCCAGGTCTTGAAGGTGTCATTGCATTTGAATCGGAGATTGCCGAGCCGGATAAAGAAGGCAGCGCCCTTCGCTACCGTGGCGTCGACATCGAAGAACTTGTTGGTCGAGTCTCATTCGGAAATGTTTGGGGACTGCTTGTCGATGATGAATTCAACCCAGGTTTACCTAATGCCGAAAAGTTTCCACTACCTGTCCACTCCGGTGATGTGCGCGTTGATGTACAAGCAGCCATTTCGATGTTGGCACCAGCATGGGGTTTCAAACCTCTTCTTGATATTTCCGATGAAGAAGCTCGTAGCAATCTTGCTCGTGCTTCGGTCATGGTTCTTTCATATTTGTCGCAGGCAGCACGTGGCCAAGTTGTTCCACCGGTACCTGAATCTGAAATTGATAAGGCCCATACCGTTGTTGAACGCATGATGATTCGTTGGCGCGGAGAGCCTGACCCGCTTCATGTTCGAGCAATCGATGCATATTTTGTTTCTGCCGCAGAGCACGGAATGAATGCTTCCACGTTCACTGCCCGAGTAATTGCGTCAACTGGCGCTGATGTTGCTGCCGCACTTTCTGGTGCAATTGGCGCAATGTCTGGCCCACTTCATGGTGGTGCTCCATCTCGCGTGCTTCATATGCTTGAAGAAGTTGAGAAGACGGGCGATGCACTGGCTTATGTAAAAGGAATTATGGATCGCGGCGAACGTTTAATGGGCTTTGGCCACCGTGTCTATCGCGCAGAAGATCCTCGCGCGCGCACTTTGCGTCGTACCGCAAAGGAACTGGGTGCGCCTCGTTATGAAGTAGCCCTTGCACTAGAAAAAGCTGCACTTTCTGAATTGCATGCACGCCACCCAGAGCGAGTCCTTGAAACCAATGTGGAATTTTGGGCCGCAATCGTCCTTGATTTTGCAGAAGTTCCATCGCACCTATTCACCTCAATGTTTACTGCTGCGCGCACCGCCGGCTGGAGCGCTCACATCCTCGAGCAAAAACGAACAGGCCGATTGGTCCGCCCATCTGCGAGATACATCGGAAAGGGACCACGTCCTGCCGAGGAAGTTGATGGTTGGGATTCAACCGTCGTTCAGCTTCATTCGTAAAAAAGCCCCAAAAAGGACCGACCTGCTTGCGTAATTACTGCAACGATCAAGGCTTGATAACGATCGGGTAAAGAATACGCAAAAGGGGTTTCCTGGCTTGACCTTGCTTAACTCCATTGCGAAAATGAGCTTGCTGACACCCCTCGTGCAGCAATTCAATCCATGGAGGATTTAATGAATCGTAAGCGTCTCGGTTTGCTTGGCGTAATTGCCAGCGCCGCTCTCGCAATATCAGCAACCGTGGTTCCTGCCGCGCACGCTGCAAGTGAAATTCTTATCTGGGCGGACGAAACACGCGGACCCCATCTAGCTACTCTTTTTGCCGCTAACCCAAATGTGGTTCCTGGTAGCACAATCAAGGTCGTAAGTTTCTCAAGTTACGATGCACTTGGTTCAGCACTAGATAAGGCAACCGGAACAACTGGTCCAGATATTTTCATTGGTGGAAATGACTGGGTTACAAAGTTGGCTAAGAGCGGAAAGCTCGCACCTGTAACACTTACGGCTTCACAGAAGTCAAAGTTTGCAGCAACCAACTTCTTCGACCTTTCATACCAAGGAAAGATTTACGGAGTTCCTGTTGACATCAACAACGTAGCAATGGTCTACAACACCAAGCTTGTTACAACAGCGCCAAAGACATACGGCGACATGGTTGATTTCTACAAGGCTAATAAAGTTTCTAAAGGCCTAAAAGCTGGTCTTTGCTTCACTGGTGGCGGAATGGCATGGGGCGGACTTTCAGGTCTCTCAGCACTTGGCGCCGATCCATACTTCATGCGTTCAAAGGGTGTCCCAGATGTCTATAAGGGCTTCAACGGCACAACATTTGGTAACAACGTAAAGAAGTATTTGCTTGATGCCAATGGCAAGAGCAATGGCTTCTTCCCAGCAACTGACACAGGTTGTGCAGACAACTTCAAGGCTGGACTAGTTCCATACGCAACACTCGGTAACTGGGAGTGGAAGAAGTATCAAGATCTAGGTTTCACAATGAACTTCATGCCAGTGCCAGGCGTTGTAGCTGGTACATATGGACACATGTTCGGTAGCGTCAACGGCGCATTCCTAACCAGCTACGCAGAAAAGCACGGCGTAGCAGTTGCAGCGAAGTCACTTCTTACTAACTACTTCGCATCTGCTGCTGGTCAAATTGCCTACGAAGCTATTGAACTTCGTCCACCTGCAAACCTAGATGCGCAAGCAAGCCCATCAGTTTCAGATGCTCAGAAGAACATGGCAAATGCAGCAACACTTGCTGGTATTCCACAAATCGGTGCATTCCTTGGCAGCAATGCCGGTGGCGCTAACTACTGGGATTCCTCAGGCGGATACTGGACTGCAGTATTGGTCAATGGCAAGGATCCTGTAGTTGAAGGTAAGAAGCTTGCAGCAATTTGGAAGAAGAACGTTGCTGTCGGAAAGGCTGACCTCTAGTCTCTAGAGATCGGATCAAATAGTTGAATGGCGTGGGCGGGAGAAGATTCCCGCCCACGCTAATATTTTCATAGTCGATTTTTAACTTAAATGTGTAATGTAGAGGGAGCGTTTATCAAGTGACTGGACTTATGCGCGGCAATGTTGCGCTGATGGGCAAGATCTTTATTTTGGCCATCATCACCGCCATTTTGTCCCTTCTGACAGTTCATGCCTTTGCTCAGAAAGAATATGCAATAGGTTCGTTCATTCTTTTCGCAATCCTTGCACTTAACTTCACATATCTCACAAAGTTTTCGATTCCTCTTAAGTTCTTCGTTCCTGGAATTCTCTTCTTCATCGCTTTCGTCATCGCGCCGATTATTTTTACGCTCATCATGTCCACCTATCATTACCAAACAGGAAATATCCTGGGCAAAGATGAAGCAACTGCGCAGGTCTTAACTCTTGGTGCCGAACCCGACGCTGCTGGTACAACATTTGACATTTTTATCGGTAAAACTTCTTCTGGCGACGATGCAATCTTGGTATCAGATATAGCTAATAATCAGTATTTTATTTCCACCAAAACTTCAAGAACTGAAGTTCCTGTTAGTGCGCTGACACTCAATGCAGATAAAGTTGCGACGGGTGCGCAAGGTTTCACGGCCCTATCTGCAGATGCTTTATCTAATAGTGACGTGTACTCAAAAATCAATTACACATACAAGGGTAAATATTACATTGCGATCGAAGGCCAAAATGTTGGTGCGGTCTTTCAGCAGTCTTTAGCTTTTGATGCGACCACTAAAACAATTAAGAATGTAGTCACTGGCGCGATATACAAGGACAACGGTCGGGGTAACTGGGCTAAAGTCGGTGCACCTGATGAAATGCTGACCCCGGGATGGCGTGCGCCTATTTGGTTTGAGAATTACACGAAGTTACTCACTGATCCAAAAGTGCGGACTCCGCTCATTAAAGTATTTATTTGGACAGTGGTGTTTGCTGGAATGTCAGTGCTATCAACTTTTGCCCTCGGTCTTTTGCTCGCTCTCGCGCTCAATCGAAAACTGCGCGGCAGACGCATTTATCGTTCCATCTTAATTCTGCCGTACGCAATGCCAAGCGTTATGAGTATTTTGATTTGGGCAGGTATGTTTGACACCGAATTTGGTGCAATCAATAATCTCCTCCATACACATATTGCCTGGTTCTCAGATGCCAACTACGCGCGAGGTGCCGTTCTGCTCGTAAATTTGTGGCTTGGATTCCCTTACTTCTATTTGATCTGTTCGGGCTCTTTGCAGGCGATCCCAACGGAGTTGCAGGAGGCCGCAGCTATCGATGGGGCTAATCCTCGGCAAATTTTTAGGAAGATTACGCTTCCCTTGTTGTTGCAGATTCTTTCTCCTCTGCTTATCGCCTCCTTTGCCTTTAACTTCAATAACTTCAATTTGATCTATCTCTTAACAGGTGGCGGCCCGAGGGAAACCTTGGATGGTCAGATTGCTGGAGCTACGGACATTTTGATTAGCTACACCTACCAGATTGCTTTCGGTAACAACGTTCAAGACTTTGGCCTTGCAAGTGCAATCTCCGTTCTTATTTTCGTTCTTGTTGCATCTATTTCCATGTATGGACTGAAGAAATCTAAAGTTATGGAGACCTTCGGATGAACAAATGGGCGAGGGAAAATCTTTGGCGACATGCTCTGGCGATAGCGGTCTGCCTCTTTTCGCTATTTCCTCTTTACCTTGTCGTTCTGTCAGCGTTGGGTACGAGTGGAAGTCTTCACTTAACATCATTTGTCCCCACTGAAATTTCTTGGAATAACTTTAAGTTTCTATTTCATTCACCTAAGATTCCTTATTTACACTGGGTGCAGAACTCAATGGTGATTGCTTCTACAGTCGCCATTTCATCCGTTGTGATTGGTGCCGCGTCGGCTTTTGCATTTAGTCGCTTAAAATTTAAGGGTAAGAAACTTGGAATTCGCTTACTGCTACTAGTTCAGATGTTTCCCGCTATTTTGGCCCTTTCTGCCGTTTACGTGATTATGGAGCGCGTGTATAAATTCGCTCCATCCATCGGATTAGGTAGTCAGGCAGGACTGATCCTTGTTTATCTCGGTGGTTCTATGGGTGTAAACATCTGGCTACTCAAAGGATTCGTTGATTCCATTCCTGCCGAACTTGATGAGGCAGCTAAAATTGATGGAGCAAGTGCGGTCCAGACGTACTGGTTGATTTTCATTCCCTTGGCGTCGCCAGTACTAGCTGTTGTTTGTTTGCTCAGTTTCATCGGTACCTTCAACGAATTTATCTTGGCACGCCTCTTCTTGGTGGAAATGAACGGTCGCACAGTTGCGGTAGGACTTCAACAATTTATTGGCGGTCAGTATTCACAGAACTGGGGACCTTTCGCCGCAGGTTCCCTCCTTGCCTCGATTCCTATCGTTATCATCTTCTTGTCCCTCCAAAAATACATTGTGAATGGATTAACGGCAGGTTCGGTTAAGGGTTAATTTGAAGCGCAAAGTTGGTTTCGTTGCTCTCCTGGCATCTTTCGCGTTAGTAACGAGTTTTGCTACAGCAGCGACACCTGCATCAACTCAGGTTGGACTCTCTAAAGATCTCATCTATTTCGTAATGCCCGATCGGTACAAAGACGGCAACAAAACAAACGATAAACTCGAAGGTTACGATCCGACAGATACTGCTTTTTATCATGGTGGAGACCTCAAGGGGCTGACCGGCACTTGTACCCCTGGCGATAATGGCTTGGCGCGAATAAAGGCGTTGGGATTCACAGCGGTTTGGGTGACTCCGTTGGTGCGCCAATCCGAGCCAACGGTTGTATCTACGGGATATCACGGGTACTGGGGTGTGGATTTTCTACATGTCGATCCCCATTTGGGCACGGATTCAGATCTCGTCGCCTTTTCCGCTTGCGCGAAGAAATTAAAACTTAAATTAATTTTGGATATCGTCACTAACCACACCGCTGACGTCATCCTCTACAACGGCACGCAGGCCTACATCCCTAACGCTTGGGCAAAGTTGAAAAATCCAAGTTGGCTCAATGATCTCTCAAATTATCATAACGTTGGCGACATAAGTCACTGCAGGGGCGATGGTGATTGCACAACGTTGGGTGATTTCTATGGCCTTGATGACCTAGCAACGGAGAAACCTGTTGTATACAACGGGTGGGCTGATGTTTATGGACAGTGGATAAAGAAATATGGCTTCTCTGGTTTCCGTGTAGATACTGCTAAACATGTTGACACTGAATTTTTTAAACATTGGCAGCCGCTTATTATGCAAAAGGCGAAGCAGGCTGGCATTTCGAACTTCACGGTCTTTGGTGAGGTTTCGGATGCGAATGCTTTCAACTTGATGTTGTATGTTCGAGAGAACAAGATACAGACTGTTTTAGACTTTCCATTTCAAGCCAGCGCTACTGATTTTGCGTCAGGGCAGAGTAATTCATCAAGCTTGGCTGAATTCTTCTCGACTGATGACTACTACACGAGTGCGTCTTCCTCGGCCAGCAATCTAGTTACATTCCTAGGAAATCACGACATGGGACGAGTTGGGTTTATCTTAAATACAAAGAAGATACTGACTCCATCTGAGTTGCTCAGCCGAGATGAACTAGCCCATGCGCTGATGTATTTCTCACGAGGAATTCCGACTGTTTATTATGGAGATGAAGTAGGCATGACGGGAACCAACGGCGGAAGCGACCAGATGGCACGTCAGGATATGTTTTCTACAAAGATTCCAGATTGGAAAACTGAGCAGCGCGTCGGTTCCAAGCCGATTGGCAATGGAGATTCATTTGCTGCCACGGCAAGCAACCCGATCGCAAAGTATTTAGTTTCGTTAGCCGCTTTGCGCGCTGCAAATCCCGCATTGGCCAACGGGCAGATGCAGGTACGTTATTCGAAAGGTTCTCTCTTTGTGATCTCGAAGAGGGACGAGCAAACCAATCGCGAATATCTCGTCGCTTTTAACAACTCTGCCTCTGCGCAAAAGGCGGTAATTTCGACGGCCACATCCCAAGGTGGGTGGAAAGTTCTTTTAGGAAATCCAAATTTAAGTGTGAGAAGTCAGATGGTCACACTTATGGTTCCACCTCTTTCGACCGTGGTTTTGAAAGCCAATATGTCAATTGATATGACCGACGTGAAGCCTGGCAAAATGTCGGTTACTCAAGATGATCTAACTGGGTTCTTCCAAGTGGAGGCCGGCGTTACCACCAACGACTTAGCGAAAGTAGCGTTTGAGGTCAGAACTGCAGCAAATCAGGCATGGGTGCCAGTGGGTGTGGATACAAATGCGCCTTATCGTGTTTACCTCGACCCACTAGATTTCCCAGGTCAAACTGTAGAAGTACGTGCAACAGCTATCAATTCGAAAGGGAAAAGGTATGAGCTCACCCATGCAACCGTTTCAATTCCCGCACCATGATGGTAGCGAGCTTTATGTAAGTAACGCCTCACCTGAGATTGGCGAGTACATCACGCTGAAGTTTCGAGCTCCCGAATCCTTTCCAATTAATGAAGCCCTTCTTCGCATTTATCATGATGGCGAGCCTCGATTCTTTCCAATGAAGAAATCAGAATCTTCAAAAGGTGAATCATGGTGGTCAGTAAAAGTAGAAATTATGAATGCCAGAACAACTTATAGATTCTTGCTTGTTGTGGGTGACACTTTCAACTGGCTCAATGGTGCTGGACTCAATACCTACGATGTGACGAGCGCTCAAGATTTTCAGATTCTGGCTCGACGCTCAAACCCTGAATGGATTCGCTCCTCTGTTTTTTATCAGATTTTCCCAGATCGCTTTGCTACAAGTGAAAAATATAAACCTCTGATTCCCAAGACTTTTGTGGCTCGCGACTGGAATGAAATTCCGCATGGGCGCGATAAGAGCACAGGACATGAATTCTTCGGGGGAGATTTGGATGGCGTCCGTGCGAAGCTTCCATATCTCAAGGAACTTGGGATCAACGGAATTTATTTCACTCCCTATTTTCCTGCCTCCTCCACACATAGGTATGACGCCAGTAGTTTTGACCACGTAGATCCACTCCTTGGCGGAGACAAGTCAATGATCGCACTTGCTGGATCTGCTAAAAAGGCAGGCATCAAGTTGATGGGAGATTTGACGACAAACCATTGCGGTGCTGGCCACCCATGGATCAAGAAGGCGCTCAAAGAGAAGAAATCAAAAGAGCGGGCTTTTTTCTATTGGGATAAAAGCATTCAACACGGGTACGAAGGATGGTGGGGACTTGCCTCGCTGCCAAAGTTAAATTTCTCATCAAAGAAGCTTCAGGAATTGCTATACAGTGGCAAGAAATCGATCGTGAAGAAATGGTTACTGCCGCCTTTTTCTATGTCTGGCTGGCGCATCGATGTTGGAAACATGACGGGTGTGTACAAAGGTGAGAATTTGAATTCCATGGTGGTACAGGGAATTCGAAAAGCGATGGATCAGACCAATCCGGACGCGTGGTTAGTCGCTGAGAATGCCGACAACTTCCCTGCCGATCTGGATGGCTCGGGTTGGCATGGCACAATGAATTACAACGGCTTTATGCGGCCAATTTGGGGTTGGTTGCAGAACAACGCTGACATTAAGTACGGATTCTTCGGATTGCCCACTTCGATCCCTGCCTTCAGTGGACAAGATATGGCAAGGGCAATGGCAGCCTTCAATGCTGGCATTCCTTGGCGCTCATTAGTTTCAAGCATGTTGCTCCTGGATTCACATGACACTGCTCGCTTTAGAAACGTCGTTGGCCACGATCGCGCACGACACATTGCAGGAATGGGCATCTTGCTCACCTATCCAGGGGTCCCTTCAATCTTTGCCGGCGATGAAGTTGGCTTGCAAGGTGCTTGGGGCGAGGATGCGCGTAGAACTATTAATTGGGATGACAAGGGTCAATGGGATAACGATTTTCTAGCAGAGGTAAAGAAGTTGGTAGCTATTCGCAGAAAGTCTCACGCCTTCTCCGATGGCGGATTGCAATGGGTTCGCACCGAAAATGATCATATTTCCTATATCCGCGAAAGTAAAAAAGAGAAACTTCTCGTTGTTGTCGCGCGCTCAAAGCAAGAGATTGAATTTGGTTCACTTACCGCACGTGCGAAAGTACTTTATGGGCCAACGATTTCTGGTTCAACAATTAATTTTCCTACAGCGGGAGTTGGAATTTATAAATTACGCTAGCCAGAAATTCATAGGCTGGTCGATATATTTTGCCCAGGATCGCTCATTGTGACCTGATCGGACATAGGTTTTCGTCACGAAGTCATGATTAAGGCGCCAACCTTTTTGAATCATTAGAGCATCGGCGCGTTTCTGAAAAGGTCCATAGGCGGCATCAAGCCCTTTATCACCATGGCTCATCCAGACCTTATGGTTATCGGGTTTAGGCAAGGCGCTAATTAGCGCATCTACTAATGGATTTTCACCAATAGGCCAGTGAGTTGAAAAGGCTAAAGCAGTGGTAAAGAAATCAGGGTGTTTACCGAGTGCATAGAGTGAGGCAAGTCCACCCATGCTTGATCCAATGATTGCCTTATCAAGAGTTGCCATATTCAACCCAAGTTCTTCACAAATTGCTGGTGCAATCTCATCTGTTATTTGAGCGAGATATTTATTTCCCTCAAGGTGGTCTAAAGAAAATGAAGGGTCTATCGCGCCGACAGGTTTGATACCGCCACGGAAAGGGTCTTCAGGTGTGAGGTCTTTGAAACGCCCCCATGGGTTCTCATCGCTGCTGCTGTGGAATACACCAATAATTGCCGGAGGCGTGATTCCCAAACTTTCGCTGACGTTCACAGCAGATTGAGCCATCTTCCATGTAGTCATTCGCGTGGCCGTACGCCGATCAAAAACATTCTGTCCATCATGGGCGATTAATAGGTGAGCGGGCTTATCTTCTGGTGCCCAATAGTCGACCCTTCGGCCATCAAAGGAAAGGGTATGAACCTTGCCTGGCACTCCGCGAATTTGAAAGCGATTTATTGACTCCATAATGCTTAAATCATGCCATGGAAAAGCGGGCAATATTCTGGTTTCGTCGGGATCTTCGACTTGGTGATAACCCCGCATTATTAGCGGCTATTGCCGAATCCGATGAAATCGTTCCCGTTTTTATTATGGATGAGGCAATTGCCGATCGAGCCGGAGAGTATCGACGCGCATATTTAGCTGCGTCATTGCGAGCTCTCGATGACTCCTTGCAAGGTCGTTTAAAAGTTATTGCCGGAGACCCATCTACCATCCTGCATGGGCTAATAAAGGAGTATGAGGCCGCATCAGTTCATGTTGCTGCCGAATTTGCGCCGTATGGAGTCGCTAGAGATGCTCATGTAGAAGCATCGGGAATTGTGTTAACGAAGACGGGAAGTCCGTACGCAGTTGCGCCTGGGAGGGTCCGAAAGGGCGATGACACTCCTTACAAGGTGTACACGCCATTCTTCAAGGCATGGGCGACGCATGGTTGGCGCGCACCGGTATCTGCGCCGAAGAATATTTCGACAGTTGATGTTAAGAAATCTGAGAGACATTTTCCGGACTGGAGTATTCCAGATGGTGTCAGCCTTCCACCTGCAGGTGAGTTGGCAGCCTTAGCGAGGTGGAAACATTTCCAGAAAAGTGAACTTGAAGAGTATGACGCGCAAAGAAATCTTTCTGCGATTGATGGAACGAGCAAGTTAAGCCCCCATTTGCGGTGGGGAGAGATACATCCACGTACACTTTTGGCGGGTCTTGGCATGGGTCCTGGCCCGGAGACCTTTCGAAAAGAAATCGCATGGCGCGAGTTTTATGCAGATGTCCTTCACCATAATCCCCATACATCGCGCGATTACTACGCGCCGAGATTTGCACATATGCGTTATGACCAACCCGGTGAAAAATTCAAGGCATGGTGTGAAGGAAAGACAGGGTACCCATTTGTAGATGCGGCGATGAGACAGTTGCTTCACGAAGGATGGATGCACAATCGAACACGCATGGTTGTGGCTTCCTTTCTCGTGAAGGATTTGCACCTGGAGTGGCAAAATGGAGCGAATTATTTTATGAAGTACCTCATCGATAATGACGTCGCTTCAAATTCACATGGGTGGCAATGGACTGCAGGGTGCGGCACTGACGCATCGCCTTATTACCGTATTTTCAATCCAGTAGAACAAGGCAAACGCTTTGATGAAGAAGGCGCCTATGTCCGAAAGTACGTTCCAGAACTGGCCCATCTACCTGGGATTGCAGCGCACGAACCTTGGCTCGCTGCCGATGGATATGCACATGGTTACCCAGAGCGAGTCGTTGATCATGCAACCGAGCGCTTGGAGTCACTGGCGCGTTTGGCAGAAATAAAGAGCTAAACCGGTTGGGGTTCTGACCACACACCAATCCCCTCGCGTTTGGCGTGGTACATAGCGTTGTCGGCACGCTTTAAAAGATCTCCAGCTCCATCATTTGCGACATATCCGATACTTACACCGACGCTGATTTGTTCGTGAGCGATCGTGAAGGGATAACTCAGCGTTGCTCGAATTGCCAGGGCAGTCTCAAACATAGAGTGCGGATCACCATGGAGTATTACTCCAAATTCATCTCCTCCTAGTCTTGCCAAGAGTGATCCATGAGGAAGCGCTCTCGTGAATCGACGCGAGACTTCCTTTAGTAGCAAGTCTCCAACCTCGTGGCCGTGTTTGTCGTTGACGGGTTTAAAGCCGTCCAGGTCTAAAAGCAAAAGTGCAGATTCAATATCAGCGGATTGATCGAGTGCATTGAGCTCAGAAATAAATCGCCGTCGATTTGGTAATCCTGTAAGTTCATCTGTTCGAGCAAGAATTCGCTCTTCTCCGATTGCACGTGCTTGACGAAGGGCAATAGTCATTCGAACAAAGGCCAGAATTAGTGTTGCGATCGTGGGAATCACAATAAAGCCGGGCAGGTAACCAGGACGTAAGGAAGTTGCTGATAACAATGTCGCACTCAGCAAAACCGAAAGCGCAATGAAAAGAGGGTGCAGAGAAATCTTTTTCTCTTCTTCACTTCCACGATGCCACATGGCTTGTGCAAGCAATACCAGCCCGATAAGCCATCCATCATCGGTGATAGATCCAAATGAATAATGATTATTGACTCGAAGCCATAAGAAGATTAAATCTGATGCGCTAAAAACACTCACGCCCAAAACGATGTACAGACTTCGCAGGGATCGTCGTGCAGTGAGGACGAATGAAAGAGTTAGTGCGAGCAGAATTAAGTCCGCAACAGGAAAGAGAATCGCAAAGAAAGTTTCACTAAAGTTTCCAGCAAAGTGCGGAAGCGCTGGGCGCATCAAAAAGGCCGTTCCCAGTGATCCCAGTCCCAGGCCAAGAATGGCGGCATCAAGAAGTTCGATTGAACCTAAAGGTTCGCGCGTCATCAGCGCCCTAGGAATGCCGACGAAAGCAAGTGGGTAAAGCGCTAAATACAAGGTGTTTGCAGCGATAGTTGTGCCTGCGGGCATGTGATAAAACTCTTGGCAAGCAGAGAGCGTCGAGCCGAGCGTCCAACTTCCTATTGCAAGTGCTAGAGAGATCTTGCAGATGCGGTCTGTAAGTTGTGGTGCACGTAGAACGGAGAGTATGCACGCACAGGAAATTACGTCATAAAGATAGAGATCAACAAGGATATTCGGATCAGGAAGAAAGATTCTCACAAGGATGTGGAGAATCAATAGCCCAGGGGCTAATAAACGCAGGGTTCCATTGCTTCCCACGCTTCCCACTTAAGAGACCTTTGGAGCCAACTTACATAGGGCTAGCCATATGTAAGCGTGAAGGAACTAAACTCCCTTTTTGCAGGCCTGCGTACGGATTGTGAGATTACTTGCAACATCTTGCTTTGCTCCAGTAAGTGTCGCCTGCATCAGCGTGAGCGTTGTCTGGGCCGAGGCCAAGCGCTTGATGGTAGCGACGCTGTCTTTTAGCGCAGTGATTTGATTACTTGCTGCGGTAACACCTGAAGTGAATTGTTTAATTTGGCTCGTAATTAAATTGAGCGTCGCGGTATTTTTGGCTGATGTTGGGCCCGAAATTATTTTCCTACTATCGGCAGATAGTTTGGTAATAATGGAGCTCCAATTAGCAATATCGGCTTGTCGCGCAGCAATAGCAACATCGGGTGATGGCACAAGGTCTAGCGCTTTGCTCAGTGGCGATGGTGTCGTTGGTACAAAAAGTGTCCATAGTGATGTGGAACCTGCGGCGCCTATATTCGTGGCAGATGGGGTATTCGTGCCCTTAAGATCACGAGTTACTCCAACATTTGCAACATAGTAACTGGGATCAACCCAGACAACATCACCAGGTATGTACACACTGGTTGAATGATAGGCGAGCATCTTGTTGATTGAAACGATGATTCCTGCTGCTACAGCGTCACCTGAAGATTTAGTATCTGCCACACTCTTGGTCAAACTGGCGGTTAGCGACTTTACAGTTGCCAATGAGGTGACGTAGGCGGTGTTTGCATCGAGGCAACCAGACCATACCCATGTGAGTTTTGCGTTGGCGACTGCTGGATTCTTTGTGCACTTATAGACGTTGGTACCTACCTTTGTTGATGCTCCTGATTTTGTGCAAGCAACGCCATTGGTGATGGTCGCAGCACCTGCGGGTGATGCCACCAAGATACTGGTGAACATGAACCCGATAATTGAAGCGGTAAGTACTTTGCGTAACATGGGAACCTCCATAGATGGTGTGCTTATCGTAGCCAACCGTCGTTAGAGGTCATCGGTATAGGGCCTTCGTTGCCTATGAATTCTCTGGGAAAGTGGGGGGTTAGCCTATTTGTGTCGTTGTTTTTTCCGAACATTCATCCCGATTTTGCGAACCAAAGGCCTTGGACCAAACCTACTTACGGTACTCAAAATCCAATACTGCCAACCAGGAACCGATATGGCCTGGCCCCTTTTCGCGTCAGACCACGCTTGTGCCACAACGCGATCGGCGTTTAGCCACATGAAGTTAGGAAGGCCACCCATCTTCATACGTCCGCGTTCGTGAAATTCGGTGCGAGTAAATCCTGGACAAAGGGCCATGACGGTCACACGAGTGCTGATTAATTCGGTATGGAGTGATTCGCTCATCACAGTGAGGTAGGACTTTGCCGCGCTATAGGTTCCGCCAGCAATCCATCCCGCTACAGAGGAGACATTGATAATTATCCCGCGATCATTTTCTTTCATGACAGGAAGCGCGGCGTGCATCAATCGCATTGGGGCTTTCACCAGGACATCGAGCAAACGTTGTTCGTCTTCTATGTTGCTCACCAAGAAACTTTTGTTAATTCCGAAGCCTGCATTGTTCACCAAGACTCCGATAGGACTTGTGGTGCTTGCAACGCGCTCTTCGACAAGCTTTAACCCTTCTGGGGTGGATAGATCCGCCCTAAGGACTTCGCTCGTCATTCCATAATCAGTAGCTAAGTTTTCTGCGGTCTCCTTGAGACGATCTTCATCTCGGGCAACAAGAACAACGTGATAACCCTTTGATGCAAGCAATCGCGCGAAACTTGCGCCAATACCCGCTGTAGCACCAGTTACGAGTGCAGATTCGCCCATTAATATCCCCCTGTGATTGAGAGGTAAGAATACATCCCCCTAGAATTCCATTATGACCCTCGTTCTAGACCTTGGACAGTCAGGCGCACGATTGCGTTGGCCCGGCGGAGAGCACACGACAACTCGTGCAAAACTTGCGGCTGAGTCCGTCGTTGAAACACTGAGGGACATTTTTACTGAATTCAGGAGCGCCCATCCCGATGCCCAGATTCACGAATCAATTGCCCTGAGTTGTACTGGCTTTGACGGAAAAGTGCCAGACCCACTTTATTACGGATTACTTGGCCAGGAATTTTTCGGAGCACGTGAAGTTGCTGTGATAGATGACGGCCTTGCAGGTTTTTTCGGAGCAATGAATGGACAAGATGGCGTGACTCTTTCTATTGGAAGCGGGGCGGTTGCCGTTGGAGGACGTCGCGGCGTCTTTTCACATGCCGATGGCCTTGGGCATATTTTCGGTGATGAAGGCAGTGGATATTGGCTAGGCAAACATGCTTTGGAAAGAGCACTTGCAACCAGGCAAGGTCGGGAAAATGATCCGATGTTGTTGGAATTTCTAGCGGAGGCAATGGTCGAGTTTGATGCGCTAGAAAGCACTGTCGATGCGCAAGCGCAGTCACTATGTATCGCAACGGCCAAGCGAGTCCTTGAAGCAGCTGAAAACAATATTTCTAGCGCGGTTGCAATTCGTGACCGCGGCGCCGAACAACTTTCAAAGACCGTAGTTGCTGCCTGGACTAAAGCTGGGGGAATGCGAAATGAAAGCCTGACGTTGACTTTGCTCGGTGGACTTGCAAAAAACAGGGAGTATGAAGAAGTAATTAGGCGCCACGTTTCGTATTCGCTACCACAAATGCGATTGGATATGGCAAAGGGCAATCACCTCGATGGAGGTTTGTTAATTACTCAAACAATGAAAGAGGAATACGCGCCACTGCTTCGATGGTGGCGAGCTTCTTAGTTGATACGAAGTTCTGCGGGAGCCCCAGCTGGAACAATAGGATTTTTAGGAAATACTGGAGCGATCTTTTTATAGGGCGCACCTTGAAGAGGTCGTGGATCTACTTCATCTTTATTGGGCCAGAACGAGATAGCTCGTTCTGCTTGCGCCGTAATTGTTAACGAAGGATTCACCCCAAGGTTTGCAGTAATCGTAGAACCATCGACAATGTGCAGAGTCGGGTAATTCCAAACTCGATGATAAGGATCAACAACTCCATGGTCTGCAGAGTCGCCGATTACGCAACCGCCGGAAAAGTGAGCGGTAAAAGGTGCATCTACTAGGTCGCCAACGTGACCTCCCGCGATTCCACCATACTTTGCAGCGATGGCTCGGGCAGTGTGATTTGCTGCAGGAATCCATGTGGCATTGGGTTTGTTTGGATCATTTTTAGAGGTCATGCGCCATCCAAAGATGCCACGCTTGCCCCGTACAGAGATAGAGGAGTCAACATTTTGCATGACAAGGGCGATGACAGTCCTCTCACTCCAATGTCGAACATTAAGAATCTTCGGTAACAGCGATGGCGTATGAATAAAAGTTTTGACCCATTGACGGCGCCTGATCTTTGATGTTGCACCATCAGTCATCAACGTTTGCATCAATCCCATAAAGTTACTGCCTTTGCCGTATCGAACTGGCTCTACATGGGTGTGTTCATCTGGATAGAAAGAGGAGGTGATCGCACTTCCCTTGCTGAAGTTAATCTTTGTATCAGGCATCGTTGCGCCAACAAGAGATTCGCTATTGGTTCTGGAAAGTTCGCCTAACTGCTTCGATAAACGGGGCAGGGTCATCGTATCTTTCATGCGATGAAGCAACTTCTGAGTGTTATAGGTACCTGCAGCCACGATCACTTGCTTTGCGGTGAAACTTTGCGTGCCAGGTTTCAACCCGCCTGTTTCTTTCGCCTTCACGATCCACGAACCATTTGATTGTTTGATGTGAGTGACAGTGGTCATGGGAAAAACAACGGCGCCAGCTTTTTCAGCCAGGCCAAGATAATTCTTGGGAAGCGTGTTCTTGGCGTTATGGCGACATCCAGTCATGCAACTTCCGCATTGCACACATCCCTCGCGCATAGGACCCACGCCACCGAAATATGGGTCGTCTACTTTCTCCGCAGGGTGTTTTCCGAAGTGAATGCCCAGGGGCGCCATTGTGAAGGTATGTCCCACTCCCATTGACTCTGCAACATCTTTCATCGCCTGATCACTTGGTGAAAAGTATGGATAAATGCTGACGCCAAGCATTCGCTTTGCTTGGTCATACCAAGGCTCTAACTCTTCTTTCCAGTTTGTGATGTGAGCCCATTGCGGGTCAGCGAAGTATTTATCGCCAGGTTGATACAAAGTATTTGCATAAACCAATGACCCGCCACCGACACCCGCACCAGCCAAAATCAGTACATCTGGAAGGACATGGATTCTCTGAATTCCAAAGAAGCCGAGCTTGGGCATGAAAAGAAATTTGCGAAGTCTCCAGGAAGTCTTTGGGAAGTCCTCATCTGCAAATCTCTTCCCAGCCTCAAGAACAGCAACGCTGTATCCCTTTTCCACCAGCCGCATTGCTGAAACTGAACCGCCAAAACCCGATCCAACAATGACAACGTCAAAGTCCCGGTTCATGGTTTAGATCTCAATCCCTGCGGTGTCTTCATCTCGGATCGTCCATGATGTTCCGTAGGATTCAAGAAGATCTAAGAACGGTTTAGGGGCAAACCATTCTGGGCCGTTAACACCCTCTGGCTGCCAGACCCCACTATGAATGAGTTCCATAGCCATCACGGGATTAACCGCTGTCTGCCACACAACTGCCTGGTCTCCGTACTCTGCCATTGACCATGCGTTATCAACCACGTTGTATATGTAACAGGCATAAGGCTTGCCTTCCTTACTTAATCCTTTCACCAGCGCACCAGCACATGTCTTTCCGCGCATACGCTCTCCAAGCGTTGAAGGATCTGGCAAAGATGCTGCAAGTAAATCTCTAGGAGATACAGATACGCCTTGAACGTCTACATGTTCCTTGCGATCCATTCCTAACATATGAATAGTTTTGAGAGTCGTGATGAATGAAGCACCGAGCCCATATTTAAAGTTTACCTTCTTGGCATCAACTTTTTGAGGAATCAGAACAACTTCTTCGTGTTCGACGTTTACGCATTCAACAGGTCCAATGCCTTCAGGGAAATCAAAAGTCTCAATTCCACTAAACGGTTCGGTTGTATACCAACCTCGTCCATCTTCCCAAACCAAAGGTGGATTTAGGCATTCTTCAATTGTTGTCCAGATAGAAAACGACGGAGCAAAGTTATGCCCCTCGACCACGAGGTTTGATCCATCAAGGATTGTGAGAGAGTCAATTCGACTAAACAAGAAGTCGGAGGCATAGCGTGCAAAGACGTCACTCATGCCGGGTTCAATTCCCATACCGACGAGGGCATAAATACCGCGTTCGCACCAATTCCAGTCGCGGGCAAATTGCTCATCACCCAACTTCACTCCCGTTTCAGAATTTGGGTAATGAGGATGTGGACGTGACAAAGACATTGCCATATCGATGTAGTTTGTATTCTCAATTTCACAGGCCAAAAAGATGGGCATTACAAAGCGTGGATCCACCGCGTTGATGACGACATCAGGATCTGCTTTGCGAATTAACTCTCGGATATCTTCAAGTTCAGCTGCATTGACTTGTGCTGCAGAAAATCGTGAATCGTTTACTCGTGCGACTGCTTCTTCGGCACGCGCCAAATTGCGGTCTGCAATAACCATGGACGTAATAAAAGGTCTGCGAGATGCGATATTTGCGATTGCTCTGCCAACACCACCCGCGCCTATGACTAGCGCTTTCATTGTTGGCCTCTCATAGGGAGAGAACTCCCTGTTGGTTGTTTTTACCAATGCTAGTCATTAGGCGTAATTCTGCCAATTTATATGCCGCATTCGCGATGGATTTTCGTTTAAATGAGAGATGCCCTACGGGTACCCTTGCACAATGCAATATTGACTTCTATTGCATTGTTAGTCCTCGTAGCTCAGTGGATAGAGCAACCGCCTCCTAAGCGGTAGGTCGCCGGTCCGACTCCGGCCGAGGACACCATCAAAACTTAGTAGGTTTCTATTTTCGAGAAGAGTTTTTGCTCGGAGTTATAGAAATTTGGAAATCCATTGCTTCAATAAGTCTTAAGAAAGTAATCGTGTTGGGATTCATGAGTCCTCGCTCAATTCGGCTTATGTCGGCTTGTTGCACACCAGATAACTCAGCCAACTCTCTTTGTGTCATAACGCGCGCGCGTCGAGCTGTTGCCAACGCTGAACCAATTCCCATGGCGCTTGAGAAAACATTGTATGCATCCTTGCCTTTTTGAGAAAACTTAGCCTTGCGCTTATTCGCGTAATCCTGGAAATTTTTGCTCATCGCCCTACCTCCAATTCTGAGTGTATGTGTTTTAACACATCAAGTCAATCTAGCTATGTTCAGAGCTTGTTCCCTGCCCGCCATCGTTGAAGACGCAATCTCGCAAGCTTGATCTCCATTTGTTGTCTCTTGGGTTTGTCATTGCGCGCTTTGTCATAGCCATTCAAGAGCAGAACGATTTTAGAGCCATGAAAATGAATGAATAGTCTTATAAGAATCTTCGCTGGTGGCATGGGACTATTGATTTCAAGATTTGCATACATCGCCTTTATGTCAGCTGCTGAGTATTTGATACGAAACTCAAAAATTCCCTTTTCTACATGCTTGAGCCAGGGGGTCCCAATCAGCTTCAGTCCGTTAGGAACAAGAACTAGTTCGATTGCTGCACTCAATGCAGCGAATTTAGTATCGCTAAGGGAGTCCATCCAGGATTCAAAAGAGGAGAAGGTGTCTCTGCCTTCGTAGTATTCAACACTCCAAGAGTCTTTTTCCAACATACTTTCAGGTTAAGTTCGGATACCGACAAACTGCCAAACACAATAGGGACTATGTGGATAGAGCAACCGCCTCCTAAGCGGTAGGTCGCCGGTCCGACTCCGGCCGAGGACACCATTAACTCTGATACATTTCCAAAATGCGTAAAACAATTGCAGCAATGGCAGTAATACTCCTGGGCTCATTACCTGTGCAAGCTTTTGCTGCGGTTAAGGCAGGATCAACCTGCAGTAAAGCTGGAATGACAACAAATATCGGAGATTTCAGGTTCACATGCGTCAAGAGTAGAAAAAAACTTCTTTGGAGCCATGGAGTCAAGACAATCGTTGTACCACCTCCATTAGCTTCCGCCAACCCATCGCCTTCAGCAACTCCTTCCGCGACTCCAACTCCTGAAAAAACTTTTGCCTCGCTTTGGGAAAAATATGGTTTGACTAAGCCGACATCCGCAGATTTTGTCATAAAGGCAGCAACGGATAATTTCAAAAATTACACCTCCACTGTTCGTGGCTCTCAAGAAGTGAAGGTCGATGCACAGGCTGGAGTAGACCAACAACTTGTTACCTGGGTCCAAGGTGGTGCAACTTTCGTCGCACAACACTTTACATATCCAAAGTTGTCGCGCACATTTGTAGATGTCATTGCAATTGATTCAACGTGGCTTCAAGATACATATGCTAAAGAAGGTTACTCGGCAGATCAGGTTCGCGATCGTTTGGGTGGATTCAATGCCGGTGCACCAGCATTCGGCGGCCCTTATTCAAATACATGGAATTTTTCTGCAATACAGAAAAGCAATGCGATGGTTAACGATAAGGCAGGAATGGCACAGACTCCAGGGCATGAATTCTTCCATGCAATCCAAGAAATACTTGCTGGACGAATTTCCAATGACACTGGGAGTAATGTCCCAAACTGGTTCTGGGAAGGCCCTGCAATGTTTATTGGAGAACAAACTTCTGGAACACTTGGATATTCGGATTATGTAACCGCGAGCCGTCCATCCATGCTTGCTCGTTACCAAAACGGTGATTCGATCAATCGCACATCAACTCTGGGCGAAATAAAGGCAAATAACCGCACTACAGACCCTTATGCAATCGGGTTTGCTGGAACAGAATTTTTGGTTTCACAAGTTGGAATAGAGAAGATGCTCAATGTATACGCAGCTCTCGGAAGAGGCATGAACTTCTCTGATGCTTTCAAAGAAGGGACTTCGATTGAGTTATCAGATTTCTATTCTATGTTTGAAGAGGTACGCGGCACTCTAGGATTTGCTAAGAATTAGTGATTGCTCGGCAGAGACAGCTCTTCGAAAACACCGCCTCCTAAGCGGTGGCTCGCCGGTCCGACTCCGGCGGAGGACACCATTAGTAGCTAATAGTTTGCTAACTTTGCCCAATGGCACGCAACCCATTTAGAAAGCCTTACATATTTAGTAAGAAGTGGGCTATCTGGTTCGTAGTCGGGATTCCATTTATTCTTTATGCAGATCTCACAGACGCAAGTGCAAAAAAATCTGATGGTGTAAGCACAACCATTTTCGTTCTTGTTATTTTTGCTTTAATTCCCTGGGCCATTATGCGCATTAGCCGTGCATTACGAGGCAACAGTCCTCAAGGGAAAACTTACGATGACGATGGTGACGTTATTGACGGTGAAATTCTCAATCTGAACCTCGGATATCGACCAAGGGTTCGAGTTCAAGCACGGTTGGTCGACGGGGTCCTTGAGATTCCCGCGGGCAAAATTGCCGTGGGAGATATTAAATCGATTAAAGCAAAGGACCCTCGCTCTCTTTTTGTCAAAGTGCCTTTGATAATGTTTCTTCTCTTATTGTCGCTTCTCTATTTTTATTTGATTTTGCAACCACTTTTCCTACTGGTGTTTATAGAGATACCTTGGAATGTTCAAAGGCTATTCAACGCTCCACAAATCATTTCGCATGATCAAATGTATGAACAATTGCATTCACATAAATTTTTCTCCGACGTAGTTCACTCACAGGCATTGCTGCGGCCAAGTTTGATTGTGCTTTCCGTCGTTGTCTTCACGATTATTGTCAAACCTTTCATAATCAAAACTGCCCTCATTATTGATACAAACGATGGCAAAAGAATGCTCATGCCTTTCTCGTATTCGCTAAATCCCTATATTCAGACTCTAGTAGAAACTCCGAGGGCTACACGCTTCATACGAAAAGTTAAGAGAGCCCGTAAAAGAGCATCCTCTCGTTAAGATCCTTATTTTTGCTTGCAAATGATTGAGCTTCGAGAGTAATAGGTAATAATGACCCAATGAATACTCACGTGTGGCGGGGCTTTGCGAGTGATAATTATGCTGGAGTTCATCCTGAGATACTTGATGCGATAGTTCGCGCTAACGAGGGCCACCAAGTCGCATACGGGGATGATGAGGGCACGCAACGACTCGAAAAACTCTTTGCTCATCATTTCGGGGATGGTGCAAAAGTATTCCCTTTATTTAATGGGACTGGAGCTAATGTAGTTTCTCTTCAGGGGATGCTCTCCTCTTGGGAGGCAGTGATCTGCGCATCCAGCTCACATCTGAATGTGGATGAAGGCGGTGCACCAGAGAAAGTTGCTGGAATTAAATTGTGGACCATTCCCACTGAGGATGGAAAATTGACTCCCGAATTGATCTCTCAACAAGCTTGGGGCTTTGGAGATGTTCACCGAGCACAACCTGCCGTCGTCAGTATTACACAAGTAACTGAACTTGGAACCCTTTATAGCGTTGAGGAGATCAAGGAACTTTCTGCCTATGTACATTCTCACGGCATGAAGTTGCATATGGACGGTGCACGTATTGCCAATGCTGCCGCTTCCTTAGGGGTCAACCTTCGCGATTTCACAACGGATGCTGGAGTGGATGTTCTCTCTTTTGGCGGTACAAAGAATGGGGGAATGGGATGCGAGGCTGTAGTGGTCCTAAATCCAGATCTTGGCGCAGGCATCCCCTATGTTCGCAAGAGTTCTATGCAGTTGGCTTCCAAGATGAGATTCATCAGTGCACAGCTAGAAGCGCTACTAGAGGGCAATTTATGGTTGCAAAATGCGGGTCATGCAAATGAGATGGCTAAGCGCTTAGAGAAGGCCGTAGCCGAGATTCAAGGCGTAACAATTGTGCGAAAGGTGCAGGCGAACTCGGTCTTTGCGCTACTTCCTCTTGCAGTGAGCGAGAGACTTCAAAAGAAATTCCGCTTTTATGTTTGGAATCAAGCCACGGGTGAAGTTCGTTGGATGTGCTCGTGGGACACGACCGAAGCCGATGTTGATTCCTTCGTGCGTGCTATTGCCGAAGAAATTAGTGTTTCAGAGTAAATCGACTCATTGATTGTGGTGCCCACCAGTTGCGCTCTCCGAAGAGGCGCATCAGGGCAGGCACAAGAAGGGCTCTAATCAGGGTTGCATCAAGAATTACGGCAAAGGCCACACCGAATCCC